>OLSA01003690.1_pt1 | contig 10536 bp, 9 predicted proteins | sample 1672731 | NCBI WGS metagenome assembly OLSA01 (sample SAMEA3136718, study PRJEB25190) | human gut metagenome | biome: human gut; feature: human-associated habitat; material: faeces | place: Austria | collected 2013
GGCGGTGTATCAGATGTACTTCATGGACATACCGGATGCAGCGGCGTGTAATGAGGCGGTGAAGCTGGCATCGGTCAGAGGATATGGCTCTTTGAAGGGCTTTGTGAACGGCGTACTGCGCACGACGGCAAAGAAAAAACAGGAGATTCCCCTGCCTGAGATGGGAACGGCGGAATATCTTTCTGTGGCGTATTCCCATCCGCTGTGGCTGGTGCGGATGTGGATTGCCTATTATGGCTACGAAGAAACGGAGCAAATCTGTGCGTATGATAATCAGTCCCCCGATGTGACGATTCGGGTGAATACGCTGAAAACGAATACGCAGGCTTTGAAAAAGAAGCTGGAGCAGGCAGGTGTGCATGTGGCAGAGGGCAGAATCTGCGCGGATGCACTGCATCTGACGAAAACGGCGGATTTAAGCCGTCTGGATACCTTCAAAGAAGGACTGTTCCATGTGCAGGATGAAAGCTCTCAGCTCGCGGTACGGGTGTTAGACCCGAAAAAAGGCGAGAAGATTTTAGACATGTGTGCCGCGCCGGGCGGGAAAAGCTTTACGATTGCGGAACGGATGGAAAACGAGGGCAGTCTGCTTTCCTGCGATATTTACGAGCATAAAATCGACCTGATGCAGGAGGGCGCAGAACGCCTTGGCATTTCCATCATGCAGTGCAGGGTGAAGGATGCGGCGGCGGAGGAGGAAAGCCCGAAGCAGTTTGACCGCGTGCTGGCGGATGTGCCCTGCTCCGGTCTGGGGCTGATGCGAAAGAAGCCGGATATCCGCCTGAAAAAGGATGGCAATGAGATTGACAGCCTGACAAAAATTCAGAGAGAAATTCTGGAAAATGCGGCAGGCTATGTGAAAAAGGGCGGCGTTCTGGTTTACAGCACCTGTACGCTTTGCCGAAAGGAAAATGAAAAGAATCTGGAATGGTTTCTGAAAGACCACCCCGATTTTACGGCGGAGGATATTTCGGAATTTCTGCCCGAAGGTTGGGATACGGAAACGGCGAAAAAGGGATATCTGACCCTGCTGCCCCATAAAACAGGAACAGACGGATTTTTCATTTCAAAATTAAGAAGAAAGGATTGAGATATGGAAAAGGTTGATATCAAATCCATGGACATAACCGAATTGCAGGGGCTTTTGCAGGAATTGGGTGAGCCGAAATTTCGTGCGAAGCAGCTTTTCGATTGGCTGCACGCAAAGCAGGTGGACAGCTTTGCCGAAATGACGAATCTTTCCAAGAGCCTGCGGGAAAAGCTTGGCGAAACGGCAGCAATCAATGGCGTGAAAATCGTGCGGCGGCTGGTTTCGCAGATTGACGGCACGAGAAAATATCTTTTTGCGCTTTCGGATGGCGCGATTATCGAAAGTGTATTGATGAAATATGAGCATGGCAATACGGTCTGCATTTCGACGCAGGTCGGCTGTCGGATGGGCTGCAAATTCTGCGCATCCACACTGGACGGCGTGGAACGCGGACTGACGGCAGGGGAAATGCTTTCCCAGATTTATGCGATTCAGAAGGACTGCGGCGAGCGGGTACACGGTACGGTACTGATGGGCAGCGGCGAGCCTCTGGATAATTATGACAATGTTCTGAAGTTTCTGCGTCTGATTAACGACCCGAATGGGCAGAATATGGGACAGAGACATATTACGCTTTCGACCTGCGGTCTGGTGGAAAAAATTTATGCGCTGGCGGAGGAAAATTTGCAGATTACACTGGCGATTTCCCTGCATGCGCCGAATGATGAAATCCGCACGCAGACCATGCCTGTGGCAAAGTTGTACGATATGGACAGACTTTTGCAGGCGTGCAGGGAGTACGCAGAGAAAACAAAACGCCGCATTACCTTTGAATATGCGCTGATTCATGGCGTGAATGACGGGGATGCACATGCGCGGGAGCTGGCCGGAAGGCTGAGAGATATGCTCTGCCATGTGAACCTGATTCCTGTCAATGACGTAAAGGAGCGCAATTATATCAAAAGCTCTGCGGAGCGGGTAAAACGGTTTGCATCTATTCTGAGTGAAAATGGTGTGGAAACCACAGTCAGACGAAAGCTGGGCAGTGATATTGATGCTGCCTGCGGTCAGCTGAGAAGAAGCCACATCAAGGAAAAGGCTAGGGAGGAATAAGATGCGGGAAAATAAGCGGCAGGGAGGTGGAGCAGCGTTGAAAGCAGTTGGAATGAGCGACATTGGAAAATGCCGCAAAAATAATGAGGATGCCTATTATATTTCGGCAGGGGAAGATCCTGCGGAAAATTTATATCTGGTTGCCGATGGGATGGGCGGCTGTAACGCGGGAGAAATCGCGAGCAGCTGTGCAATCGAAGGCTTTCTGGAGCATTTCTGGAAGGAAATGAAGCATGCAGAAAATGACGACATGTTGGATTTGATGACAGGTGCGATGGCAGCTGCGAATCGGACGGTTTATGAAAAATCCAATTCCGACAGGGAGTTTGCGGAAATGGGAACAACCATCGTTGCAGCGGCGGTGCGCGAGGAGAAGCTTTATGTTGCCTATGTGGGGGACAGCAGAGCTTACCTTTTTCGCAAAAAGGAGATGCAGCCCCTCACCACAGACCATTCCTATGTGATGGAGCTGGTGAAGATGGGGAGCATTACGAAGGAGGAAGCGGCAATGCACCCCAAAAGAAACGTGATTACGCGCGCCATTGGGATTCGGGATACCGTGGAGACGGATACGGTGATTCATCCCGTGCAGAAGGGAGACATCGTTTTGCTTTGCACAGACGGGCTTTCCGGTATGCTGAAGGATGAGGAAATGGCGAAGATTTTGAGTAAGCGGATCGCCCTGGACAAAAAAGCGGCAATTCTGGTGGAGGAAGCGAATCGGCAGGGGGGACATGACAACATTTCCCTTATTCTGGTTGAGATATAAGTAGGAGGTTACAAACTGATGTTATTGAATCCGGGTACTGTCCTAAGCGGCAGATACGAAATATTAGAAAAAATCGGTTCCGGCGGCATGGCAGTTGTTTACAGAGGCAGAGACAGAAAGCTGGATCGTTATGTTACGGTGAAGGTTTTGCGAGAGGAATTTGTCGGGGACGAGGAATTTATTGAACGCTTTCGTTCCGAGGCCTGCTCCGTTGCGAGATTATCCCATCCCAATATCGTAAGAGCGTATGATGTGGGCGAGGACGGAGATATTAAGTATATTGTTAATGAATACATCCACGGGGATACACTGAAAAAGGCAATCAAGGAAAAAGCACCCTTTGATTCCCGTTCTACTATCAATGTTGCCATTCAGATTGCCTCTGCGCTGAGTCAGGCGCATAAGGCACACATCGTACATAGAGATATCAAGCCGCAGAATATTCTGGTGGGGACAGACGGCGTGGTAAAGGTGACGGATTTTGGCATTGCCAGAGCGGCAACCGCGTCCACCATGACAACAACGGCAAATGCGGCGGGCTCTGTGCATTATTTCTCCCCTGAGCAGGCAAGAGGCGGCTATGTGGATGAAAAAAGCGATATCTATTCTCTGGGTATCACGATGTTTGAAATGATTACAGGCGTATTGCCGTTTCAGGGCAACAATTCCGTCAGCATTGCATTGATGCATATCAATGACGAGCTGCCGGATATCCGCCAGTATAACCCGAACTGTACGCGCTCTCTAGAGGGGATCATCCGCAAGGCAACGATGAAAAAGGCAGATGAACGCTATGCAAGCATTGACCTTCTCTTGGCAGACCTGATTCGTGCCAGAGCGGAGCTGAACGGTTCCGCAAAGGAAGAAAAGCCTGCGGAAAAGAAAGCGGCAGCGGTTGGTGCAGCGGCAGCCGGTGCGGCAGGCGTGCGGATGTCCAGAAGGGCAGAGGCAGCAGCCAGACTGCGTGAAGCGCAGGAGAAAACGGAAATGGAAAAGGCGGCACAGGCCGCAGTGGAAACACCGCAGGAAACAAAGCCGGCTGACCCGAAGGAGTTGGAATATATCCGCAGCCACGCGGAGCGTCCACATGCGGAACGCGCGCATGCGGAACACAGCCATGCAGAACACGCACATGCGGAGGGACACCATGCAAGCCACCGCCATGCGGCGGAAAACGTAGCTGAGCCGCTTGATGATTTCGCACAGGAGAACCCTGTGGAGGAGGAGGCACATACCCCTCTGGCAGGACTTGAAAAATACGGTAAAAAGCTGAAAATGAAGCATATCTCCAAAGAGGATGATTATGAAAATGAATATGTAAAATCGGAGCCTGTGAAGGCAAGCAGACGACCCGGAAAAATTCGCAGAAACCCCAGAACCGAAGGGGATTTTGATAACGAGCATGATAGAAAGGCAGAACGTAAGGTTGTGATTGCGGCTGTAATTACGGCACTGGTGCTGATTGGTGTGATTTCCGTTGTCGGCATTAAGTTTATGGGCGGCGGTTTTGGCGGCTTCATTTCCAGTGAAAAGAATATTGAAACCCCCCTGTTCTTAGGGATGGATTACGATGAAGCAGTAAAGGAAGCGGAAAAAATGGGGATTACCCTTGTGCAGGAGGGGGAGGACTACAGCAGCTTCTATGACACAGGCTGTATCATTTATCAGTCTGTCAACGAAGGGACGATGATTGGTGAAGGTACCAAAATCGGCGTAAAGGTCAGCCTTGGATTGACAGAGGAGGAAATGCCGAATGTGGTTGGCAAGAGCGAAAATGCGGCAATCGAAGCCATTACCCGTCTGGTTGGGGACGTGGCAGAGATTCGCTATGTGCATGACGCAGATGCAAAGCCCTCTGAGGTTATCAAGCAGGAGCCGGAAGCCGGTGCTTCTATTACGGCAAAGAGCCGCATTATTCTGACCATCAGCAAGGGGGACGAGGATACCAATGTTACCGTACCCAATGTTGTAAATGATACACTGGAGGATGCAAAGGCTTCCCTGACAGCGGTTGGCTTAACGGTCGGGAATGTATCTTATGCGGCAAGCGATAAGGTGGCAGAGGGCAAGGTTATCACGCAGACCGTGGCGGCGAATAAATCCGTACCGAGCGGCAGTGTGGTTAATCTGGTTGTCAGCAGCGGCGCGGATACGCAGGAGAATGAGAACAATAAGCCTTCCTCCAATACCCAGACACAGGGCACAAAATATTTCACAATTAACGCACCCAGCGGCAGCGAAGGCTCTGTTTATGTGCGTGTGGTAAAAGAGGATGCGGACGGAGTATACCCTGTGGTAGACACCTACAGAGATGCCTCCGAATTCCCTTACAGCGTTTCCGTAACGGGTAAGGGCAGTGGTACGGTTACCTGCTATATTGATAATGTGCAGCAGTGGTCGCAGAGTGTAAACTTCTCCGGATGATAAGGATAAAGGTGAATCTATGCTGGAAGGCGTAATTTTAAAGGGAATTGGCGGTTTTTATTATATTGATACGGAACGCGGCGTATACGAATGTCGGGCGAGAGGCATCTTCCGCAAGGAGGGGATTCGCCCGACCGTAGGCGATGCGGTGCGGATTTCTGTTCTGGATGAGAAAAAGAAAAAGGGCAGTCTGGATGAAATTCTGCCCAGAAGGAATGAGCTCATCCGTCCAAGGGTGTCCAATGTGGATCAGGCGGTGATTGTATTTGCGGCAAAAAGCCCGAATATGAATCTGGATTTGCTGGACAGGTTTCTGCTGCTGGCAGAGGAACAGGAGCTGGATATCGTAATTGTTATCAATAAAATCGACAAGGATAAAAAGGAGAATTATCTGGCGGCGGCAGAAATGTATCGGGATGCAGGCTATGCCGTTATCTGCACAAGTGCGGAAAAGGAAATCGGCATTGATGCACTGCGTACTGCTCTGGAAAACAAGATTTCTGTATTCGCAGGACCTTCGGGGGTTGGCAAAAGCAGCTTAATCAATAAAGCCTTCCCCGGACTGGAATTAAATACGGGCGAAATCAGCGAAAAGATACAGCGCGGGAAGCACACCACGCGACATGCGGAGCTGATTCAGATTACAGAGAAAAGCTATATCGTGGATTCTCCGGGGTTTACCTCTCTGTATCTGACGCATATTCCCTCGGAAAAGCTGCAGTATCATTTTCGGGAATTTCTGCCCTTTGTGCATGCATGCTATTACAACGGCTGTGTGCATATCAATGAACCGGATTGTGCCGTAAAGGATCAGATTGGCAAGGCAATCCATCCGATGAGATATGAGAGATATGTTACGATTTATCATGAACGTAAGGAAGAAGAAGAGAGGAGATTCTAACCCATGAAAACGAAACTTTCCCCCTCCATGCTTTCCATTGATTTTGGTAAGGTAGCGGAGCAATTAAAGCTGGTCGAGGACGCAGGCACGCAGTATATCCATCTGGATGTGATGGATGGGATTTTTGTTCCCAATATTTCCTTTGGGATTCCTGTGATCAAGAGCATCAGAAAGCACAGCAATATGGTTTTTGATGCACATCTGATGATTGTGGAGCCTGAAAAATATGTAGAGGAATTCAGAAAAGCCGGTGCGGATATCATCAACTTCCATGTGGAGGCAACGAAATATCCCGCAGAGGTGATTCAGCAGATTAAGGCAACGGGCGCAAAGGCAGGCATTACCATTAACCCCAGAACGCCTGTTGAGGTGGTATATCCCTTCCTGAAGGATGTGGATATGGTTTTGGTTATGACGGTTGAGCCCGGCTTTGGCGGACAGAAATTCATGGCACAGCATGTTTCCAAAATCAGACAGCTGGCAGAATGGAAAAAGGAGCTGGGTCTGGAGTTCGATATTGAGGTAGACGGCGGCGTGACACTCGATAATGTGCGCGAGGTTCTGGATGCAGGCGCAAACGTGATTGTTGCAGGCTCTGCGGTATTCGGCAAGGAGGATATTGCAGGCGCGGCAAAGGGCTTTCTGGATATTTTTAAGGAGTATGAATAACAATGAAGGTAATTCTTTTTGCGGGAGCGGAAATCAGAGATTACAGCTTTTGTGAGAGCTATATGGATGGCGTAGATGCGGTCATCTGCTGCGATGCAGGGATGCGTCATGCAAAAGCACTGGGTATTGACCCCGATTATATCGTAGGGGATTTTGATTCCACAGCCTCGGAGGTTCTGGAATATTATAAGGCGAAAAATATCCCCATTCGGCAGTTCCCGACCAGAAAAAACGAAACCGACATGGAGCTTGGGATTATTCTGGCACTGGAGCTGGGCGCGACAGACCTTGTGCTGTTCGGCGGTATTGGGGACAGATTTGACCATACGCTTGCCAATGCGCATTATCTGCTTTCTCTTCTGAAAAAGGGCGTGCGTGCGCGTTTGGTGGATGATAAAAACTGTGTAGAGGTGATTGATCAGCACCTGACACTGCATGGCAAGGTGGGGGATTTGGTTTCCACACTGCCCCTTTCCATGGAGGTCACAGGCATTACGCTACAGGGCTTTTCTTATCCCCTGACGGATGCGACACTGACGCTGGATGGCGATTATATTGCGGTCAGCAATGTACTGGCGGAGGAAACCGCAACAATTGATATCAAGAGTGGCTATCTTTATGTGATTCGTTCCAGAGATTAAAACAAAAGAAGAAGCCCCCGACCCAAAACGGTTGGGGGCTTTTTGCACATTTGTAAGGCGGCGTGCATATCAATGATAAGAGGGGGGATTGGAATGCGAAGAAGATGTAACGGCGCGCCCATCAAATGGCTGGGCGGGGTTGTGCTGATTGCCATTGGACTGGGGATGCTTCTTGCATGTCTGATCCCGAAATGCGTTTTTCTGATTGGGATGGGATTTGTCGGGCTGGGGGTATGGCTCATCAGTCAGAACAGAAGATGCTGATTCTTCTATATTTCTATATACGAAAAAAAGCCGTTCTTTTTAAAATCAAAAAGAATGGCTTTTATCATTCGCTTGGAATTAGATTGCGCGTGTAATCTTGTTGGAACGCATACATCTTGTGCAAACGTAAATAGATTTTACATTGCCGTTGTCTTCAACGATTTTAACCTTCTTTACGTTGGGTTTCCATTTTCTATTCGCACGTCTACTTACCTGGGAACGTTCAATACTGATTCTATGACCTGTAATCTGGCCTTTTTCACAAATCGCACATTTAGCCATTGTCTGCACCTCCTTCAACCTCGCCTATGTGACATAACAAAGATATTTTAGCAGAAAAGCAAACGATTTGCAAGGAAAATAAGCAGAAAAAACGGATTTTTTTTCGGGCAGAGAAAGGAATGCGCTTTTCGGAAAAATCTTAAGAAAGTCGTAAGAAATTTGTAAGGAGCGTGTAACCTGCAAAGCGAAAAAGGATGCTATGGTAGAGGAAAGGGAAAAAAGCATAAAAATTATGAATCAGGAGAAGGAGGATGTGGTATGAAAAGGGCGGCTTGTCTGGCATTAGCGATGAGTATGGTAATGGGAACAACGGCATTTGCGGCGGAGCGAAATCCGATTGTTCTGGTAAACAGGCAGGAATTTTTTCTGCAGGACACAGCGATGCAAAAGAACGGAAAATGGCTGTTTTCTGCGGAGGACTTGGCAGAAATGACGGGAAGTCAGATGACGAATCTGGGAGAGAGCCTGCTGTTTACAACGAAAACCGTGGCAGAGGATGCGGAACGGCAGATGGAACGGACGGTTGTTTTGCAGGCGGATGGTATGCTGGATGTAACAGCGAAGGAGAAAGACAGACTGTATTTGGGGGATAAAATCAATCGCGAGAACGGGAAATGCTTTCTGCCTGTACGGGAGTTTGCAAATGAAATGGGATATACTATGACATGGGACAGATTCTTGGGTTCTGATTGGATTTATCTGAAGGAGTTAAGAACGCCAGATGTGACGTTGACGGTGGAATATGATAAAAAAACAAACAGTTTGCAGGGAACGATAAACAATAAAGAGCCGCAGAGCTTTCTGTACGGAAACGCATTTACACTGGAACGGCTGACAGAAAACGGCTGGGAATGCGTGGCAAAGGAAGAACCAAAGACGGGGACAGAGCTTTCGATGCAGCCAACCAGAAGCGAAACAGGCGAAAACGGCATGACCACAATCGAGAAAAAGACAAAAAGGGGGCTTGCAGCAGGCGTATACCGCATGGGAATTCCATTTTCTTTCACCTATTATTACGGGGGGTATCAAGCATCGGCGGCTAAAGCGGCGCTGCGGAAGAATCCGGATAAAAAAGCGTATGATTTCTATTATGCAACCACTGTAGCCGAGCCGAATTTCTATTTCCGCGGAGATGGTCTCGGCAGCACATACGATGCTGAAATCACGACAAATTATACACTGTATGGTACATTTACTGTGGAATAAGGGGACGAAAGTCCTCTTTTTCTGTTGCAGAAACTATCGCAGAAAGATTGTATTTTGCCCATTTTTGCGGTATGATAAAAGAGGAAACATAGGGAGACCTATAGAAGAAATACAAAGGAGAAACCGAATGTTAGATATTTGTTTACTGGGAACAGGCGGCATGATGCCCATGCCCAGCCGCTTTCTGACAGCCATGCTGGCAAGGCTCAACGGCAGGCTTGCCTTGATTGATTGCGGCGAGGGAACGCAGGTGACCATGAAGATGCTCGGCTGGGGCTTTAAGGCGATAGATGTGATCTGCTTTACGCATTTCCATGCCGACCATATTTCGGGGTTGCCGGGGCTGCTTCTGACGATTGGCAACGCAGGGCGGACAGAACCCCTCACGCTGATTGGCCCTGTCGGCTTACAGCGGATTGTCGAGGGGCTGACGCTGATTGCGCCGGAGCTGCCGTTTTCGATCGAATATATTGAATTGGATAAGGATACGCCGAACCCGATACGGGTGGGGGCGTTTGAAATTCATCACTGCCCTGCCGACCACATGGTGAAATGCTTTGCTTACCGCATTGATTTGAAACGCAAGGGAAAATTCGATGTAAAAAAGGCGGAGCAGCTTAAGCTGCCGAAGCCTCTTTGGAATAAGCTGCAAAAGGAAGGCAGTGTGGAGCATGAGGGCAAGACTTATACGGCGGATATGGTAATGGGGGAAAACCGCAAGGGCATTTCCGTAGCATACTGCACAGACAGCAGACCGGTTGACCGTATTACGAAATTCGTGGAGGGCGTACAGCTTTTCATCTGCGAAGGGATGTACGGCGAGGAGGAGAAAAAGCAGAAGGCAAGAGAAAACAAGCACATGCTTTTTTCCGAGGCGGCGCGCATGGCAAAAAATGCAAACGCGGAACGGCTGTGGCTGACGCATTTCAGCCCTTCCCTGAACGAGCCTGAGGCATATTTGCCGGTGGCGCAGGAGATTTTTCCTATGACGGAGCTGGGCGAGGAGCGCAAGTGCATTACTATTGAATTTCCAAAATAAATTCCGAAAGTAAGAAACGGTGGAGAAAAAATCATGGAAGAAAAAAAGGATATTTATATATTAGCCATTGAAAGCTCCTGTGATGAAACAGCGGCGGCAGTGGTGAAAAACGGCAGAGAGGTGCTTTCCAATGTGATTTCCTCTCAGATTGACCTGCATACGCTATACGGCGGCGTTGTGCCGGAGATTGCATCCAGA
>OLSA01003697.1_pt1 | contig 10515 bp, 9 predicted proteins | sample 1672731 | NCBI WGS metagenome assembly OLSA01 (sample SAMEA3136718, study PRJEB25190) | human gut metagenome | biome: human gut; feature: human-associated habitat; material: faeces | place: Austria | collected 2013
CTACTCAAACTTCGGCAATAGCGGCCACAGCCCGCAGGGCATCCGTGTGGGCGGGCAGAGCATGTACCGCCGCGCGTTTCAGGTGGCGGGCGAGCGCAAGTTCCGCGACTTTCGCAAGGACAATGTGCTCGATATTCGCCAGTTTCAGATGGCCTTTCGCCTGCTGCGGCAGTATTCCGCGCAGACACAGGAGGCCCGAACGGAATTCGACGTGGACGAAACCATTCGTGAGACCTGCGACAACGCCGGCACGCTCTCCGTCTGCTACAAGCGCCCGCGCAAAAATACCGTCAAGGTACTGATGCTGATGGATTCCGGCGGCTCAATGGACTATTATTCGAACCTCTGCTCCATGCTCTTTCAGGCGGCGCGGCAGTCAAACCACTTCAAAGAGCTGCACGTTTACTATTTTCATAACTGCATCTATTCAAATGTTTATACCGACCCGCGCATGTACCGCGAGCACGCGGTGTCGACGGACTGGATCTTGCAGAACTTCGGCAGTGAGTACAAGGTCATTCTCGTCGGCGACGCTTTGATGGATATGTACGAGCTGACGGAAAAGCGCTACGACTTCCGCGCAGGCGAGGTGAAGTGGTCGGGCCTTGACCAGATCAAGCGCTTCCGCGACCATTACGACCACTTGATCTGGCTCAATCCCGAGGAGCCCCCGCGCTGGGGCGGCTACTGGGGCGAAAGTTACGGCCACATTGCCAAAGTCGTGGACATGTACCCGCTGACGGTCGACGGTCTGGAACGCGGCATGAAAAAGCTGCTCGTGAACCGATAAAAGAGTTGGTCTGTCGCCGCGGCAAGGCTGGCTCATTCAGAACGAGATCCGCGAACTCAGCGGCTGGCAAAAAATCCCGGAAGATGATCTTTCGGGATTTTTCATGTTTTGCTATATTGGTTTAATGTGTCAAAATCATCATCGTTGCTGTTGCCATCGATACGCACTACGCATTTCGCTGTAAAAAGTTGCAAAAAAGTCTTGAAATCATACGATTTCAAGACTTTTCGTTGGTCCGAGTGGCGAGATTCGAACTCACGGCCTCATGGTCCCGAACCATGCGCGCTACCAACTGCGCTACACCCGGATATGAAGTTGTACGGCTCACGCCGCGAACAGTAATATTATATGAGCTTCCCTCCGTTCTGTCAAGAGGGAAATCCACATTTTTCAAAAAGCCCCGCGGCACACGGCCGCGAGGCTCTGGCGGGAGCATGTGAGAATCGAACTCACCCGAGAGGCTCTTCACCCCTCTCACCGGTTTTGAAGACCGGGGGGCACACCAGCACCCATCTACTCCCATGTGAGAGGCGACAAAAGCCGCCTCATTTTTCTATCTCGCCAAACTGCGCGCCCGGCCTGCGGACATCACCCTCGCGGCGAAGAATCCCTCGCCGGTCGTAATACTCCAGCACCAGCAGCGCGTGGTCGCGCGAGGTGCCGAGCGCGTCGCGGAATTCTCCCAGCGTGAGCGTGTCGTGCGTTTCGAACCACGCCTTCACCCTTGCGTCGACCGCATCCAAAACACTTTTTTCGACGCAGAGCTCTGGCGCGAGCAGCACAAGCTCGCCGGTAGATAAAAGACTCTCAAGCACGTGCGCGCACTCCACGCGGTCTTTTTTGTCGAACAGCGCACAAAGCGCGTCCTGCTTTTTGCCAAGAATTCCCGCCGCGCGGCAGGTGCGCAGCAGCTCTTCCCGGATGGCGCTCTGCCGCTTGGTCAGATGCACGGAAAAGTCCGCAAGCGCGCAGTGCTCCGCCGTCAGCGTGAGTTTTCCCTCGCGCGCAAAGCAGGCGAGGATCGCGTCCGCATTTTCCCGTGCTTTGCCGCGCAGAAGCCGCTGTCGCGCCTCGGCGAGGCGCATGCCCGCGTGCAGCGGATGCTCGCGGTGGTACTTTGTCAGCATCGTCTCACAGTCTGTCCACAGCCTGTCCAGCGTCGACGATGTAAGATAGCGCGACGGCGCGATCTCGACGAGCTTTCCCCGCGCACAGAGCACGGCGAGCATTTCCACCAGTTTTTCTTCCGGTTCATCGAAGCACGCGGCAAGGTCCGCAAGCGTCATGCCATCCGCGCCGCGCTCGCCGACGGCCTGCACGAGCTTTGCCTCGTCCGATCCGCTCTCGCGCACGGCGAGCGAGGCGATCACGCGCGCGTCGTTTCGCTTGTGCCGGTACGGATGCTCGTCCAGGATCATCCCGCCGCCAACAGTCTCGAGCGGCGAATAAAAGCGCGCCACAAAGCGGTCGCCCTGCCGCGCGGCGAGCGCTTCGCTCAGCCGCAGCTGGGCATAGCAACTCTCGCCCGGACGCAGCGCGTCGCGGTCCAGCAGCACCGCCTTTGCAAGGCGCACCGCCGCGCCGTGGTAGAGGTGCAGGCGCGAGCCGCTCTCGATGATCCGCTTAGAATCCGGCAGATTTTGCAGTTTCACGTCCAGCATCAGCGACGGCTGCATCGAATCCGTCCTGCACAGCACATCGCCGCGGCTGATGCTCTCTTTTTTGATGCCCGCTAAGTTGACCGCCGCGCGCTGTCCGGCGTACACCGCCGACACGTCGCGCCCGTGCACCTGCAAATTGCGCACGCGGCACTGATTCCCGAGCGGCATGAGCTGCGCCTCGTCGCCGACGGCGATGTGCCCGTCGATGAGCGTGCCGGTGACGATCGTGCCGAAGCCGTCGACGGAAAACACGCGGTCGATAGGCAGGCGGAACGGCGTGCGCGCGCTCTTTTCCTCCGCGTGCAGTGTCAAGTCGTGCAGTGCTTCGCGCAGTGCCTCAACGCCTTCGCCCGTGCGAACAGACGTGCGCAGGATCGGCTTATCCTCTAAAAACGTGCCCTTGACGCGGCTTTTGACGTCCTCTTCGAGCATGTTCAGCCAGTCCTCGTCGACTAAGTCGGCCTTTGTCAGCACGATGAGTCCGCCCTTCACACCGAGCAGCTGCAGGATGTCCAGATGCTCGACTGTCTGCGGCATGAAGCCCTCGTCCGCCGCCACGACAAGCATCGCAAGGTCGACACCGCCCGCGCCGGCGAGCATGTTCTTGATGAACCTCTCGTGCCCCGGCACATCGACGATGCTCGCACAGCTCCCGTCCGGAAAGTCGAGGCGCGCAAAGCCGAGGTCGATCGTGATGCCGCGCTTTTTCTCCTCGGCCAGCCGGTCGGTGTCCACGCCCGTGAGCGCCTTGACGAGCTCGGTCTTGCCGTGGTCGACATGACCCGCCATGCCGATGATAACATGCTTCATCGGATGGCCTCCGCAGCCGCCGCGGCGATCTCGGCAAAGTCTTCCTCTCGAATCGTGCGCACGCACAGCAAATATTGACTGCGGTGGATACGCGCGACGATGGGCTTGGCGCGAAGGCGCAGCTTCTCTTCCAGTTCATCCACGCTGAGCCTCCCCGGCTCGATCGCGACGGCCCAGCCGGAAAGCTCCTGCGCCGGAGCGCTGCCGCCGCCGACGGCGTCGCCCGTCCGCACGAGCTGCGAGGAAACGCCCGCGTCCGCAAGCAGCTTTTGCAGCCGCAGCGCCTTGGCGTGTAGCTCATCCTCGCTCGCCGACAGCATCGCGAGCGTCGGGATCTCGCGCGCGGCGATCTCGGCATCCAGATAGGCGCTGAGCGTCGCGTGCAGCGCGGCAAGCGTCATCTTGTCGAGCCGCAGCGCCCGCGCGAGCGGATGCTTTTTGAGCCGTTCGATGTACTCCCTTTTGCCGACGATCAGCCCCGCCTGCGGCCCGCCGAGCAGCTTGTCGCCCGAAAACGACGCAACGTCCACACCAGCGTGCAGACTTCTCTGCACCGTCGGCTCGCCGCGGATACCAAACGGTTCGAGGTCGACGATCGCCCCGCTGCCGAGGTCTTCAATGAGCGGCAGGCCGTGCCCATGCGCGATCTCCGCCAGCTCCTCCCGCGGTACGGATTCGGTAAAGCCCACGATGCGGTAGTTGCTTGTATGCACCTTCAAAAGCGCTCTCGTCTGCTCGCCGATAGCGGCTTCATAGTCGCGCCGGTGCGTCTTATTCGTCGCGCCGACCTCGCACAGCGTGCAGCCGCACTGCGTCACGATCTCCGGAATGCGGAACGAGCCGCCGATCTCGACGAGCTCGCCGCGCGAGGCGATGACCTCTCCCCCGCCCGCGAGCGCGGACAGGATGAGCAGCACCGCCGCGGCGTTGTTGTTCACGGCCATCGCCGCCTCCGCACCCGTCAGGCGGCACAAAAGCGCCTCCACGTGCTGATAGCGCGAGCCGCGGCAGCCGTTTTCCACATCGTATTCAAGCGTCGAATAATCCCTCGCCGCCTCTGCCGCGGCGTTCGCCGCGCGCTCGCTCAGGCAGGCGCGGCCAAGGTTCGTGTGCAGCGTCACGCCGGTCGCGTTGATGACCGAGCACAGCGTCGGCAGCTGCTTTTCCTCTGCACGTGCCAGAATGCGCGCGCAGAGTATGCCTGTCTCCGGCAGCGCGGAAAGGCCGCCGCGCACTTCGTCTCGCAGCGCGTCCAGCTCCTCGCGCACGCTCTCGCGCAGCAGCACCGGCGGCAGCGCCGACACCTTGAGCTCGTCCCGACCGAGCAGCTCGTCCACCCGCGGGATGGAACGAAACAGATTTTCTTCCACGCTTTCCCCTCCTCACGCCCGACATACCATGCATCGGGCTCCAGTTCTCCAGTTTGACTTTACCCTATCAGAAAGGCCTTCGCCCGTCAAGAAAAACCAGAACCGTTCGCTGAATCAGCCATGCAGTTCTGGTTTTTCTATTGTCCACAAGAGCACGGATCGTCCCGTGGCCGCAAATTTTCAATTCTTGAAAATTTCTGTCTCTTTGGGACAGCTTCCTGTCGGGGCGTGCCCGCCTCAAGCCCTGTTGGGATCAAGTACGGCAAACTGGAATTTACATTTTGACATTATTTAACAATAGTTGAGTCAATTCTTCTAACTCCCCAGTAGACAAATCATTTTTATCTATCAAAACCATTTTATTATCTTTTCGTTTAACATATATATACTGTCCCATAGTACCGTACTCTTTAAATGCAGTCCAATAATTTTTGCTATATCCCATCTGGGAAATTGTTTCTATCCCTTCAGCGTCAAAATGATACTCTACAATTCCAGTACGAAAAGACTTATCTAAGAGTAACTCCGCTTTTTTCAATACAAATTTTTGAAAAGACTTTGCATTAAACGCAAGGAGCAGACAAACTATTCCAATCACCATATAGACATACCATAAAATAGCAGGAGAATTTATAATTAAAAATATGCTACTAAAAATAATGACGATACCCAAAATCATCAGAAGCGGAACCGCTATCTTACGCTTACGAACATTTCCTTTACTTTCCAAAGCAATTTTAATTGCAGTTTCTTTTTTTTCATCACTTAAACTCATACAATATTTAACCACAAAATTACCACCTTTACTTTTCACAGTTCTATAAATTCCGATTTGTTGAGCCGAGTATACCATATTTCTCAACGAAAGAACATTTTTATATACGAGAACCTGACCGTTTTACTGCGTACAGAACCCCGATCTGCAAAAAGCCCCATGCGCGACACCTTGACGGCGCGAACATGGGGCTTGATATTTCCTTGACCTATCCGCTTTTTTATTTTACCGCGCTGAGCAATTTATCCTCTTTCCGCTTTTTGAGCATGATTGGCACGTCCATCAGCGCGAACACCGCCACGAGCAGCACGGGGAAGCCGATCCAATGGTAGCCGACATGGTCGCGGAACCACGCGAGCGGATTGCCGTCCGGCGCGTACATCAGAAACATGAAATTCGTATCGAGCAGCAGGTTGACGCAATAAATCGGCACCGCCATCGCCAGCAGCAGCAAGAAGCACTTGCCCATGTACCTGACGCTCGGTCGGATATCACCGCCCGAAAACAGCATGATGGGATAGGCCGCAAGCAGAATGTGCACGCTCGTCGAATGCCAGAACATGAAGTTCGCCGCCGGAAGCGACGTCCACGTCGGGAACAGCAGTGCCGCCGTCGCCGCGGGGATACAGATAAAATAGAGAAAATTGTCGAGCAGCCTGCTCGGCTTCCATGCGTACAGCGCGATAAGGAAAATGTTGATCGAGCACAGGTGCAGCGGCAGATAGTCCCAGTTGAAATTCCCGCCGATCTGCAAACCGATCTGCTTGAACGCCTCGTCCGCAAGCAGGAGAACGGCGAAGAGCTTTCGCAGCTGCGCCCGCTTCTTCTCGTCCGCCGCCTTGTAGCGCTTGCAGCTCAGCGCGGCAAAGGCAATATACAGCGCAAGCGTCACCAAATGCCGCGCGCCGAAGAGCGAAAAGCCAAAGCCCTCGCCAATTGTATCCACCGTATCCCAAAAGCACTCCACTTGATCAAGCCTCCCGCTATCTTTTTCTTCGCAAACAGCATATCATACGGCGGCTGAAATGCACCTGAAAAATTTTTTAAGATTTCAATATTCCATTCTCAGGCCCAGCATTTCCCCGCTGCTGCCGCCGCGGTACTCGCCGTTTTCGATCACGCGCTCGCCGAGTACAAACACCTCGTCAAAGCCCGACGCGCAGGCCTTCGGTGCGAGGTAAGTTCCTCTCTCGCGGATTTTCTCGGGGGCAAAAAGCAGCAGATCCGCGTCCGCGCCCACTTCGATCTTTCCCTTTCCCGCAAAGGAGAACCGCTCCGCTGCCTGCTGCGTCACCTTATGCACCGCCTGCTCGAGCGTGAGCACCTTTTCCCGCACGACGTAGGTTTCAATAAGCCGCGCGAATGCGCCGTACACGCGCGGATGTACCTGCCCGGTGCCAGGGTAGGTCGCGTCCGAAATGACACCCGAAAACGGCGCGCGCAAAATAGCCTTGAGATCTTCTTCGTCCGAGATGTAGTCGATCATCCCCGCCTCGCACTTCTCCGCCGACAACAGGTCAAAAAGTGCGTCGTAGGGATCTTTCCCGAGCGCGAGCGCGATCTCCGCGATGCTCTTTCCCTCAAAGCGGCGATATTCGTCCGTCCGAAGCCCGATGCCGACGACGTTTTCAAATCCGACAAGCAGCGTAATGTTTTCAAAATCGCTGCCCGTTTCCATCCGCGCGCGCATCTCTTCACGCGCGGCGCGATCACGCAGGCGCTTCGTCAGCGTCTCTGTCCCACCCGCCTGAAACTCCGGCGGCAGCACGTGGATGAGCTGCGTTGAGCCCGCGGTGTAGGGATAGGCATCGCACATCACGTCAAGCCCTTCCTCCCGTGCCCGGGCAATGAGCGAGAGCATCTCCGGTACAGCCTTGCGCGCGTTTCGCCCGCCGATGGCCTTGAGGTGGCTCACCTCCAGCGGCGTTTGCAGTGCGCGGGCGACCTCGATCATCTCGCGCAGCGCGGCCACCACGCCGTCGCCCTCCTGACGCATGTGCACGCAGATGGGTACGCCGCTTTGATACAGCGGCGCAAGCGCGCGGATGAGTCCGTCGGTCGAATAGAAGATCTCCGGCGCGTAGCCAAGGCCGAGCGATACGCCGCACGCGCCGTCGGCGAGCGCCTTTTCCATGTGATAGTGCATCTCTCTCATTTCAAGCGGTGATAACTCGCCCGCTTCAAAGCCCGCGGCGAGTGTGCGCAGTGTTCCCATGCCGGCAAGCTGCGCGCAGGAGAGCGGCAGGCCGCGGCTCTGCGCCGCCTTGAAATAGGAAGCGAGTGAATCAAAGCGCAGCTCCGGCGTGATCTCCCCCGTGATGGGCGCGAGATAGCGCGCGCAGGCGGGCGCATACTTTCCCGCAAGCGGCGCGAGCGACATGCCGCAGTTGCCGTTCACGATCGTCGTCAGCCCCTGGCAAAGCTCCGCTCGCCCGAAATCCTTGCGGAACACCGCCGCGTCGGCATGGCGGTGCATATCGATAAACCCCGGTGTCAGGCAGCGGCCTGCAGCCTCGATCGTCGAAAACGCCTGCGCGTCCGGCAAATTCCCAACCGCTTCGATCATGCCGTCCCGAATGCCGACATCCGCGTTGAACGCCGCCTTCCCCGTACCGTCAATGATCTTCGCACCGCGGATCAGCGTATCCAGCATGCTTATCCCTCCTTTTTTTGCAGTCTACCACACCGCGCAGCCGCTTGGCAAGGTCATTTCCCCTTGCAATCCCCCCCGGCGCAGAGTATACTGGAAAAAACGCAAAAAGGAGCCCTTCCATGAACAAAAAGAACCGCATTCACGACTGGCGCAAGCTCAAGTGGCCGTTTACCGTCACATTTTTGTATTATTCCCTTCTTTCGCTTTACACCGGCACCGCCGAGCAGAGCGAGGACGGCTTTCTCACCATGTTCCTCACGGTTTTGATCGTGGACGCGGTCGCATATCTTTCCTACTGCTATTTTCTCTGCAAGAAAGAGGAGGACATGTCAAAGCTCTGGTTCGTCTTTATCCTCGCCTTTGTTCTTGTATCCACGCCGCAGCTCTCCATCCTCTGGCAGATGATGACGGCGCATGTGGTCGGCGCGTAAGCGTATTTTTCTTCTAAATATCGTCTATTTGAACGTCCTTTCCACCGGGAAAGGACGTTTTCTTATATTTTGTCTTCTGTGACATTTGCGTGCCACTGTCTGAAAATCTGATACGCGGCTCCTTTTGTCCATAGTTTTCGGCAGTTTTCTTTGTTAAGTTGGTGTTAACGAGGGGAGCGTCCCCTTCTCGCGCCGTGAACAAAAAAGTTTACACCCTGCCCATTGAAAGCGCGGCGCTTCTTTGCTATGCTTTTCCTGCAAGCCCGCATTTTTCCGTGCGGGACAAGAAATGCTAAGTACAAAGGAGCTGATGACAGTGCCGATCCGTCCGCTTGTCGATCGCACTTATCTCGAGCAGGTACTGCTCTCGCGTCTCTCCCGCGGCGAGGTACAGCAGTGGGTTCAGAAATACTTCCAGCCGTATCGCGAGCTGATGAGCTACTATCGCTGCGCGATCATGGAAGTGGAAACGAAGTTCAATGTGCTCAATGAAGAGCTTTCCCTGCAATACGACCGCAACCCCATCGAAACGATCAAAACACGTCTCAAGTCACCGGAGAGCATCATGGAAAAACTCTCCCGCCGCGGCTATCCCATGACTGTGGAGAGCATTGAGCAGAACCTCAACGATATTGCAGGCGTGCGCGTCATCTGCTCGCACCCGTCGGACATCTACAAGCTCTCCGACGCGCTGCTGCGGCAGGACGACATCACGCTCATCGAACGCAAGGACTACATCGCAAACCCCAAGCCCAACGGCTACCGCAGCCTCCATCTCATCGTCGAAACGCCCATCTTCCTGCACGACCAGAAGCGGCTCATGCGGGTTGAAGTGCAGTTCCGCACGATCTCGATGGACTGGTGGGCCAGCCTTGAGCATAAGATTCGTTACAAGAAAAATCTCCCCGAGATGGACTATGTGGAGCGCGAGCTCTATGAGTGCGCCGAGATCAGCGCACAGCTCGACGCGCGCATGGAAAAGCTCCAGAAGATCGCCGCACAGGCAACCGAGGAAAGGGATCGCGCCCTTTCCTCCTGATTGAAAATGTCCGCTTCGCGCGGACACGGAAAGGAAGCGTGACAACAGGAACGCAGCAGAGAAGATCGCCCACGCAGCAGAGCGCAAAGCCTTTGAGACCATGCTGGATTCTCTCATCAAAAAGGGTCAGACACAGGACGTCTGCGACATCGCCAACTCCTTGGTCGACATGGTGCAGAAGATCCATGGTTCGGTCTGGAAGCCTGAGACCTTCGCCGGTCTCCACATGATCGCCAACGAGCCGGACGGCAAGTGGGCGCATTATCTCCAGCGCCTGATCCGCGAATGCGACCCCTATCTTCTCAAAACGTTTCTGACGAATGCCGCTTACGAGGGTGGCTTCCGCGGCTTCCAGCAGGCGCAGAAAACGCCGAAAAGTGTGGCTGCAACATTCCCTGGCTTATCCTGATGGATCCGACGAGCGCATGCAACATGCGTGCAAGGGCCGCTGGGCGGCGGAATACGGCCACAACCAGAATCTCACCTTTGAAGAAATGGATCGTGTGCTGACCGAGGCCAAGGAGCTCGGCACCCACGCCTGCCTCTTCACCGACGGCGAGTTCGCCGGCGGCTGCGTTGCCGGTGGGCGCATCTACTGCCACATCAACGCCGCGGGCGACGTCGAGCCCTGCGTGTTCATCCATTACTCGGGTGCGAACATCCGCGAAAAGAGCTTCCTCGAATGTCTCCAGCAGCCGCTTTTTAAGGAGTACCGCAAGGGCCAGCCGTTCAACAACAACCACCTGCGCCCCTGCCCGATGCTGGAAAATCCTGAATATCTGCCCCAGATGGTCGCGCGCAGCGGCGCGCATTCGACCGACCTGGAAGCGCCCGAGAGCGTGGAGCACCTGTGCAACAAGTGCGAGTCCTACGCCGCCTGCTGGCGCCCCGAGGCCGAAAAGCTCTGGGACGAGGAGCACCACAACTAAACCGCTTTCATGTTACCTTCCCATACACACAAAGGAACCGCGCCGGTCTGCGAAAGC
>OLSA01003709.1_pt1 | contig 10468 bp, 8 predicted proteins | sample 1672731 | NCBI WGS metagenome assembly OLSA01 (sample SAMEA3136718, study PRJEB25190) | human gut metagenome | biome: human gut; feature: human-associated habitat; material: faeces | place: Austria | collected 2013
GGGCGTACTCTTCCTGGCGCAGCTGCTCAACAAGGGGGGAGGCCACCATTTCGGCAATGACGTCGAACTTGCCGTGGCGCAAATCGTCGTCGACGATGAAGCGCACGAGGGGCTGGCCGTCCATGACGAGGCCCTGCTCGGCGGCTTTGGCGGAAAGGTAGGTTTCGGTCTCGCCGGCCAGGGTGGGGTAGTAGCCCAGAAGGCGGCGGTCATCGTCGGCGTTGACGAGCACGGTATAAAGCGTGGGAGCGTACTGCTTGCCTGCGCCGACCATCTTCTCGCGGCGCATCTGCTTCTCGGCCTTCTTGGCAATCTGCACGGGAGACAGGGGCGTTGCGCCCATGCGATCGGCGGCGCCTTCCACAGTGTCTTCCATCTTGCCTTCGAATTTTGAGAGGAGTCCCATGTGCTTCTCCTTGTTCTTGCGTGTTTAAGCTGCGTTCTTCTTGCGTGGTTGCGCTGCGCTTTCGGTGCAGCGTTCAGTAGCACAGCAGCTTATTTTGCCATAAAACCTATGCCCGCACCTCATCGACCAACCATTTTACTTAATTGCCACAGTGACAATTTTGTTCGATTGGCCTTGCAGGATGGCCCGACCGCGGAAATAACGCGCCAGAGTTTGGGCAAAACGACAGGGTTTGGTACCGCGCGCACCCCCGAAATTCCTTCGCCGGGACCTTGTGCTTGACCTGCTTGACCGATTGCCAAAACTAGTAACAGGAATTTACCAAAACTAGTAACAGGAATTTACCAAAAGTAGTAACGTAAACTTACCAAAACTGATAAAATACCTGTTCAAGTTATCCTTCGATAAGGAGTGAATTGGGGTCAAGAATGCGTGAGTATCTACCTAGAATATACGACCCATTGCTTAAAAAACGTGTAAGAGCGAAAGGCGCCGTTCTGGTCGAGGGGGCTAAGTGGTGCGGCAAGACCACTACATGCGAGAGGCTTGCTGAGAGTGCGATATACCTGCAGGACCCGAGCACCAAGGCGCAGAACATTCGCCTTGCGGAGATCGCTCCTCTTGAATTGCTGAGGGGCGCCACGCCGCGTCTCATCGACGAGTGGCAGCTTGCTCCGCAACTGTGGGACGCAGTTCGGTTCGAAGTTGACCATAGAGAAGAGTTCGGACAGTTCATTCTGACGGGTTCGGCGGTTCCTCCTGATCCTAAGAAAATGAGCCATACCGGTACTGGGCGCATCGCTCGTATGAAAATGCGTCCCATGAGTCTTTACGAGTCGGGAGATTCAACAGGTGTGGTATCTCTGAGCGCTTTGTTCGCTGGAGAGCAGGTTCCCATTGCGCGATCTGAGTGCAGCTTGGAACACATGGCCTTTTTACTTTGCCGAGGGGGATGGCCTCGCGCCGTGGGTCTGGACGATGAATCGGCGCTGCTGCAAGCGCCCGATTACCTGGACGGCGTGATAAACTCAGACGTGTCCCGCGTGGACGAAAAAGAGCGCAATCCTCGTGTGGCCCGTGCATTGCTGCGTTCTTACGCGCGCTTTTCAGCATCGCAAGGGAAAGTTACCGAAATGCTGGCCGATGTAAATGCGCAGGGAGTGCAGGCAAGTGAAAGTACGGTGCGCGACTACATTCGTGCGCTGGAACAAATTTTTGTTCTAGAGGATCTCCTTGCTTGGAATCCTAATTTGCGTTCGAAAACAGCTGTCCGGACTGCTCCTACGAGACACTTCGTTGATCCCTCTATTGCCGCAGCTGCTTTGGCGCTTGGTCCGGGAGACCTTATGGCCGATCTGAACACATTTGGCCTTTTGTTCGAGACGATGTGCTTACGTGATCTGCGCGTATATGCCGATGCGCTAGGAGGCGAGGTGTATCACTATCGAGATCGTTCTGGCTTAGAGGCAGATGCAGTCATCCATTTGCATAATGGAGCCTATGGATTGGTGGAAGTGAAGCTGGGTGGAGAATCGCTTGTCGACGAAGGGGCGAAGAGCCTCTTGAGTCTGCGCAACAAGATAGATGTTTCGACCACGGGATCGCCGTCGTTCCTCATGGTGCTTACTGCGGTTGGCGACTATAGCTACTATCGGGAAGACGGCGTGTTCGTCGTTCCTTTGGCGGTATTAGGCGCGTGACGGTTTTCTACCTGCTTCTCTATTGCAGGCAAAGCGGTTGAAACAACAGCTTGATGCCAGGTGAATTGATGAGGAGATCGCTCCTCGTTTCGCACGGTACCATGGGCTTTCCAGAAAGGAGGAACGCCCATGGCCACGTTCGAAGAGTTCATGAAGGTTGCCGAGATTTCCCTCAAGGACAAGACCTCTCATGCGCGCATGAACGAAATCGTGCGCATCATGCGCCAGTACAAGGTGCTGCATGGGCTGACTCCCGCCCAGGCGGTGGAGGTGCTGCAGGCCCTTGGCCCCACCTATGTGAAGATCGGCCAGCTGGCCTCGAACCGCTCCGACCTTCTGCCCAAGGCTTACTGCGATGCCTTCGAGAAACTGCGCGACGATGCAAACCCGATGCCCTTCGACGTGGTGATCGAGCAGATTGACCGCGCGTACGGGAAGTCGTGGCACGAGGTGTTCGCCTCCATCGACCCGGTGCCTTTGGGCGCGGCCTCCATCGCTCAGGTGCACAAGGCGACGCTGCTCGACGGCACGACGGTGGCCGTGAAGGTGCGCCGCCCGGGCGTGGCTGAGTCTATGGCCGAGGACATCATGCTCATGAAGCACCTGCTGGCCTTGGGTGAGTTCGCTTCCAATTCCCATCGCAGCATCTTGCTGTCGCTCGAGGGCTTCGTCGAGGAAATCGAGCGTACGACGGCCAGCGAGGTGAATTTCACCTCCGAGCTGCACAACCTCATGCGCTTCCACGACGAGCTGGCCGACGAGGAAGGGGTCACGTCCCCGGTGGCCTATCCGCAATATTCCTGCGAGTCGGTGCTCGTCATGGAGTTCGTCCAGGGAACCGAAATCTCCCACACCGAAGAGCTGCGCCAGCAGGGTATCGACGTGAACGCGCTCGCGCGCCGCGTGTGCCAAAGCTACGTGACCCAGGTGCTCGACGACGGGTTCTTCCACGCCGACCCACATCCGGGCAACATTCTCATACGCGATGGGAACGTGGTGTGGATCGATCTGGGCATGGTGGGCACGCTGACGGTGTCGGAGCGAATGCTCGTCGGGAAGGTGTTCACGGCGGTGGCCACCGACAACGCCTATCTGCTGAAAGAAGCGGTGATGGGCCTTGTGCATGTGTTGGGGCCGGTGGACCATGGGGCGCTGCTGGAGGCGCTCTCGCGGCTGCTCGCCGAGTACAGCACTGCCGAGATGAAGGAGATCAACGTGGGCACGGTGCTCACCGAGGTCATCGAGGTGCTGCGCGGCCAGAACATGATGATGACCTCGTCGGTGACCATGCTCGCTCGCGGGTTTGTGACCATCGAGGGGGTCATTGCCCAGGTGGCGCCCGATATCAGCGTCATCGAGATTGTGTCGAAGCACGTCATCGCCCAGCAGGCCGACCCGAAGTTTCTGGCGACGCAGCTGATCGATCTTGCCACGACGAGCGCCGCCTCGGCCGAGGCCTTGGCGAAGTTGCCGACTCAGCTGTCGAACACGTTGGAGATGCTCGATCGCGGGCAGATCAAGGTGAACGGCGACATCGAAGTGTCCTCGCGCATTCTGGCTACCGCCTACGCCTCCGTGGGGCGCATCTCCCTGGCGACGCTGTCGGCGGGGCTGTTTCTGGGCTCGTCTATCCTGTGCACCACGGCCATGCAGCCGCAGCTGCTCGGCGTGCCCCTGCTCGGCGTGCTCGGCTACGTGGGCGCGTTCGTGCTGGGCGCCTACACGGTGTTCCATATCCTGGTCTCTCGCCATCGCCTTCTGAACAACGAGGAGCCGCGGTAGGTGATGTTGGCGCGGTTCGAGGCAGTACGTGAGCCACCGCTTTTTAACTGAATCGGAAGAATGAGAGAGCATTGAGTTAAAAACAGGGGTCGAATTTAACTCAATTACTCCCGTTTCACTCTTTGCTGTTAAAGCGTTAACTCGATAGAGCGCTTCAGCATCCTCTCAGAAGAAAGGCCTCCTCGTTGAGTTTGTAGAATACCTTTCGCCCTATCTTCTCCTCTTGCAAGAAGCCGAGTTTTCTCAGCTCGGACAGACGCTTATAAAGCGTCTGCCGGGAGAGACGCTCAGCCTCACAAAGCTCTTTTGCGGTTACGCCGTCAAAGGTGAACAGCGTGGCGGTGATAAGCGATTCGACAAGGGTGCGCAGCGGTTCTGGGACAAGCACGGCCGAGCGATGGAGATACATATCCATCTGGCTTTTCTTTTCTGTGAGAGCATCGCGAAGATTGCACATCGCATTCACGCATATCTCTGAGAAAGCGATGACAAAAGGCGTGATATCGCCTCTATTGAGGGGATGCTCGCACCGAGAAAAGGCCTTATAGTATTTTTCAATCTCCTGCTTTACGGCGTAGGAGATGCCCAATCCCACGATAGGCTCGTATTGGCGGGAGATGAGATAGCTGCTAATGAAGCGATTTGTTCTTCCATTGCCATCGTAGAAAGGGTGTATGTAACCAAAAAGGAAGTGGAAAAGAGCAATGCGGAGAAGAGGCTCTCGTGACTCGTCGTTGAGGACGTCAAGAGCCTGATCCATCTCCTCTATGATTCTTGCCTCGGGCTCGATTCCGTCGTGGATGGGGATGCCTGCTTCGTTGATCACATGCACCATTTTAGTGCGAAAGTAGGTGCCATCGGGGACGTTGTGGGGATCCGAGATGCGAACCTCTGCCAGCACAAGGTCGTCGTAGACATCACGCACGTCGGCGCAGGTTCGAAGGGCGATGTCCGGTCGCGTCTGGAGGAGAGCATACTTTTGAACAATACCGAAAAAACGCCCACGGCGATCATTTTGCTTCAGGCGCTCGAGCACCTCGCCTATTTCGCGCCGCGTTGAGTGCACACCTTCTATTTCATTGGTCAGCACGATTTCGTCGATAAGGCAGCTGTCACGGTAGCTATCGAGGGCTCGCTGGGGAAGTGCGGCTTCCAGGCGAAGGATATCTTTGTCGATTTGAGCAGCTTCGAGCAGGGCTTCGTAGATTTCCGGAGCCATGTAGACAAAGGCGGGACTACCGGCGATAGACGTTTTGAGATGCCAGGTGCGCTCATCGTTGAATCGGCGATCGTATAGCTGATCCGCATCTTGCGCGGGGTCGTGAAAGGCCTTGCGGAGATCGAGATATGTCATAGCGCCTTCTTCTGAAGATACGGTCTGTATTGAGTTGAAATACTAGCAGAATTTAAGCGAATCGGAAGGTGCGAGAGAGAATTGAGTTAAAAATGAGAGTCGAAATTAACTCAACTTCCTCCGTTTCGTCCTTTGCTGCTAAAGCATTAACCGATAGCCGTTGAAGTTGGCGAGTGCAGTTGGAACCGCGGTAGGGATGCGTAACGTCGCGTCTACAGGTGGGCGGCGGCGGGGGAACGGAAAAGGCCCGTGGTAAAATAGCAGTGGCTCATTAGGATGAGCCGCAGGGTAAGCATTATCCGGCGATGCTCGAGTACGCAAGCTGCATTCGGCTGATAGGCTTGCAGTTCGCGGGCGTTGTCGCTTGTGGTGCCGCGAGGGTAAGGAGGCCCCCCATGTACAAGAAGATTCTCGTCCCCTACGACAAGTCCGAGCCGGCGAAAAACGCGCTGGGCGCGGCGCTCGATCTGGCGGCCGGCGTGCCCGGTGCCCAGATCACCGTGCTGTCGGTGGTCGACTGGCACGACTTCAACGCCGAGACGTTCAAAATTGCCTCGCGCATGTCCGGCGTCATGGGCGACACCATGGACATGGACGTGATCTCCGAAGTGGAGAACGAGGCCATCAAGGCCGATATGGACGCCATTGCCGATAACATCGCGCCTCTGGTGGGCGACGCCGAGGGCATTGGCATCGCCGTGGTGAACGGCTCGCCGCACGATTCCATCACCGCTTACGCCGACGAGGGCGGCTACGACTGCATCGTTATGGGCCACCGCGGCCTTGGCGCCGTGCGCGGCATGCTCGGCAGCGTGTGCTACTCGGTTCTGCACAAGACCAACGTGCCCGTGCTCATCGTGAAATAGGCTTGCGGCCATGGGACGATCGGGCGGAGGCGGCGGCTTCTCGGGAGGCGGCGGCTTCGGCGGAGGCGGCCAGACCCGCACCGGCCCGGCCAAGGGCGGCACCGTCCGCACCAGCCTGACGCTGACCCTGGAAGAGGCGGCCTTCGGCTGCGAGAAGGACGTGACCGTGGAGCGCAGCGAGCAGTGCGCTACCTGCAAGGGCAGCGGCTGCCAGCCGGGGACCACGCCGGAGATCTGCCCCGACTGCCGCGGCAGCGGCCAGGTGCAGGTGCAGCAGCGGACGCCTATGGGCGTGTTTGCCACCAGCCGTCCCTGCCAGAAGTGTCACGGCACCGGCCGCATTATCCATCAGCCCTGTACCGACTGCGGCGGACAGGGTCGGGTGCGGAAACGCAAGACCATCAAGGTCAACATCCCCGCCGGCATCGACCACGGCCAGACCATCTCTCTGCGGGGCCAGGGCAACGCCGGCAAAAACGGCGGCAGCGCCGGCGACCTGCTGATCACCGTCATGGTGCAGCCGGACGAGACATTCCGCCGGGAGGGCGTGGACGTGTTCTGCGACGCGCCCATCACCTTCGCCCAGGCGGTGCTGGGCGCCACGCTGGAGATCCCCACCATTGACGGCAAGGTGAAATACGACCTGCCGGAGGGCACCCAGACGGGCACGGTGTTCCGGCTGCGGGGCAAGGGTATCCCGGTGCTGAACGGCAGAGGCCGCGGCGACCAGTATGTCACCGTGAACGTAGAGACGCCGCGAAATCTGACGAAGGAGCAGAAGGAGGCCCTGCGGAGCTTCAGCGATATGCTGGGCGAGAGCAACTACGAAAAGCGCAAGAGCTTCTTCAAGAAGAAATGAGCAGGTGAAGGATGTATCTGGCGGACTATCATACCCACTCGGCCACGTCGCCGGACGGACAGCTGACGGTCAGTGAGCTGGCGGAAGCGGCGGTGCGGGTCGGGCTGGATGAGATCTGCGTGACGGACCACGTGGACACGGTGCTGTGGGGCGACCACCGGCCCCGGGAGCATTTCGACTGGTCGCGGCTGCTGCGGGAGCTGCCGGAGGCGCGGGAGACATACACCGGGCGGCTGGCCATCCGGCTGGGGGCGGAGCTGGGCGAGGCGCCCATGGGCTTTGACCGGGCGGAGAAACTGCTGGGCGAGGCGCCAAAGCTGGACTTTGTTATAGGCTCCGTGCATATGGCAGGCGAAAAATTCAAACATTTTGACCTGTATTACATTGAAAAAAACAGCGAAACGTATTATCATAGAGTCATAGACAGCTACTTGGAGGACGTACTGCGTCTGGCGCGGTGGGGTAGGTTCAGTGTGCTGGGCCACCTGACGCTGCCGCTGCGGTACATGAATGAAAATCTGGGCGAGCAGATGACCTTCGACGGTCATTACGACCAGTGCCGGGAGATTTTCCGGGCACTGATCGAAAGCGGGTGCGGCATCGAGTGCAACACCAACCGGGGCAACGTGCCCCTGCCGGACGCGCCGCTGTTGAAGCTGTACCGGGAGACGGGCGGCGAGATCATCACCATCGGCTCGGACGCGCACTCCGCCGAATATGTAGGCTGCTGCGTCCGGGAAACGCAGGCGCTGCTGCGGACGTGCGGGTTCCGGTATTTCTGCACGTTTGAGGGCGGAAAGCCCACGTTCCGGAAGCTGTAAAAACACAAAGGAGACGACCACTATGAAAATTGCCATCGCCTGTGACCACGGCGGCTACCTGCTGAAGCAGGACATCCTCATCTGGCTGGAGGAGAACGACATCGACTATGAGGACTTCGGGTGCTATTCCACCGAGAGCGTGGACTACCCCGTATTCGCCGAGAAGGCCGCCCGGGCGGTGGCCGCCGGGGAATGCGACAAGGGCATCGTGATCTGCACCACCGGCATCGGCGTTTCCATCGCCGCCAACAAGGTGAAGGGTATACGCTGCGCGCTGTGCACCGACTCTCTCCAGGCGGAGATGACCCGGCGGCATAACGATGCCAACATGCTCGCATTGGGCGCGGGCATCACCGGCGGCAATCTGGCCAAGCGGATGGTGGAGATCTTCCTGCACACGGAGTTTGAAGGTGGACGTCACGCCCGGCGTGTGGCGCTGCTGGATGCCATCCAGTGAGCGCGTTCCGATAGAGAAACGTGACTTTGTGAGGTAACGTCTATGGCGACAAAGGGATACAACAGCTACCGTGGCCGAATGTCCGGCGGAAAGATCGTGCTGATCGTGGTGCTGGCGCTGGTGCTGGTGGGCGCGCTGGCCTATCTGGCATTGCAGAATTACGTGGTATACGACGAGGCGGGCAACGCCACCATCGACCTTCCTTTTTTCCACAGGAAGGACGACCGTGATGACAAAACGGATGACAGCACCGTCGACGGCACCGGAGACCGGGATGACATCGTGGACACGGTAGTGCCGGAGCATCCCCATGTGAAGGTGGCGGCGCTGCACGGCACGCGGCTGCCGGACGACTGCCTGTGGTGGGGCGCGGACTACATCATGAACACGCTGGCGCCGGAGGACCTGGTGCTGGCGCTAAAGCGTACCACCGGCGGCATCACCTACGCCACCGGCGTGGAGACGCCGCGGGGCGTGGTGGTGGAGACGGGACGGCCCATCGAATGTCTGCGTACACTGCTGAGCAGCGGACGGTACACCGTGGGGCACATCGTGTGCTTCCGGGACAGCGCCTACGCCCGGAGCGTGCCGGAAACGGCGCTGGTCCGGGAGGACGGGCAGCTGTGGTACGACGCGGAGGGGCAGGCCTGGCTGGACCCCACCGACCCGCAGGTGCTGCAATACATCACCGCGCTGGTGGAGGAGTGCGGCGAGCTGGGCTTTAAGGAGGTCCTGCTGGACCAGTTCTGCTACCCGGCGGATACGACGGGCGTTGCCAACACGGCGGCGGACCCGGCGCAGGTGCTGGCCGACTTTGCCGAAAATCTGCGGTCGGCACTGCCGGAGGGCACAGCCCTGTCGGTGGTAGTGCGAAGCACGGACAGTCTGTCCGTGGAGCAGATGGCGGAGCTGTTCGACCGGCTGTATGTGCCGGCGAAGGGCGACCTTGCCGCCGTAAAGGCCGCACTGCCGGAGGGCTATGACCCGGAGACGCGGGTGGTGGTCATGACGGCAGAGGTGCCGCAAAGCGGAAGCTATGTGATCGTAAGCTGAACAAAAAAAGAAGCACCCGGGCGGGTGCTTCTTTTTTTTGCCTGATTTATTCCTGAGGCGGTGTGCTGTCGGCCGGGGCACTGTCCTTGGGGGCGGAGCAGTGGGGGCAGACACCGTTCTCCAGCTTGGCACCGCACTGGCTGCAGAAATTGGCGGGCTGGCTCTGTGCCGCCTGTGCCGCAGCTTGTGCCGCCTGTGCCGCTTCACGGCGCTGGCGGAGAGCCTCCTTCATCTCCTGCATATTCGGGGCGGCAAACACGTCGCCGCTGCCGTTGCCGGTCTGATCGGCCAGCTTGTGGTTGATGGAGATGACGTTCTTCAGCAGCAGGATGGCCATCATCATCAATTCATAGCTGAGGCGGATCGCAATGGGCCCCAGGATGATGATCAGCAGACCATAGCCGCCCATCCAGATGCGGTCGCCGGTCCAGTAGTTGTACTCGGTGCGGAAGAGCATGAGCACGCCGAAGATAATAACGGCGGCGGTGTTGAAGATGTACAGGGCCTGAAGGATCTTTTCCACCATCAGGTACTTGAAGTTGCAGGTATCGTGGAGGAACTTGCCAAAGGCGCCCAGTTTCTCCCACCGCTTCTCCGGGACCACATAGATGAAGGCCAGGACAGTGGCGACAAGGGCCAGGACACCGGCGATAATGAGCATGGTGGTAGGCATCATGATTTCTCTCTCCTTTTTATATGTGATATCCTCAATATATCGGGAAACCGGGCTATTGTCAAGGCAAAAACGTCCCGCGGCGAGAGCCGCGGGATGTTTCGTTTTCTCTGTTGATCAGTTGTTGTCCTCGGGACGGGGCCGGCGGTACTCCTGGGCCTTTTCCTCGCCCTTCAGGACGCGCAGGGCACCCTGGGCCAGGGCCAGTAGCTCATCTTCACCGGGATAGACGGTGATGGGAGCGATCCAGCCGACCATCTCGGAGATGGCGTCCACGGTCTCCTTGCCGTAGGCGATGCCGCCGGTGAGGATGATCTGGTCCACCTTGCCGTGCATGACGGCGGCCATGGCGCCGATCTCCTTGCCGATCTGGTAGTGGAAGGCATCCACCACGCCGGCGATCTTCTTATCGTGCTCGGCCTGTGCCAGCAGATAGCGCATATCGTTGGAGCCGGTGTAGGCCACCAGACCGCCGCGGCCGGAGAGCATGCGGTGCA
>OLSA01003716.1_pt1 | contig 10453 bp, 10 predicted proteins | sample 1672731 | NCBI WGS metagenome assembly OLSA01 (sample SAMEA3136718, study PRJEB25190) | human gut metagenome | biome: human gut; feature: human-associated habitat; material: faeces | place: Austria | collected 2013
ATCTTGAGCACTCCGTTGATGTGTTCGCACATGTGGGAGACGATCGGGCGGGTGAAGGCGTATTGCGTGTCGGTGTCGATGTTCATCTTGACGACGCCGTAGGAAACGGCTTCGCGGATATCGGAAAGTTCGGAACCGGAACCGCCATGGAAGACGAGGGGCATGCGAGCCGCTTCTCCGTGTTTGGCTACCACGGCTTCCTGACCGTCCCGCAGGATGCTGGGTTTCAGTTTGACGTGGCCGGGCTTGTACACGCCGTGCACGTTGCCGAAAGTGGCGGCCAGCATGAATTTGCCGAGGGGCGCGAGGGCTTCATACGTCATCAGCATATCTTCCGGAGAAGTGTAAAGCTTGTCGGCGGGATGGCCGGAGTTGTCCACTCCGTCTTCTTCTCCGCCCACAACGCCGATTTCGATTTCAAGAACGATGCCCAGTTCGGCGCATTCCTTCAGCAGTTCCCGGGAAAGCTTGAGGTTTTCCGCCATGGGAAGCGTGGAGGCATCCAGCATGTGGGAATTGAAGAGGGGGGCTTCACCGCGTTCCACGCGGCGGCGGGATTCGGCAATCAGAGGACGCAGGAAAGTATCCACATGTTCGGGCTGGCAGTGGTCCGTGTGAAGGGCTACGAGAACGTTGTGCTTTTCAGCCAGACGGCGCGTTGCTTCCGCCAGAACAATGGCGCCAAGGGCGGAATTGCCTACGGAGCTGCCGGAGGCGAATTTGCCGCCACCGATGGAAACCTGGATGATACCGTCGCTTTTGGCTTCGGAAAAGGCGCGGAGAGCGCCGTTGATGACTTCGATCGTGGTCACGTTAACGGCCGGATAGGCGTAACCTTCCTTTTTGGCCGTTTCAAGCATGGTAATGTATTGTTCTGGTGTGGCTATTGGCATAACGGGGATATGATAGGTGTTTTTTTTCAGGAGGGCAAGGCTGAACTCAGGCGCACGCCGGGGGTGCAACGCTCTTGCGGGACATGTTCATGTTCGAATCATTGTGACTTGCGGCCGGACCGGTCCGCCGGAGCCCGTACGGCAGTAGCGTGCGGCGTCTCCGGAAAGAAGCTCCGCGTGGCTTGGCGGACTTGAAAATTCCGCCCTGTTTTCCATTCAGTACGGTTGAAAGGAAATGCCCCTCCTTCGTTTTACCGCTGGAAGGGCATTCTAAAGATGGGAGGGATGGGGGTGTTATTCCGGAATGGATTCTCCCCGGATGAGGTCTTCCCAGCTTTGGCGGCTGCGAATGACGTTCCATTGGTCCCCGTCCACCAGGACTTCTTCCGCCATAGGCCGTGAATTGTAGTTGGAAGACATGGAAAAACCATAGGCTCCGGCGGACAGTACGGCCAGGAGTTCTCCCTGGCGCACGTCCGGCATGTCCCTGTTTTGGGCGAGGAAGTCTCCGGATTCACAAATGGGACCCACGACATCCGCTGTGACGCAGGATCCGGAGGGGTGTTCTCTGACCGGGATAATTTCATGATAGCCCTGGTAGAGGGCGGGGCGGATGAGGTCGTTCATCCCTGCATCCACAATTTTAAAGGTTTTGGCTTTCCCGTTTTTTTCATACAGGCAACGCGTGATGAGTGCTCCCGCATTTCCTACGATAAGACGGCCCGGTTCCACAATGATGTGTAATCCCAGAGGTTGCAGGGTGGGGACGACGGCCTGGGCGTAAGTGCTCAGCGTGAGCTGGGCGCAGTCCTCATTCCACCATTCCTGAACGCCGGAATCCAGCGTGCCCTGGTAAACGATGCCAATTCCTCCTCCGATGGAGAAAAATTCAATGCCGTGTTTTTCTTTCAGGGAAGCAGCCAGGGGGGCGACTTTCCTGACGGCTTCCAGGAAGGGTTTCGCCTGGGTAAGCTGGGAGCCGATATGCATTTGCAACCCTTTCAGATGAAGGTTCGGAAGTTCGCGGGCCGCCATCTCATAAAGAGATTCAATGCGTTCGAAGTCCACGCCGAATTTATTTTCAGCCTTGCCGGTAGTAATGTATTTGTGCGTTCCCGCCTCTACGTTGGGATTGACGCGCACGGCCACCGGAGCCTTGACTCCCATGGAGGCGGCAATGGCGTTAATGGCCCGCAGTTCCGCTTCGGATTCCACATTGAAGCAATAAATGCCCTGGGCCAGGGCATAACGGATTTCCTGCTCGGTTTTTCCTACGCCGGCATAAGTGCATTTGGACGGATCTCCCCCGGCTTTGAGGACGCGGAAGAGTTCTCCGCCGGAGACGATGTCGAATCCCGCCCCGTTGCGGGCCATGAGGTTCAGGATGGCGATGTTGGAGCAGGCCTTGACGGCGTAGGCCACTTCCGCGTTAAGCGGTGCCAGAGCTTCCCTGAGGCGGTGAAAGTGGTTTAAAATGGTTTGTTTGCTATAAACGTACAGGGGTGTGCTTTCCTTGTCCGCCAGTTCCTGAAGGTTGACGTTTTCACAGTAGAGCGTGCCGTTTTTGTAAGCGAATGAATGCATGGATTATTCCTTGGTTGTGCTTTCGTTGTTTTTCCCGGAATGGAGAGGGGGGAGAGGGAATCTGGGAGTGGGAGGGTTGTCAATGAGCTGGGCGATCCAGGCGAGATCCTTGGAGCTTTCCAGCCCGAGTTTAATCAACATGGTAATGGGTACGGCCAGCAGCATGCCGATGGGGCCCCATACCCAGCCCCAGAAGATGACGGAGAGCAGAACCATACTGGTCACAATGCCGAATTGCCGTCCCAACAGCATGGGTTCCAGGCAGTTTCCCAGGGCTGTGTTAATCACCAGGTAGCCGCCGGCAACAATGATGCCCGCAGTCGGGCTGATCAGAAGCATGGCGAGAAGCGTGGGGGGAATAGCCGCGATGATGGAGCCGAAGGTGGGAATGAAGTTGAGGGCGAAAGCCACGATGCCCCACAACAGCGGAAAGTCCACGTTCATGTAATAGCAAAGCAGGAAAGCCAGAAGCCCTGTAACTGCGCTGATGAAGGTTTTAATAATGAGATATTTCTGAACTCCGGCCAGGGCCTTGGAGAATTTGCGGATGCCTGTGTCGCTGTTATGCCCCAGTTTATTGATGTTCGCCCGGAAGCGGGGGGCTTCCCCCAGGAAGAAAGTCATCAGGATCAGAATCAGGGTGGTGAAGGTCAGCATGGAAGCTAACTGCCCCATCACCCCTGTGGAAAACGCCACGATGCGCTGGCCGTTAAGCAGGTCCGGAAGTTCCTGAAGCATCTGGTCAGCCAGGTTGTTCCAGTCCTGTTCAATCAGGAAAGCGCGGAGTTCATGGATTTTCTCCATCATAAGAGGCTGGTATTTGACCGTGACCGTTTTGGCCAGATCCTGCCCCAGGTATTGGGCCAGATAGCCCAGGCCCACCAGAATGCCAAAGTCCATGATGACCGTGAAAGTCACTGCCAGCCAGTGCGGGAAGCAAAGACGGCTCTTGAAAAAAGTCGTCAGCGGATAACTGACGATTGCCAGAAAGCCGGATAGAACGATGGGCAGGAGCACCGGTTTTCCCGCCTGCAGCCCGGCCGTGATGATAATGACGCTGGCGAGCATGAGCAGAATTTTCAGGCCCTCTTTTCCGGATTCTTTCTGAAAAGTCATGGAAGGATTGATATTAACGGGGTGGGTAATGGTAGCCTGTTTTCTGCAGGATTGCAATCTTAAAGGCCTTCATTTTCATGATGTTCCCGGAAGAAACGTTCCAGGTCTTCAAAACGGGTCAGGAGAAAGTCCGGCTTTTTTTCCCTGAGGCCGTTGATGTCCGCCTCCGCGGCCCATCCTGCGGAGAGAATGCGGATAGGGACAGAGCGGCATGCGTCCACGTCTGTGGGGGCGTCTCCAATATAGATGGCTTCTGAGGCGACGGCATTCAGACGGGACAAAGCCCGTTTGATGCGGTCCGGTTTTACGCCTCCCTCCGGGGAGCCTGTTTCCAGAATAGGAAAAAATTCGGACAGATGAAAAAACTGGAGGGATATCTCTGCGCTTTCCAGGCGTTTGCCTGTGACCATGGCCAGCCGAATGCCGAGGTTGCGGAGAGTGCTCAGCAATTCGGCTGCTCCGGGGAAGGGGGCGGGAGCCAGGTCTGCGTGCAGCTTGCGGTAATAGTGGATAAATAGTTCCCTGCCGCGTTCATGCAGTTCCGGTTTCCCGGGAATCAATTTCTGGATAACTCCCAGATCGTCCGGGCCGAATTGGCGTTCGATTTCTTCATCCGTCAATATTCTGCCGTCCAGCTTCCGGATAGCGCGGCGAAAAGCCTCCCGGCACAGGGGTATGGTGTCGGCAAGAGTTCCGTCAAAATCAAAAATGGCGGTTTTGATCATCAGCCGTACCCTACATGCCGACAACGGACGGTTCAAGGGGAAAGCCGTGCCGGAATAGTCATGATGGGGCTGCAGGACGGATGAATAAGCAGGACGTGTCATCCCGTGCGGAAAGGTCAACGTTTCATTCCTGTAGTATCTCTAAATCCCTTATGTACGGGAAGGCCCCAAAAGAATATCTGTCCCTGTGGAGCGTCATTGCATTAGGAATAGGGTCCATGGTGGGAGCGGGAATTTTCGCCCTCATGGGGCAGGCGACCCTGATGGCGGGAAAAAATGTATATTGGTCCTTTATTCTGGGAGGCGTTGCTGCCCTGCTTTCCGGGTACACCTACGCCAAACTGGGTTCCCGTTATCCCGGTTCCGGAGGAATTATGGATTATTTCAACGAGGCTTTTTCCCATAAGACCCTGTCCGGCGCACTGACCCTTATTTACCTGGGAACGCTGGTCATTACCGTGGCCCTGGTGGCCAAATCCTTTGGAGCCTATGCGTCCCGCCTGTTTTTACCGGACAGGGCAGTCACCATTTATTCCACGGCCCTTTTTGCCAGCGTGGCTATTTTGCTGCTGGGGGCATTGAATATGGGGGGAGCCAGGGCCGTTGGAAAGTCGGAAGTAATCATGGTGGCATTCAAATTATTGATTTTGACGGTTTTAATGCTTGCCAGCTTCGGTTCTTCCGTGCCTGTGGGCGCGGATCCCATTCCGGTGAAAGGACTGGACGGTTTGCTGGGCAGCGTGGGATTGACATTTTTCGCATTTGCCGGCTACGGAATGATGGCCAATACGGCGGGCAATCTGAAAAATCCTTCCAGGACGCTGCCAAGAGCCATTTTTATGGCTATTGGCCTTGTGCTGGCCTTGTACCTGATACTCTCCTACGTAGTACTGTCCAACGTTCCCGCTACTTCCCTGGAAAGCCATACGGAAACGGCCGTAGCGCAGGCCGCCTATCCGGTTTTGGGCATGTGGGGCTTCATGGCCGTATCCGTAGCGGCTCTCATTGCTACGGCATCAGCCATTAATGCCACCATGTTCAGCATGCTGGACATTTCCCGAGCTCTGGCGCGCAACGGCCAGCTGGGAGCTATTTTTAAACAGCCTTTCTGGGGCCACGGAACGGAGGGTTTTTTCTATCTTTTGCTGGGGATTCTGGTGATGACGAATGCCTTTAACCTGGTAGCCATCGCCAATCTGGCGGGGGCCTGTTTTCTGATCAGCTACCTGGCGGTGTTCGTCGCCCATTGGCGGCTCCGGAAAGAGACTCAGGGAAATGTGCTGCTTATCATCCTGGGCTTTCTTCTGATGCTGTTTATTCTGGGGGCGTTCTTTTACCAGATGTTCTTCAGCCAGCCTTACCTGATTCCGTTGATTGTGCTGTTTGTAGCCGCCTGCTTCATCCTGGAATTCCTGATACGCAGGAAGATTGCGAAAAATGTTCCCGGAGTTTCTTGACCCATGGGTGCGGGAGAAAACCGGGGCTTTTTCCCGGCCTTTTAATGCAGGAAGGAAGTCAGGGGGCTGGTGGCTGTAGCTTGGGAGGAAACGGCGGGAAGGCCGGACAGATAAGCCATGCGTCCGGCACGGCATGCCAGGGCGAACGCCTCCGCCATGGCGGAGGGAGAGCCGGAGGCGGCGATAGCCGTATTGACGAGCACGGCATCCGCTCCCATTTCCAGAGCCTCCGCCGCGTGGCTGGGTGCTCCCAGCCCCGCGTCCACCACCACGGGGACAATAGCCTGTTCAATGATGATGTTAATCAATTCCCGGGTCAGCACTCCCTTGTTGGTGCCGATGGGGGCGCCAAGAGGCATGACGGCCGCCGCTCCGGCTTCCTGAAGGCGTTTGGCGAGCACGGGGTCTGCGTTAATGTAGGGAAGCACGGTGAAGCCTTCCCTGACCAGGATTTCCGCCGCTTTCAGCGTTTCAATGGGGTCCGGCATCAGGTACTGGGCGTCCGGGTGAATCTCCAGCTTGATCCAGTTGGGCAACCCGGCTGCTGCCGCCAGGCGCGCCAGGCGTACGGCTTCTTCTGCCGTAGTCGCTCCGCTGGTGTTGGGGAGAAGGAGGTATTTTTCCGGATCAATGAAATCCAGAATATTGGCGGCGGGATCGTGGGAACCCGTCAGATCCGCTCGGCGCAGAGCCACCGTCACAATTTGGGCGCCGGAGGCTTCCAGAGCTTCTTTCATGCTCTCATTGGAAGGAAATTTTCCCGTTCCCACCATCAGTCGGGAGGTGAACTGGCGTCCGGCTATCTGCAAAGGTGTGTCTGTCATTGCGGGATGGAGGGTACCTCCGCTTACCTTTTCAGGCAAGGGAGAATGAATAAGAGGGGGCAGCATGACGGCTGAACGGAACATGGTCCGGGAAGGGCCATTCTTTATTCACCGCTGAAGGATGTGCTTCGTAATGCTCTGGGTTTTCCAAGGATTTCCTGATAAAGAACAGCCGCTTTCAGGGATTTGGGGTGGTGAAGGGAATTTTTCAGGGAAGGAGATTCCACTGCGGCTGATGACGGAAGAAGGTCGGGCAGATGTTCCTTCATCTCCCTCTTTTGCAAACGTTGCAGAGCCGCCTGTTCCGCATCGGAAAGAGAGCGCATGGATTGCCGGGCTTCTTCCGTAGCTTTTACGTAGCGTTCCAGCACATTTTGCGCCGTCTGCCGGGCTGTTTCCTCGGGTTGTGAAGCCGCCGGCGCCGGGATCGGCTGCGGTTTGCGGGCCACGGCGGGGGAGGGAAGCTCTACAGGAGGGGCTGAGGGCCGCGGTGCGCGGGCCGGTGCGGCAGGTTGGGTTTGCTGTGGCTGCGGGGTTGCCCGGCGCATTTCCGCAATGACTTCCCTTACGCGTTTTTCATGATGGTTCTCCGTGTCCGGAACGGACGGTTCCTCATCCTTTTCATCCGGTTTCAACAATTCGATTGCTTTTTTGATGAGGAAAATCACCCCGACAATCAGCCAGAACCAGAGTTTCAGGCTATTGTCATCGCCTCCGGAGGCGAGCATGTATGCCAGTAAATCCATAAAGGATAAAGGTTTCCGGAAAAAGCAGGCCTTTCCGGAAACCAGGGAATTTATTTATTTGATGGAAGAGGGAGGCGTATCCGGTTGAGCGATGGAATCTCTCATTTTGGTGTCAGCCACCACATTTTGGTAACGGGCGTAGTCCAGCACTCCCAGATTGCCGTTGCGGAAGGCTTCCGCCATGGCCATGGGAATCTGGGCTTCCGCTTCCACCACCTTGGCGCGCATTTCCTGCGTTTTTGCAGCCATTTCCTGTTCCGTGGCTACGGCGGCGGCGCGGCGGACTTCCGCTTTGGCCTGGGCGATTTGTTTGTCCGCTTCCGCCTGCTCGGCCTGGAGGCGGGCGCCCACATTGCCGGCTACATCCACATCCGCAATGTCAATGGAAAGCACTTCAAACGCCGTGGCGGCATCCACCCCCTTGTCGCTTACGGTACGGGAGATTACCTCCGGTTTTTCCAGAACATCCTTGTAGGAGGGGGCGGAACCTACGGCGGAGACGATGCCTTCCCCGACGCGGGCGACCACCGTTTCCTCCGTGGCGCCCCCTACGAAGAGATCCAGGTTGGTGCGCACCGTTACGCGGGCGCGCACCGCCACTGCAATGCCGTCACGGGCCACCGCCGTCAGGCGCGTTTGGCCGGAGCTGGGGTTCGGGCAGTCGATGACTCGGGGATTGATGGAGGTGCGCACGGCTTCCAGCACGGTCTTGGAAGTACCTTTCACGGCTAGGTCAATGGCGCAGGCGCGGTCGTAGCTCAGCGGAATGCCGGCTTTCTCCGCCGCAATCAGGGCAAGCACGCAGTCCACGATGTCGCCTCCGGCCAGGAAGTGGGCCTCCAGCTCATCCGTGCTGATGTCCAGGCCAGCCTTGGCGGCCGTAATGCGGGTGTCCACCACCAAGGGATAGGGCACTTTCCGGAGCCACATCCCCAGCATGTTGCTCATGGAGACGGGCGCTTTCGCCAGACGGGCGCGCAGCCATGTCTTGAAGAATTTGGCGATGATGGCGAAAAAGATGACCAGAAAGATGACGAGGACAACGACCAGAATGGTCCCCCAGGCGGTTGCGTTGGAAATGTTTGCTGACAGCAGGTTGTTCATGTGTCCTTCCATACCATATGAACTGAAGCAGGGTAAAGATATAATTGTGTTACCTGCGGTTTAAAGGTATTGACCTTTCGGAGGATTCGTGGCAATGCACTTGGCCGTGCGCACCATTGATTTTGATTATCCGCTGCCGGAAGAACTGATAGCGGACCGTCCCCTTCCGGACCGCTCCGCGTCCCGGATGATGGTCATTCACCGGGATACGGGCATGATTGAGCACAGGCATTTTTGCGATTTGCCGGAATATGTGCGGGAAGGGGATCATTTTATCCTGAATGATACCAGGGTGGTTCCGGCAAGATATTTTTCCAACGATGGTTCCATTGAAATAGTACGCGCGGAGGTTCTTAATCCCCTGTTGTGGAAGTGCATGGTGCGCCCCGGACGCAAAATGAAGCTTGGGCGTACGGTTGCGGTCGGAGAGGCGGTGGGCACCGTGGAAAGCATTGATGAGGAAGGGTACCGCCTTATCCGGTTTGACCGGGAAGTGGATGAGGAAAAATACGGGCGTCTGGCTCTTCCCCACTATATGAACCGGGAAAGCGACTCATCTGACAGGGAGCGTTACCAGACCGTTTACGCCAGGCATGAAGGGGCCATTGCCGCTCCTACGGCCGGGCTGCATTTTACGCCGGAGCTGCTGGCATCCGTCCCCCACGATTTTCTAACCCTGCACGTGGGGGTAGGAACATTCCGTCCCGTCAAGGCGGACAGGATAGAAGACCATCAGATGCATACGGAGCATTTTTTTCTTCCTGAATCCGCTGCCCGGGCAGTCAATAACGCCAGAAGGGTTATTGCCGTGGGCACCACCAGCGTGCGGGTGCTGGAACATGTGGCAACGGCGGAAGGTCTGCCGTTGAGGGAGTGTTCCGGTTCAACGAACATCTTCATTTATCCTCCCTACAACTACAAGGTGGTGGACGCCCTGATCACGAATTTCCATTTGCCGCAGAGCACGCTGCTGATGCTTGTCAGCGCCTTTGCGGGCAGGGAGCTGGTCATGAAAGCCTATCTGGAAGCCATCCGGGAACGGTACAGATTTTTCTCCTATGGAGACTGCATGTTGATTTTGTAAGGTCCCGGCGGTTTTTTCAAGTATCCTTTGGAAAAAGCGCGGATGGTTTTAAAGACTGTCTTCCGGAGGGTGCTGCGGGCGGAGGGACGGCGGCGGAACGCCGCCCGGGGAAGAATTGGAGTTCCGGCTTCTTCTGAGTTCCAGCAGGTTTTTTCCGTGGTTCCTGAGTTGGCGGAGGGTAATCAGCATGTGCAGTATTTCTTCCAGCAGGATATTCATCACGTTGGCATAATGACGGTCTGTGCTGTTTTGGCACAACCGGAGGAAATAGGCGGCTTCCAGTTTTGGAGCGTTCCATTTGTTCCGGATGATGCGGCTTCTGCGGGAGGCCCTGGGCCAGCAGGGATATTCCCGGTCCCTCAAATAAAGAAGGTAGCAGTCTTTTAACATGTCAAGCTGGAAGGTTACGCCGGCACGTGCCGGCAGGGAGATGAAGGGGTGCATGTCTTTTACTCCCTCCAGCGTCATGTGGATGGTTGTTTCCGCAAGCACGGTCCAGTAGAGAATGGGTTCCGTTACGGCACGGCTCCTCCTGCGGAACCGCAGGTAGAAATGGCGGCTGAGCTCTAGGACGGAAAGGGCTTTAATGTAATGCGTCAGGACCGCCCGGCCGTATTGCCGGAAAATGAACTGTTCCAGCCTTTGCTGGAGATGGGCGTCTCCCATTGCCATCTCCTTCTTAAGAAGGTTCCACTGTTCCTTGAATATGGCATCTTCAGTCATAGATTTGAAAAAATCAATTATTTTCAGTATAAAATAAATTAATTTCCTGGAAATTCAAATAGAATTTGGGGTATTTTATCAATTTTTCCAAGTTCAGGGGTATGGGCATGGAGTATGGAAGAGCCTGAGAACGAAAGTATCTGCCCGGCGGGCGTTCCTGCTTTGGATTTTCCGGGCCGGCGGATTATTTCCGTTGT
>OLSA01003724.1_pt1 | contig 10434 bp, 9 predicted proteins | sample 1672731 | NCBI WGS metagenome assembly OLSA01 (sample SAMEA3136718, study PRJEB25190) | human gut metagenome | biome: human gut; feature: human-associated habitat; material: faeces | place: Austria | collected 2013
GGACGCACTACTCTCGACAGAGAGTATAGAAGTGCGCCCTTTAGTTCCTAAAGGGGTTTGCTCCGGCTTAATTTCTCGACAAACTGCAATTAGTCATTTCAGTAAGTATTTTCCGAGTCCTATCTGAATCAAATATAGGACAAGGATATGTGCTGGATAAAAAACATAGAAGAAGTATTTTAGCTTCAGTTTACCACGCTTTCCGTTGTATAGCAGAATAAGCAAGCAGGCAAGAAGCGTACATAAAGGCGGTTGATTCCCCGTTGTCCCCATGTAAGCCAAAAGGAACAGCAACACTTGATAGATTCGGTGATTACGGCAAATATAAAATGCTGATATGAATAAGATCCCCTGCATACCGTAGTCACAATGGATTCCTTCCGCAATGCCGGAAAAAAGCACTACACTGAGAACTTGCAGGACTGCTGATTTTATTCTATCCACCGGTAGGTCTGATTTACACGAAAATCTTTCAAGGCATACCAATGTCAATAAGCCTAAAAACAAGGTGAAAAATACATTTTGATACTTCAAGTAAAACGGAAATGTATCTTCCATTCGTGAATACGCACTAAAGAAACCTATGTCAAATGGAACTTCCGAAATAAGGGCAAATGCAAGCATCAACCCAATATAGCGTTTTTTACTTCTTGTGTGTTGGAATCCTTCTGCCAGCAAAAAACAGAATAGCGGAAAAGCAATCGTCCCAATGCTTTGCAAATCAAACCGTATGAAATAATCTATCTCTCGGAATCTCTCCCACGACATTTGCCCGTTATCTGCCATAGCCCCCCAGTAGTTTGATAGCAGCCATTGCAGCACAATTTTACATAGATGGTCAATAAGCATTGTCAGTACAGCAATAACCTTTAGCGAATTTCCTGAGAGAAATTGAATGCGATTTATTTTCCTATCAAGGCTCATAAAGCAACCTCCTACCAACTTCCAATTCTACGATTTTTCGCATTCAAATTATACCATAAAACTCGTGAACAATTCTATCGCAACTTTGGAATATATGAGAAAAGTCCGAACAGTTTTCTGCCCGGACTTCCTCACTCAATCATAAATCAATTCTGCTTTCACAATCTCCTCTGCCTGTGCCTTGCAAGCGTTCATCTGCCGCACCCATTCCATTTGGTTTTCGGCTTTCAGTTGCTCGGTCACGCCGTTTTGCTCTGCCAGTGACCGCACGATCAGCTCCATGCGGTTTCGTGCCGCTTCGTCAATCTTAGCGCAATACTGTCTTACGTACACCCAGCTATATTTCCGGGCTTTTTTATGAAAATTGGCGCGCATATCCGTTAAAGCCCTTGTCGATTAGTACGTGCTTATGGAATTTTGCCAAGCTTATGCCTATTATGCGCAATCTGTCCTTATTGTCTGCTGCTATAACCGTAAAAGCTCATTGTTCATCCTCTATCTCAATCGCCAACGTTTTCTGCTGTTGCGCTGCATCTTATGTACTATGGCGATGGCAATAATGAGCGCTATGACTGCTGCCAGTATTATCCTGCCCGTGGTGGAAGGCCGGTATGCCGTACTGCGCTGGACTGTGCGGCCGCATACGGCGCATGTGCCTTCATCGATTCCGTCCTGTTCCTTTGTGGCCTCGACTGCTGTAGTCCATTCTGCCACTACGTGATCTGCAAGATTGACCTTCTCACCGCATTCACATTCCTGCCAGTGCCGGGTGTCGTCGCTTTTCCACTGGGCGGAGAAGGAATGTACGTGAGGCGCGGCAGTCTGCATCGGCTCTGTTGTGGGGACGAGGGTAACGACGGGACTCTGGGTAACAGCTGCCGCAGGTATCCGCGTAGGCTTTGGCTTGGCTGAATCGGATACGTGAAGACGCGCCTTGCTGGTGGAGACCGAGCCGGCAGCCCCCTTGAATACGCAATATACGCTCCAGCCGTCCAGAGACTTGGGTATGGCGCTGAGTATAAGCTTTTCCGTACCGTCGCCTGCCACCTTGAGGCCGGGGAAACGCTCTTCAGCCCTGTCGGCTTCCACAGTTTCGCCGTCCTTGGAAAGGTACCACTTGCAGGAGGTATAGTTGACTGCCTGCGTTATGAAGGAGGCGGTGCCTCCGGGCTTAACGTTCTCGTTTTCCGGGCTTTTGGTGATTTCCAGCTCGCCGGGGGTAGGGGAGGGGATCGGCGTGGGCGAGACGGAAGGCTCGGGAGTGGGTTCGGGAGAGGGCCATGATATGGGTTCCCTGGTAGTGGAGACACTTACAGGCGGAGTGGCGGTCTGCTCCGGACTTGCCGAAGGATTGCCGCCGCCTGTCGCAAATGCAGAGGGAGCCGTCGTTATCAATAAAGCTGCGAGAACCGAGCATATAGCTTTTCTGATGTTCATGTAAACACCGCCTTTATCTCCGATAAACTTAAAATACACCGCGCAAAAAGGGTAATTTTGTCAGTTAATTATAGCTACTGGACATGTTATGTGTCAACATTTGCATATGGATACAGCCGTGACGGGCAGCCACGGATGGTCATCTTTTGCCTGCCTTTTATTGACATGGGGGGAAATACACATTAAAATGCCTATTGAAATACAGAATTACAAATGAGAGCAGAGCATCGGGAGAAACCGTTATGGCATTCGACTACAAGAAGGAATACAGGGAATTCTATCTGCCCAAGGAGATGCCGGAAATAGTTACCGTGCCGCCTATGAATTACATTGCCGTTCGCGGCAAGGGCGACCCCAACATAGAGGACGGCGAATACCAGGCAGCAATGGGTATGCTTTATGGCGTCGCTTTCACCATAAAGATGAGCAAAAAGGGCAGCCATTGCATAGAAGGATATTTTGATTATGTGGTGCCTCCATTAGAGGGTTTCTGGTGGCAGGAAGGAATAGACGGCGTAGACTTTGCACATAAGGACGAGTTCAACTGGATATCGGTGATACGGTTGCCGGATTTCGTAACCAAGGAGGATTTCCACTGGGCTGTGGAAGAAGCTGCGAAGAAGAAAAAGCGGGATTTTTCCAAGGCGGAGTTTTTGACGGTTGATGAGGGACTCTGCGTGCAGATGATGCACATAGGCCCCTTCGATGACGAGCCGCGAAGCGTTGCGCTGATGGACCGTTACATAGCGGAGAACGGATATGAGAACGACTTTAGTGGAACGCGGCTGCACCACGAGATATACCTGTCGGATGCCCGGAAGGTACCGAGGGAAAAGCTGCGCACAGTCATACGGCATCCCATAAGGAGGACTGGAAGATAGGTGCCGGGTTTGCTATTTATATTTCCAGAGTGGATGATTAAAGATTACAACACCCATGATAATCTGAAATATAAAATATGCGCCTAAATATAACAACATTATGCGTGTATTATCAATGATTTCAAGTTGACCTAACACGGAAAATACAACTATTGAATAAAGATGGATTGTATTTTCCTGTTTCTATCGAACTAACCGGTTGCCGTGAAACTTTAATTGCCTTCCAAAATCTGCTTGGCTTATGCCTAAGCCTCTTCTTAACTCTTCAACTCGGTTTTCCAAATAACCCCTATCCTTTTGACAAGGTCCCTTTACAAAAAACATTCCTCACCATACTTCTCTGGGGCGTGACGGTTATGGAGCGAGGTATCAAAACAGGCCCGCTGGGTTAAGAAAGTACATGCTGGTGTACCCCGGAGTATTCATAGCCCTGGCGCGGGGCTTTATTTTGTTAAGAAATGTATGTTATAATGAATCATTAAGTATAAGGAGCAATATATGCGGTTTTGGATATGCTGCGGCTACTATGCCTCCATAGGTCTGCTGTTTTTTATAATTGGACGGATATTGCCGAAAAAATGGTTCGATTATAACGCGTTTCCGTATAAAGCGTTTGATTGTGAGAAAGACGGAAAAATTTACGAAAAAATAGCGATAAGCAAATGGCAGTCAAAGGTGCCCGATATGAGCCGGATATTTCCAAAGCTTATGCCGAAGAAGCGTATGGTGGCGACCGATCCGGACACGCTGCTTCTTATGGTACGTGAAACCTGTATCGCGGAGCTTATACATGTACTCCTGAGCATCTGTGGCCTTTTTGGAATTTATATAATGCCGGGCGTTTGGGGAGTGCTTTTTTACGCGGCTTATTTTCTCCTTGGCAATCTGCCATTTATACTTATACAGCGCTACAACAGGCCCCGGCTGGTCCGGATATACGAAAAGAAAAGGAGTATGGTGAAATAGAGTGAAAATACTTATACTGAGCTGCAATACCGGCGAGGGCCACAATTCCTGCGCCAGGGCTATATCAGAGGAGCTGGAACGCAAGGGAGATTGGGGCTATATTGCGGACGGGCTGGCGTTTTTATCAACGGGCACGTCGAAATTCGTATCTGGCTGGCACACGAGGCTGTACAGGTATTTCCCACGGCTTTACGGCAAAGGGTATGAATATGCGGAAAAGCACCCGATGAATATAAAAAAACATACCGCCGCATACAGGATGATACGGCGGGGCGCGAGTCGGCTGCGAAAGGTCATAAAGGCCGGAGGCTACGACGGCGTGATATGCACCCACCTGTTCCCGGCAATGATGGTGACGGGTCTGGTGAAAAAAGGCACTGTGACGATACCCGCCTGCTTTGTAGCTACTGACTATACCGCAAGCCCGGGCTGCGAAAAGGTGGGTCTGCCAACAATAACGCCCCATCCGGACCTTACGGGAGAATTCCAGGCCGTGGGCATACCTGCTGAAAATATACTGGCCTACGGCATACCGGTTAGAAGCATGTTTACGGAAAAAACTGATAAGGCGGAGGCAAAGAGAAAGGCAGGCCTAGATCCTGAAAGGCTGCATATGGTCATAATGGGCGGCAGCATGGGCTGCGGGCCCATGGAGGACGTGCTGGCGGAGATAGCGGCGGGCATGCCGGAAAATATAGAGCTTACCGTCATTTGTGGTACAAATAAACAGACGGCGGAGAAGCTGCGCCGCCGCCACGGAGAAAACCCCCGCGTACATATACGGGGCTATGTGAAGGATATGTCCCTTATGCTGGACAGCGCAGATCTGTATCTTACTAAGGCTGGCGGCATAAGCACCACCGAGGCCGCTATAAAGGGCGTGCCGCTGGTGCTGGCGGACGCTGTGGGCGGCTGCGAGAGCCGTAATCTCGAGTTCTTCGTGGAGCATGGTGCGGCGGTGACTGCAAAGACAGAAGAACTTGGCAGGCTGTGCGTAAGCCTCCTCGAAGATAGGCGGAAGCTGGACGCTATGGCGCAGGCTATAGAGCGGCTGCGCATGGAAGACGCTGCGGAGAAGATATGCGACTATATGCGGCAAAGGGTGGGCAAATAGGCGCGGAAAGAAAAAACATCAGAAAAAATTAACAAATGAACACGCCGTCATTCTGGTATAATATATAATTAGCGGGAATGCTATGCTTCGCGCTGTATATTTGAAAGGTTAGAATCATCAGATGGAAGACAGGCGCGAGAAGGACAAGGGACTTAAAACAGGATGGCTTTGGACCATAACGGCAGTTTTGGCCCTGCTTTGCTGCGCCGCCATATATGTAGACTGCGTGCTGGGAAGGTTGTACAGTGAGCAGCGGAAGCACATACAGCTTTCGGCGGAGGCCACGCCGGTGCCTGTGATAAGTGTCACCCCGTCGCCGATACCTACGCCGGTACCTACCAGAGTACCAAAGCTCGGGGACATAGAAAATGTAAGCTTCCCGGACTATGATACCGGAGCCGCGTCCGATTACAGCTATCAGAGCGACGAACTAAAGATAGCTGTAAACAAGGTGGAGGACGACGGCGTAACATATTACGTCGCGGACATATGGATGCGAAATGTTAACTGCTTCCGCACCGCCTTTTCCAGCGGCAAGTACCGGGGGAAGCGGGAATCTGCGGAAAAGATCGCCAAGGACAATAACGCGATACTGGCGGTCAACGGAGACTTTTTGAGCGGCCTCGTGATACGCAACGGGGAGCTTTTCCGCCAGGCGGAGGTAAGAGCTACGCCCACGCCGGACCCCGATGCGGCGTCTGCGCCGGGCTATAACAGCTATGGAATGTACGGCACGGTGACGCCTGCGCTGTCCACTGACGAAGCGGCAAGGCCGGAGCGCTCTACCTGCGTGCTGTATCTCGACGGGACCTTGGTCACGACCGAATTCGAGGATTTCAGCACTAAAAAAGCTATGAAAAAAGGTGCGTGGCAGGGCTGGCAGTTTGGCCCTACGCTGGTGCGGGATTCCAAACCACAGAAGGACGTAAAGAAGCAGGGCAGAAGTCCCCGCTGCATACTCGGCTACTATCAGCCCGGGCATTATTGCCTGATAATTATAGACGGGCGGCAGAAGGGCTACTCCATAGGTATGAATTTTGACGAGATGAAGGAGCTCTGCACTCGCATGGGTCTGAAGGATGCGTACAACCTTGACGGCGGCGGCAGTGCCATAATGGTGTTTAACGGCGAGATAATCAACCGGCCATCGGGCAACGGCGACGCTCGCAAGCTGCTCGACATGATAGTTATAGGCGAATACCTTGACGGAGGGGAACTGCATGGCGTGACGCCTTCACCTGTACCCACAGCAACTACGGAGGAAGCGGGCAATTGAAGGACAGTGAAATAAGAAAAAGGCTGAAAAAGGCCATATGCTGCCTTTCAGCGGTGCTTATACTTTCTGTTGTGTCGGGAGCGGTGCTTTTGAATAGCATAGGCAGCACCAACGGTTGGGGCAGGACTGAAAAGCAGGAGGACGAGATATATACCAAGGAACAGATAGACAAGTTCATCACCAGCGTCCTCATAATCGTGCAGAACCAGCCCCTTTCCAGCGATAAAGCAGGAGCGGATATGGTGTTCATAGCGTCCTTTGATTCCTTCCGCCAGCGGTTGACCATGGCTGCGCTGTACAGCCAGATGGAGATAAATGGCGCGGCGCTCAGTAATATTTATGCGAACAGCGGCCCCGGCGGCCTGGTGAATGCCGTAAACGACGGGTTTGGGCTGGATATCGAGTACTACGCCTGCACAGATACGGCGTCTCTGGGAGCCATGATAGACCTCCTTGGCGGTATAACCGTAAAGGTGGATTTCAGCGAGGCGGACTATATAAACAAGGCCCTTGGCGAAAAGAGCGTAAATGCGGGCCGGGAAAAGCTCAACGGCAGCCAGAGCATGATATACGCCATGGACGACATAAGCGGAGAGGAGCAGATGGGCGGCCTGAAGCGCCGCCTGGAGCTTGTAGAATCTGCGGTGAAGAATATGCGCAGGACTGCCACAAAGGAGGCAATGCTGCCATTGCTCAGCCTCGTTGCGGGCAGTATAAAGACTAATCTCGATTTTTCCGCCCTACACGATATGGGCTATGAGATATTGAAGGCCGAAGAGATGGAGTATCGGAACATATGGATCCCTGCCGACGATAGCTGGAAGCTGGACGAAAACGGGCAGTTCACAATAGAGGACTTTGAGACGAACAAAAAGCAGCTTTATAACGGGCTGTATAAGGAGTAAAAAAAGGCGGCCAAAGAGCCGCCTTTTTGATGCATAGCTACTCGACCACCCGCCTGGCGAAAGCAAAGTGCCGGTTCCAGTAATCCGTATTGCAGCTTCGCTTTACTACCTTTCTGTGTGACGATGAGGCGTCAATCATGTTCTTTGAGGAAACGGCTATACCCGCGTGCTGTATATCCGATGAATTCGCACTGTGAAAAAACAGGATGTCGCCTGCCTTGACGTCGCCCAGGCTTTCGATTTTGCTCCAATCCGCATTTTGCGCATATCCGGCGCAGTCTTTGCGATCGACAGCTATGCCGCATTCGTTAAGTACATAATACACAAGTCCCGAGCAATCGAACTCATCCGGCCCGGAGGCATTTAAAACATACTCTTTGCCGACCTGATTCTTCGCGGTGGAGGCGATGGCGTCTGCCGTCGGCGCCTCCCTTGCGGGCCGGGCGTCTGCGCTGCGGTACAATATAGTGAAGTTATGCTTGTTTTCCCATTTCCTTGCATCCTCCTTGCTGGCAAACCACAGGTCTATCATGTTCAGCGGCTCCTTGGTTAAATGATTGACCTTGTTTTTGTAGGCGTTGACGTCGGAGGCTATTGCGTAACCGTAGCCGGGTATATAAAGCTCCGTGCCTATGGGTATAGCGTTGGGATTTACTGAGGCGGTGCCCAGCTTGCACTCTGCACCTGTGGAGGTAACGGAGCTGCCGGAATAGGCTGATATTTTGTCCGCCGTAATACTGCTCCAGCCGTCAACGCCGTCCTTTGGCGGCTCACGCCATATACGCTTATCGCCTGTGTATATTCCGTCCGCAAGCGTCCAATTTTTTGCGCTGTCGCTCAGCAGCAGGGCAAGGGTTTCATCTCCCGCAATGCCATCGGAGGGCAGCGCGTTATCCTCCTGAAACATCTCGATTGCAGTCCTTGTGGCAGAGTCGTATGCGCCGCTGGGATTTTCAAGGTAGCCGAGCGCCTTCAGGGCGGATTGTATGTCAGCTATGGCTGAGGAGGTCAAGCCGCTGGAAGGATCCGATTCGGGAGTCGCTATCGGATACCTTTCCGCGGCCTGCTGCTTCTGCTTGCGTATGTACTCGATGTATGCGTTCTTGTTGTAGTCCTTTATATCGTTCCTCTCGGCGTAATCTATGAAGTCGGCGCAGAAATTCTTATATTCCTTGCTGTCAGGGAAATCCACATAGGTTATTACATATTTATCCCCGTCTTTTATCAGCCCCGCTTCGATAAAGGTACCCATCACGGTGGTTTTGAAATACCCTTTTAGAAGGTATTCGTACATTATGCCGCCGGAAAGCTGGTCTACTATGCCGAATTCCGTGATCTCAAGGCTTTGGAACCTGCCCCTGTCTATCGCGGGGACGGTGGTTTCCCTGAGAACCTGGGTGAAGTTTATCCATTGCCTCAGCAGGGCGATGTTTTTGTGGGATTCAAAGTTGCCCTGTAATTGCAGCAGCCCGTCGTACATGGTGTTGTTCGAGCTGTCGAAGCCGAAGTCGTCGTTGCCATGCGCCATGTCGTCAAGGTAGCGGGTGAGAAATTCAGCCACCGCCTGCTTAGGGTCTGTGCGGTCAAAGGCATAGGTAGCCGCAGCCGCTTCGGGCTCCTGCGCGGAGGGATCAGGGATAAGTGTGGGCTTGGGGGACGGATCTGCCGTCTGCTCTGCCGCCATGCCGGGAATATCCTTTTCCGGCGCGCTCTGGCAGGCGGTGGTGAAGCAGCATAGGGACATTATCAGCGCGATGCACAGCGTTATCGCCCTGAAGGCGGGAGAGGTGCGGCTTTTCATAAAGGCTCCCTTCATGCGCCGCTTTGCCATGCGCTTTGAGCGTATCTGGCTCATGCCCAGTATGGGCTCGGTGTCATATGAGAACATGTCGAGTATCACGGTGAGGTAGCCCCGCTTCTGCTCGTGGCCTATATAGGCCAGTACGTCCGAGTCGCAGGCCGATTCCATATCGGATCGCAATTCCGAAAATGCGAAGTGAACAACCGGGTCAAACCAGTACACGGCGCGAAGGATATTCAAAAGCAGCGTCATGTAATGGTCGCCGCGCTTTTTGTGCGTAAGCTCATGCAGCAGGGCAAAGCGCAGCCTGCTTTCATCGCCGCAAAGCGAGAGGGGCACCAGCAGCACGGGCTCACCGAAGAAGGCTATGCCGGGGGACATGGACTTATTCACTATCCAAAGGGGAAGCGGCTTTACACAAAGCTCCTTGCAGCACCTGTCGTAAAGCTCGTAGGCCTCCCTGGGTCCACCCGCCATGAGGTGCTGAAGGGATTCGTAATAGCGCAGCTTTACGAATATCAGCCAGCCGAGGAAGCCTATCGCGCCGAGCAGCCATACTACGAATACGATGGAATACCAGTCGGTGCTTTTTGTGGGATTTACGTGCTGTGATGGGGCTACATCTGTATCCGGCTGTACCGCCGGGGTGACGCTTTCGTAAGAGGGCTGCGTGTTGGGTACAGATGCCGGGGCCACGTCCAGAACCGGCGCGGTAGCCGACGGTGCGGCTTGAACGGCTTGCTCTTGCGGTATGCTCTGCAAGCCGAGGTGTATTCCGATATCCGGCGTTACGGGAATAATCAGCCGGAGTATAAGCAGCCACCACATGAGGTATTGAAGCTTAGGGGATATGCGATTTTTGAATATAAAACGAAACAGGAGTATGCCTGCCGTTATGGCGGCGGAGTAGAGAGCCACCTGAACGAGGGCATCAACGGTCGCTTTCATTTTTGGTTTCCTCCTTCAGCATCTTTTCCAGCATGTTCATGAGCTCCAGCCTGTCGCTGTGTGAAAGGTCGCCCTCCCGTACCATGCTGGTTATCATCAGCCCTACTGAATCCGACTGCATCTTGCTTAGCACGGCGCGGCTCTCGCGGGCTATGCATTCCTCACGGGATATGGCGGGGGAG
>OLSA01003726.1_pt1 | contig 10434 bp, 5 predicted proteins | sample 1672731 | NCBI WGS metagenome assembly OLSA01 (sample SAMEA3136718, study PRJEB25190) | human gut metagenome | biome: human gut; feature: human-associated habitat; material: faeces | place: Austria | collected 2013
CGTCAATACCCCGGATGCGGGAACGGACGAGGCCGCTCAACGGCAGGGACTCAAAACCAAGCTCTCGAACATCGCCGCCACGGCGCAGGTCAAACGCGACTACGTGGACAAATTCGCCGCTGTGCTCACCGCCGAGCAGATCCGCCGCCTCTACAACACGGAGGGCGAAATCGGCACCAACATCAAACGTGCCGCCGTCGACCGCCGCCGCAACCAGAACACGCGGCTGAAAGGCAGCGGGCGCATGGTGACGCAGGACTGGGGCAAGGCGGGCGACTACACGGGCATTTCGGCCGCGGCGTTCTTCGACGTCACGGTCAGCCCCACGGCCCGAACCATCAGCGTGACGGCCGACGACAATGTGATCGACTACCTGGTGCTCGAGCGCGACGGCGGGACGCTGAAATTCCGCGTCAACGCCAACAATACGGAGAACATTTCGGTTTCGGTCGTCGTTCCCGCATCGGCCGCCCTGCGCCAGATATCGGCCGGCTCCTACGGCAAGGTGACCTGCAAGCTGCCGCTGAAAGGGCCCTCGGTCGCGGTTTCCGTTTCGAGCTACGGATCGGTCATCGCCGACATCGACACCCCGGGCACCGCCCAGCTCAACGTGTCGAGCTATGGCAAATTCTCGGGCTCGGTACGCTGCAACGACTGCGAACTGCGGGTTTCGAGCTACGGGTCGGCACAGGCGCCCGTCGACTGCCGCAACAACTGCCAAGTCACAGTCGGGAGCTACGCCAAGTTCTCGAACGACATCAAAGCTTCCGTCCTGACGCTCAAGATCAGCAGCGGCGCCAGTGTCAGCAGTACGCTGATCTCGGATGCACTGACGCTGAGCGTCGACAGCTACGCCAAGTTCTCCGGCGCAGTGACGGTGAACAGCCGGCAGGCGAAACTGACCGTCAGCAGCGGCGGCTCGTTCAACGGCACGTTCAGCGGGAATTCGCTCGAGGCGGAAGTCGGCAGTTACGGCAAGATCAACCTGAAAGGGTCGGCACAGGTCGCCAGCGCCGCGGTCAGGGTATCGTCCGGAGCCGTGTTCAGCGCCCCCGAGCTGCGGGTCGCCGATTACGACCTGACCGTATCGAACTATGCCAAGGCCGACGTGTGGTGCTCGGGCACCCTGCGGATAAACGCTTCGACAGCCGCCCGGATAACGTACGACGGCCCTTGCAGGGTCGAATCGCTCACCGACAACATACGGCGCAGAAAGTAAATACAAACACCATAAGCGTATTTACAGGAAAGGGACGGAATCCGGTGGGGATCCGTCCCTTTCGGGTTTGGGCAGTGCATTGCGCTATTCGATGCCGCGGATATGCTTCTCCCATTTCCAGGCTGCCGCGAGCGTCTCGTCGAGCGAGCGCTCGGCCCGCCAGCCCAGTTCGTTGTTGGCATACGACGGATCGGCCCAGATGGCCACGATGTCGCCCGCACGGCGGCCGACGATCTTATAGTTGAGTTTGAGGCGGTTGACCTGCTCGAACCGGTGCACCAGCTCCAGCACCGAAACCCCGCGCCCCGTGCCGATGTTGAATACCTCGTACCGGGCCTTGTTCCTGTCCTCGATCATGCGCCGGATCGCCGCCACATGCGCCTTCGCCAGGTCTACCACGTCGATATAGTCGCGGATGTTCGAGCCGTCGGGCGTCGGGTAGTCGTCCCCGAACACCGACAGGCATTCGCGGATGCCTGCGGCAGTCTGCGTGATGTAAGGCACCAGGTTCTGCGGCACGCCGCGCGGCAGCTCGCCGATCAGCGCCGACGGGTGCGCCCCGATCGGGTTGAAATAACGCAGCGCAATGCCTTTCAGCCCCTCGTAGGCGGCCAGCGAGTCGCGCAGGATATCCTCGCACATCTGCTTCGTGTTGCCGTAGGGCGACGTGGCGGGCTTGCGGGGCGTCTGCTCCGTGACGGGCAGCACGTCGGCCTCGCCGTAGACGGTGCACGACGACGAGAAGACGATGTTCTGCCGCCCGTACTCGCGCATCAGGCCGATGACGTTCATGAACGACATGAGGTTGTTGCGGTAATATTCCAACGGTTTGCTCACCGATTCGCCCACGGCCTTAAAGCCGGCGAAGTGGATCACGCGGTCGATGTTGTGATCGGTAAAAATCTTCTCCATGGCATCGCGATCGAGCACGTTTGCCTTATAGAAGGTGAGATTTTGCGCCTTCTCGTCTCCGACGATCTGACGCACGCGCGATACGGCGACCTCACTTGCATTGGAAAGGTCATCGACGATAACGACCTGGTAGTTGCAATTAAGCAGCTCGACAACGGTATGGGAGCCGATAAAACCAGCGCCGCCGGTTACCAGCACGCAGGTATCCTGCGGCTCGAGCATTTGGGACATAAAGTCTCCTTTCGGAAATGGTTGTCGTGCAAATCAGTATAGAACACTGGCCTATGCGTTTTGCGAAAGTGGGGTAACCGCTGCGTTATGGCATGAAAAAACCGGCCGCAGAAGCGACCGGTTGCAGGGCGAGAATAGCGGATTAAAGCAGCGGTGGCTTTAGGACACCCTAGGACAGCACGATACCCTTTGCCCAGCCCCAGCGGGGCGTGACGGTGGAGTTGTAGAAGTTGATCCAGTAATCGGCGCTGCAGGTTCGGATATAGCCGATGTTGTCCATAACGGTTCCGCCGCCTACGTAGATTCCCACGTGGCCGTAGATGGCTCCCGCGCTCGTAAAGGGGTGCGAGGAGACGGCGATGATCATGCCGGTCTTTAGATTGCTGCGATTGGAGCTAAAGCAGTAGTTGGCATACATGTCGCAGGCGTTGCCCGGTACGTTGCCCAGGCCCGCGTTGCAAAAGACGTCTGCCACCCACCAGGCGCACAGTCCGGCGCCGGGCGAGGGGGTGTGCTGTGCCCAGTAGACGACCTTCGAGGCAGAGCCTGTTCCGCCGCCGCCCACGCCGGCGCTGCCGGAGCCACCGCCGGAACCGCCACTGGAGTTGCCACTGGAGCTGCCGCCTGATTGCTGGGCCTTCTTTGCTTCTTCTGCGCGCTTGCGTGCCGCCTCTTCGTCACGCTGAGAGGCAAGCAGCTCTGCGTCGCGCTTCGCCATGAGTTCCTTGACGTCGGAGTCCAGGCCATCGAGAACGGTTTGAACCTCGTCCTTCTTGGCGCTCATCTCGCTGAGCTTTTGAGTTTGCTCGTCTTTCAGCGCCTCAAGATCGCTCTTTTGATTCTCGAGTTCTTCTTTCTTCGAAGCGAGGTCGTCTTGAATGCTCTGTATTTCGCCGATGGTCGCGCGGTCGCGATCGTTCATCTTGTCGAGGTAGTACACGTTCGAGATGAGCTCATCAAAAGAAGAGGAGGAGAGCAGGAGGGTCAGTGTGTTGTTGCCTCCATTCTTGTAGCTTTCGCTCACGCGAGCGGAAAGGGTGCCCTGCTTTTGCTTGAGCTCTTCTTGCTTTTTCTCGATTTCTGCCTGGGTGGCGTCGATATCGTTTTGCACCGACTCGATGTTGCCCATGGTCTTGTTGAGCTCCTCGGCAAGCGCTTGGTATTCGCTGGCGATTGCGTTGAGCTGAGATTGGACCTCGTTGTACTTTGCTTGGGCGTTGTTGAGGGCATCGGTGGTTTCTTTGGTTGCCGATGCAGCCGAGGCGGTACGGGGGATGCCATAGAGCACGGCGGCGGTAACGGCACCGAAGGCGAACTTGAGCGCCTCGCGGCGTGTCATACCGTACGAGATATATGAAGTGGATTTAACGTACTTGGCGTTGGCTCGCGGTCCATCGCCAGTGCGCGGATGCTGTGACATATGTTCTCCATTGGTTGTTCGTGTATATGTCGAAAGCGCTATATGTGTATTCAGGATAGCGTATTTTGAGAGGTGCGTTAAGTTTTTCATCAACCATCAACGCGGTATAGCATAAAGGGGCTTGCGGTATAGTCTAGGCAGTCCATTAAGACCCAAGGCGGTATACCATGCATGAATTCGATGATTGTTTCGACACCAATTTTCTATGTGTCCTTGCATCAGTTGTGGGCGAGGACGGCGTGCTGATGGCCGAGCCCATGCGCGATCATACGACGTTTAATATCGGTGGTCCCGCGGACGTGATGATCTTGCCGCGTACGCGTGATGAAGTGGTCCGCGTCCTGGATATCTGTCTGACAGGCGGCGTGCCTTGCGAGATCGTGGGCAACGGGTCGGATCTTTTGGTGGGAGACCGCGGGCTGCGCGGGGCGTGCATTCTTCTGCGTGATAACTATAGTGACATGACGGTGGCCGGCAATCGTATCCGAGCTGCGGCGGGAGCGCTTTTGCGCGACGTGGCGCTTACTGCTGCCGACGCCGGGCTTTCGGGATTAGAGCCCCTGTGGGGTATTCCCGCTACGGTGGGCGGTGCCTGCTTTATGAACGCCGGTGCGTATGATTCCTGCACCGCAAATGTGCTGGAGTCCGTGGAAGTCTATGTCCCCGGCGCTAAGCTGGAGGATGGCTCCCGCGCGAGCGGACAGGTTTGCACGGTTCCTATTGCTGAGCTTGGCATGGGGTATCGCAAGAGCCGCATTCATGACGAGGGATGGATCGTGCTCTCCGCGACGTTTGCCTTGACGCCCGACGATTCGGATATGATTCGCCGCGCGATGGATGAGTATCAGGCACGTCGCGAGGAAAAGCAGCCGCTCGATATGCCGAGCGCCGGCTCGACTTTCAAGCGCCCCGAGGGCTATTTTGCTGGAAAGCTCATCATGGATGCCGGCTTGCGCGGTGTTCGCGTCGGTGGCGCCCAGGTGTCCGAAAAGCATTGCGGTTTTGTGGTCAATGCCGACCATGCCTCTGCCGCCGATGTCTGCGCCCTGATTGAGCATGTGCAAAAGCAGGTTAAGGATCAGTTTGGCGTTGACCTTGAGCCTGAGGTGCGCCGTATCGGCGAGTTTTAATCCACAGCGATGAGATTTGGCGGCGGGGTTGATTGCGCCTTGCCGCATGCCGAGCCCCTGCATCTGCGTTTCCAAGCAGATGCAGGGGCGTTTTAATTGCGAAGCCATACGATGACCTGTGCTGGCGGGCATTGCTGCCGCTATAAAAAGCGGGCGCATCCCGTTTAGAATGCGCCCGCTGCTCTCGTGATGTAAAGGCTGGCTTATTCGCTGGGGCCAGTCGAGATGTAGAGGATGATCACCGTGCCCGCAGGTTGCTTGCCGCCAGGGCTGTACTTAATGACGTTGCCCACTTCGACCGAGCTGCTGGACTGCTGGCGCGGGTCATACTTGAGGCCTGCGTTGGCAATGGCCTCTTCGGCGTCTTCGGCCGTCATGCCCGTAAGGCCCAGTGAGTCGACGTCGACCTCGTCACTCGAGGTGTCCTTGCCTTCGGAAATATAGATGGTGACCGTCGAGCCCTTCTTGGCGGTGCCAGTGGGGCTTTGCTTCATGACGTAGCCCTTGGCATACGTGTCGCTGGTGCCGCCGCTCTCGACATTCACGCTAAAGCCGGCGTTGCTCAGCGTGTTGGTAGCGTCACTCTCGGTCTTGCCTACCACGCCGGGGACCGAATCGGTCTCGGGGCCCGAGGATACGACGATGTCGACCTTTGAACCCTTGTCGACCTTCTCGCCAGCCTTAGGACTCTGATCGACGATCTTGCCCTCGTCGGCATCGTTTGCCTCTTGCGTGGTGCTGCCTACGGTGAGGCCGGCATTCTCAATGATTTTCTTTGCTTCGTCAAGATCCGAGGCATTTGAAAGATTGGGAACCTCAACTTGGTCAATAGGCTTCGGGCCCTTGGAGATCACGATGTCGATTTTTGAGCCAGCGGCAGCGGTCTTGCCTCCGTCCGGCGTTTGCTCGCACACCTGTCCCTCGGGATATTGGTCATTGTAGCTTTGATTCACATTGCCGGGCTCAAAGCCGCTGCTTTTGATACTGGCAACAGCCGCTTCCTGCTTCATGCCCAAAAGGTTGGGTACGCTCTTTTGGTCTCCACCGTTTAGAAAGCCCGAGACGGCAAAGACTGCGATGGCGACAAAAGCGACGATTGCGATGGCGATGGCAGCGATCTTGCCTTTGCCCATGCCGTGCTTCTCATTGTCGTAGGAGCTGGTATTGATCTGATTGTTGGGTCGAATCACGGGATTCGATGCCGTGTCGCCGGGGGCGGTGGGGCGCACCATGGTTTGCGTCTTGTCGCCCATGCGCATTGCCTCGGTTCCGCCAGCGCCCGCCATGCCGGCGATGACGCGGGTGGGTTCAGGCACATCTACGGCGCGGCCCGCAAGGTAGGAGTTGAGTACCTGGCGCAGCTCGTCTGCCGTTTGGAAACGATTCGCCGGGTCTTTTTCCATGCACTTGAGGATGATGCGCTCAAGATCGCCGTCGACATTGGCGTTGATCTGGCTCGGCGGTACGGGAAGCTCGTTGACCTGCTTGAGGGCGACGGAGATGGCATCGTCGCCGTCAAAGGGAACGCGGCCTGTGGCGCACTCGTACATCACCACGCCGAGCGAATAGATATCGGAGGTAGGGCCGAGCTCCTGGCCGCGCGTCTGCTCGGGACTTACGTAGTGGGCGGTGCCCAAGACGTTGTTGTCCTGAGTGAGGTGGCTATTCTTTGCGCGGGCAATGCCAAAGTCCATCACCTTGATGTTGCCATCGGGCTGCACCATGATGTTTTGAGGCTTGATGTCGCGGTGGATGATCTCGTGCTTATGGGCAATCGAGAGCGCGCCGCAGATCTGCGAGCCGATCTGCGCGACCTTCTTGGGGTCGAGCGCGCCGTGGCTGCGCACGCCGCTCTTAAGATCGGTGCCGTGAAGCAGCTCCATCACGATGTAATAGGTGTCGCCATCCTTGCCCCAGTCGTAGACGCCTACGATGTAGGGGCTCTGCAGGGCTGCGGCTGCCTGGGCTTCTTGCTTGAAGCGCGCGGCGAACGTGGGGTCTCCTGCATACTGGGGCAGCATGATTTTGACCGCTACGGCACGGTTCAAAACCTGGTCTTGAGCACGGAAAACCGTGGCCATGCCACCGGTTCCGACCTTCTCCTTAAGGAGGTACCTTCCTCCCAGCAAGCGCTGTTGCTCCGCCATTCTTACTCCTCACACTTCAAATGCATCGAATGCATACTATTCATATACCATCACGCGCCTTGAACGGCCAAGGCTACTTTCAAAACCTGGCTCGCAAGTTCTGCGGCGCTGGCCTCGCCGCTGTCTTCGGTGTAATCCTCCAACATGACCGAGATGGCCACGGTAGGCGTGTCATAGGGGGCAAAACCGATGAAGACCGAGTTGATGTTTCCCGATCCGATCTCTGCGGTGCCCGTCTTGCCGGCTACCTTAACGCCGGAAACCTGAGCAACCTGTCCAGTACCGTCTTCGACGACCTCCAGCATGGCTTCCTTGACCTTAGCTGCGGTGTCCGAGCTAATTGCCTGGCCAAGCGAGCGCGACTGGGTGGTTTTAACCACTGTGCCCTCGGGGGAAAGCGTCTGCGCAACAACATAGGGCTTCATGGCGATGCCGTTGTTGGCGATTGCGGCGGCGATCACGGCGTTTTGCATCACCGTGGTCTGAGGGCCGGGGGTGTGGCCTTGTCCAACGGGCTGGCCGGCGCCTGCCCAGGCAAGCTCCCATTCCGTCATCGCGCCGGCGTCGGGAATGATCGACTCGGCGGTGCCGAAGTCTTGGCCAAGCGACTGCCCGTAGCCGAATGCACGCGCATACTGCGTAAGGGCGTCGGCGCCGATATCGGTGGCTAGCTGGCCAAAGACAACATTGGAAGAGAGCGCAAAAGCGCGCTCGAGGCTTACGGTGCCGTAATTGGCGTTGAGGTGGTTGGTGACATCGGCGTCGCCGATTTTCATGGATGAGGGCGACTCGAAGCTTTGGTCCAGGGTTGTCTTGCCCGAGTCGAGTGCCGCGGCGAGCGTGACGACCTTGAAGGTCGAGCCGGGCGTGTAGAGCGACTGGGTGGAACGGTCCACGAGCGACCCCTGGGATTCGTCGTTGCCGTTGCCCATAAGGGAGTCGACATTGGAATTGTCATAGGTGGGGGCACTCGCCTTGGCAAGCACGGCGCCGGTACGCGGGTCGAGTACCACGATGGCGCCCTTCTTGCCAGCAAGCGCCTGTTCGGCGGCCTGCTGAATGCTCGAGTTGATGGTGAGCTTCACGGTGTTGCCGGGCTGGGTGATGCCGGCAAGCGAGTTGACGGCATTTTTCCAGCTGGAGTAATCGCGCGAGCCGGTGAGCGTATCGTTCATGGACGCTTCGATGCCGGTGGATCCGTACTGCGTGGAATAATAGCCCACCGTGTGCGCGGCGAGGTTTCCGTTGGGGTAGGAGCGCGAATAGGTTCCGTCGGCGTTTTGGACCGATTCGGCAAGCGTCACGCCATCGGAGGTGATGATGGAGCCGCGCTTGATATAGGCGGCGCGCATGATCGTGTGGTTGTTGCTGGGCATGCTCTGGATGTTTTTGGCCTGGAACACCTGGATATAGGTGAGATTGCCAATGAGGATGGCAAACAAGCCGGTGAAGACGAACACCGTGACCGTAAGGCGCTTTGCCAGCGCGACGCGGCCCAGCACGCCGGATTCGGGCGTGTCAAGCAGACGTCGACGCATGCGCGAGTTTGGACGAGCGTGCGATCCTGCGGCGGCACCGGTGTTGGCCGTGAAGAAGCGGGTGCCGTTTTTGCTGGTGGGAGCTCCTGCAACAGCGCTGTCGGGAAGAGCGGTGGAGATGCCCGTGCCCGCAAGCTCAACGCTGCGACCGGTTGCCTCGTCGCCTGCGCGCATGAGCAGTGCCACAATGACAAAGCTCGCGAGCAGGGAGGAACCGCCCTGGCTCATAAAGGGCAGGGTAACACCGGTAAGCGGGATGAGTTTGGTTACGCCGCCCACGATCAAGAACGCCTGGAACGAGATGGCGGCGGTGAGGCCCGTTGCCGTGAAAGCGGCAAGGTCGGATTTGGCGCGTGCGGCGGTGGTGAGGCCACGCACCGCGAAGAGCATAAAGGCAAGAAGAACCGCGGCGCCGCCAAGCAGGCCCATCTCTTCGCCAATGGCAGAGAAGATGAAGTCGGACTCGACGATCGGGATGAGCTTGGCGAGGCCCTTGCCCACGCCCACGCCGGCCAGTCCGCCGTCGGCCAGGGAGTAAAGCGCCTGTACGATCTGATAGCCCTTATTCTGCGCGTCTGCAAACGGGTTGAGCCAGATTTGGAAACGCACCTGCACGTGGGACAGGAAGTGATAGGCGCCCACGGCTCCGATTGCCAGCAGGAAAAAGCCGATGATCACGTAGGAGACGCGGCCGGTTGCGGCGTAGAGCATCATCAAGAAGATGGTGTAGAACAGCAGCGCCGAACCCAGGTCGCGTTCGAAAACAACGACCAGAAGGCAGATGCCCCACACCAAGAACAACGGGGTGAGCAGGCGCAGGCGCGGAATCTTGAAGCCCATGATCGAGTGGCTGGAGATGGAGAGCAGCTCGCGGTTCTCGGAGAGGTAGCCGGCCAGGAACAAGACGATGAAGACCTTGGCGAACTCGCCGGGCTGGATGGTAAACGAGCCAATGCGAATCCACAGCTTGGAGCCGTAAATCTCGGTACCGATAAACATGGGCAGGATGAGCAGCAGGATGCCGATCGCGCCGAATGTGTATTTATAGCGCTTCACGATGTCGAGATTCTTGACCAAGGCAAGCGTGATGATCATGAGCGCGATGGACACGAACAGGATGATCAGCTGGTTCATGGCAAGGCTCGGTGCCAGGCGCGTGACAAAGGTGATGCCGATGCCCGAGAGGAAAAAGACAATGGGCAGAATCGCCGGATCGGCGCCGGGGACAAAGATGCGCGCGGCGATGTGCGCCGCGGTGAAGGCGGCGAACAGGCCGATCGGCACGGCGAGCGTCTCAAAGGAAATCGTGGCACCCGCGGTGAGCACGTACATCGCATAGAGCAGGATGACGGGGAACGCCGAGGCGATGAGCAAGAGCAGTTCGGTGTTGCGGCGACTCATAAGCGGCACTCCCTTTCTAATTCTTATCGGAGGCTTCGGCCTCGGCTGACTGTTCGGCGGTTTTCTCGGAATCTGATTCGGAGGTCGATCCCTGATTGGTGTTGTCGCGAATCGTTTGCGCGTCAATCACCTGACGGGTCTGCTCCTCGTCAATCTGATGGCGGTACTTGGAAATGGTGTCCTGCGCATCGTCGACACTCGTTTGCGGAATGCCTGCCTTCAGGCGGTTTTGCGTGTCTTCGGGCAGGTCGGACAGCTTGATGCTGGTTTCGCTTTCGAGCCAGTGGAGCTTGAGTCCGAGTGGCTTGCCGGGCAGGCCGCGCCAGACGGCGACATTGCCCTGGTAGGTACCCAGGTAGTACGAGCCGGTGACACCCGTGTAGGCCCAGATGCCAGCTGCCAGCACAAAGACGAGGGCCAGGATGGCGGCGATAGT
>OLSA01003728.1_pt1 | contig 10431 bp, 10 predicted proteins | sample 1672731 | NCBI WGS metagenome assembly OLSA01 (sample SAMEA3136718, study PRJEB25190) | human gut metagenome | biome: human gut; feature: human-associated habitat; material: faeces | place: Austria | collected 2013
GCCGCGGGCCGCGTCGATTACGGCGATCCCTTCGACCTCACGCCGCGACTCGCGGGCGTGGAGGTCCTCGGCGCGTCCTCGGACCACACCATTCTTGACGTGGAGGACGCCGCCGTCCCCGTCCGGCTCGGCGACGTGCTGGACTTCGGCGTGAGCTACGGCACGCTCGTCTACCTCACCAACACGCCCGAGGTCCGCATCGTCTATCGGAAAAACGGCCGCCTGTACACGGCGGAATAACGCACAAGGAAGCCCTCCGCTCGGTGAGCGGAGGGCTTTTCGTCGCTTTTTCGTTTTCTCAGCTCAGCGTCGTGCCGGTGACGAAGCTCGCCACGATGATGAGCAGGATGGAGATGGGCGCAACGTACTTGACCAGCACGCTGTAGACCTTTGCCAGCTTGAACGGCTTGCCGTCCAGCTCGATCTCATGCACGGCATTCGCGGGCTTCCAGATCCAGCCGGTGAAAATGCACACGCCGAGCGCGCACAGAGGGATCATCAGACGGTCGGTGAGGAACTCCATGAAGTCGCCGAAGATGGGGAAGCTCACGCCGTTGGCGAAGTCAAACCAGATGCCCTTGATGTTGAACGCGGCCTGCGACATGGTGTACAGGCAGCCGATGAGGAACATCAGCGTGCAGACGATGACGGTGGTGGGCTTGCGCTTCCAGCCGAAGCGCTCGGTCAGGAACGCCACCACACCCTCGATGAGGGATATGCTGCTCGTCAGCGCGGCGAACAGGAGCAGCATATAGAACAGCACGCCGAAAAACGCGCCGCCCGCCATGTGCTCGAACACGCCCGCGAGGGACGCGAAGGCGAAGCCGCCGCCCTTGCCGACGTTCTCGGAGCCGAGCGTCGCAAACACCGCGGGCACGATGATGAAGCCGGCGATGAGCGCCACGAGCGTATCCATCGTGCAGATGAGCGCCGTGTTCTTGCCGAGGTTCTCATGCTTGGGCAGATACGAGCCGTAGGTGATCATGATGGCCATGCCCAGCGACAGAGAGAAGAACGCCTGCCCCAGCGCGGAGAGGAAGGTGTTGAAGCCGACCTTGCTCCAGTCGCAGCTGAGCATATAGGCGAAGCCGACCTGCGCGCCGTCGAGCGTGATGGTGCGCGCGAGCAGTACAATGAGAATGACGAACAGCGCGGGCATACCGACCTTGTTGAACTTCTCGATGCCGCCCTCAACGCCCTTGATGATGATGAAGGCGTTGACTGCCATAAAGACCGCGGCAAAGAGAATGGCGGTCAGCGGGAACCATGTCTCGCCCGTCGCGGCGTTGTAGCCGAGCAGGCCGTAGAAATAGCCGAGCGGATCGGCATAGACCGTCTGCGCCTCCGTAATGTAGGACACGACATAGCGCAGCACCCAGCCACCGACGTGGCAGTAATAGGAGGTGACGATGAACGCCACCGCAACACCCGTGACGCCGACCCACTTGAAGCCGCGGTAGCCGAGCTTGTGGAAGCTGTCGATGGCGTTCGCCTGCGCGGCGCGGCCGATGGTCAGCTCCGAGAGCATGACGGGGAAGCCGATGAGAACGACGATGGCCAGATAAATGAGGATGTAGGCGCCTCCGCCTCCCTCAAAGGCCTTGCCGGGGAACTTCCAGATGTTGCCGAGGCCGACGGCGCTGCCCGCCGCCGCCAGGATGAAGCCGATCTTGCTTCCCCATTGGGCACGATTGTTTTCCATGATTTTCTCCTTTAACTACGTTTCTCTCTCCGTTTTCCGTCAAATTCGTCCTCATATATTTTAATGAGATGTATAAATTAAACAGAAATTAGTCAAATGATACCGTCTTTCTTGCCAAAAGTAAAGCGACGTATTATAATAAAAATATGAGCGATCCTAATAGAAAGGAAATACTTCTATGGAAAGCAAGAAATTAGAGGCCCTGCTCATGGCAGTCGATCTCGGCAGCTTTACCAAGGCGGCAGAGGTCCTCGGCTACACGCAGTCGGGCCTGACACACATGATGAACTCGCTGGAAAAGGAGGTCGGCTTCACGCTGCTCGAGCGTGGACGCAGCGGCGTGCGCCTCACGGAGGAGGGCGAACGCATCGCGCCCGCCGTGCGCGAATTTCTGCAAGCCAACGCCCGGCTGGACAGCGTGATCGAGCAGGTCGCCTCCTCGCGCACGGAGATCATCCGCGTCAGCGCCTATGCCAGCATCGCCATGCACTGGCTGCCGGGCATCATCCAGCGCTTCCGCGAGGAGTGCCCCGACGTGGACGTGGACATCCGCATGGCTGACCACGTCGACGTCCCCTACGAGCTGCTCGCGCAGGGTAAGATGGACGCCATCCTCGTCTCCCCGCAGGACGAGGGCCGGTACGAGTGGGTGCATCTTGCCGACGATCCCATGTTCGCCGTTCTGCCCCGCGATTTCGACACGCAGGGCATGACCGCCTTCCCGCTCGCCGCCTTCGAGGCGCGCGACTTCATCATGCCCTCGCAGGGCTTTGATAAGGACATCATGCGTATCTTCAACCGCATCGGCGTCAAGCCGCACATCCTGCCGACCTGGGTGGACGATCCCACCGTCATCAGCATGGTCAGCCACGGCCTCGGCGTGAGCATGATGACCGAGCTGACCGTCCGCGGCCGCACGGACGGCGTGAAGCTCCTGCCGGTCGAGCCAGCGTCCTCGCGCGAGCTTGGCCTTGCCGTCCGCTCGCTCGACGCCGCGAGCGACGGCCTGCGCCACTTCATCGACTGCACAAAGCGCGTCGTCGCGGAAATGCAGCCCTGAGCCGTTGCAAAAGCCACTTGTAATCACCGCCGAAGCGGTTATAATAAGGAAGCCCGCCGACCCGCGGGCGCAGAGAAAACAACGCGAAAGAAAAGGAACACCCTATGCTCACCTTTACTCCTGTCACGCAGCGGGACATTGCCCGCCTGCGCCGCTACTATAAAAGCTGCGAATACCAGCTCTGCGAATACTCTGCCCTCGTCAAGCTCATGTGGCGCAGCCACCTGCACCCCTCGTGGGCGGAGGGCGCGGGCTGCCTGATTGTCCGCAATTTCATCGACGGTCAATATTGCTTCGACTACCCCGTTCCCGGCCCCGATGGCGACGAGGACGCGGCGCTCACGCTCATCGAGGACGACTGCCGCGAGCGGGATATTCCCCTCGTCCTCTCCGTCGTCCCGCAGGACAAGGCGGAGCGCCTTGCCGCGCGCTACCCCTACTTCCGCTTTTCCTCCCCGCGCGTCTGGCGCGACTATATCTACGCCGCTGAGGATCTGCGCGACTTTGCCGGACGCCGCTACTCCGGCCAGCGCAACCACATCAACAAGTTCCGCAAGCTCTATCCCGACGCCGCCTTCCGCCCGCTCGGGAAGAGCGACCTGCCGCTCATCACGCAGTTCTTCCGCGACTACGAGGCCGTCTTCACCAAGGCGTCCGACTCGGCGAAAAACGAGCTGCGCTGCGCCGAGAAAATGCTCCGCATGACCGGCAGCCCGCACTTCCTCGTCGGCGGCATGGAGCTGGACGGCAGGCTCCTCTCCGTCGCCATGGCGGAGCGCTGCGGCGACACGCTGCAAATTCATATCGAAAAAGCCCTCTACGGCTATGAGGGCGTCTATCCCGCCACCGTGCAGGCGTTCGCGCAGGAATTTGCCGTGGACGGCGTGCGCTGGCTCAACCGCGAGGACGACGCCGGCGACAAGGGCCTGCGTACCTCGAAGCTCCAGTACCTGCCCGACCACCTCGGCGCGAAGCTGCGCTTCGACGTGCTCAACGAGCTGGTCAACATCACCGAGATCCCCACGCTTACCACCGCCCGCCTGACGCTCGACACGCTCACCGATGCGGACAAAACCGCCTACGCCACCCTCTGCCTCGACGACGACCGCAACCGCTGGTGGGGCTACGACTTCCGCAAGGACTACGACGGCACGCCCTACGAGGACTACTTTCTCGCCGTCGCGCGGGAGGACTACGCCCGCTCCCGCGCCGTGAACTTTGCCGTCCGGCTCGACGGCGCGCTCATCGGTGAGGTCGTCCTCTACCGCTTCGATTCCCGCGGCGGCGCGGAGCTCGGCTGCCGTGTCTCGCCGGACTTCGCGGGCCACGGCTACGGCACGGAGGCGTTCGCCGCCGTTGCCGACTGGGCGCTCTACCGGCTCCACCTCGCCCACGTCGTCGCCAAATGCTATAAGGAAAACGACGCCTCCTACAGGATGCTCTCCTCCTGTATGCACCGCGCCGGCGAGGATGAGACCTTCTTCTATTTTGATAAAGAGGTCTGAACCGCGTATGAAAAGACCGCCTCTGCACACAATAGTGCAGAGGCGATTTTTTGTGTTCACATAAAAGATCGCAGCATCTGCGGCACGCCGACAGGCGGCAGCCGCGCCGTATGCAGGCTCTCCATCCGCCGCCGACGGAGAGCAGTGCAAGACAGAGCGGCAGAATGGAGATCTTCACGATGGGAACCAATTCCGAATTTTGCTCCGATGAGCGCGTGGGCTACACCCTGCTCAAATCCTTCCTCGCGGGTGACGTCAACGCCAACCGCTGCTACGCCGGCCTCTCGCCCGAGGAGCAGCAGCGTCTCGTCTCCGGCGCCAAGAGCCTGCGCACCCCCGACGAGGTCGCCAGCTACGTCTGGGACTATCTTGACAGACAAGGACGGTAAGTCGCCATGGAGCGCCTGACGGGACACTTTGAACTGGATGTCCGCACGCTCGACGCCCTGCTGGGCGTCGAGCGCTGCTTTGACATGATCGCCCGCGACCTCGTCGCGGGCGGCCGCCGCTGCCGTCTGTATGTCGTGGACGGCTACGGCGACGACGCGGTGCTCGAGCGCATGATCGGCTTCTGGCTCGCCCTGCCCTCCACCGCCGACGCCGCCGACGCGCAGACCTTCATCGACCGCTATGTGACCTTCAGCGAGGTCAACGCCGAAGCCGATCTCCGGCAGACGGCCACCGCCGTGTTCCTCGGCAAAACGCTGCTCCTCGCCGAGGGCTACGGCGAATGTATCCTCATCGACGCGAAGAGCTACCCCTCCCGCGGCGTGGAGGAGCCGTCCTCGGGCAAGGTGCTGCGCGGCGCGCACGACGGCTTCATCGAAACCCTCGTGCAGAACGCGGCGCTCCTGCGCCGCCGCATCCGCACGCCGCAGCTGACGCTCGAGGGCCACAAAATTTCCGAGAAATCCCGCGCCGACGTCGTCCTCTGCTATCTCGAGGACAAGGTGGACCGCGCGCTCCTCGCGCGCGTCCGCGCGAAGCTCGCCGCCATCGACGCGGACTCCATCTCCATGTCGCAGGAGTCCATCGCGGAATCCATGATGGACCAGAGGCAATGGTTCAACCCTTTTCCACGCGTTCGCTATACCGAGCGCCCCGACGCCGCCACCGCGAGCATCATGGAGGGCAGCATCATCGTCCTCGTGGACAACTCCCCCGCCGCCATGATCCTGCCCACCCGCTTCTTTGATTTCGTGCAGGAGGCGAACGACTTCTATTTCCCGCCGCTCGTCGGCTCGTACCTCCGCATCCTGCGCGTGGTCGTCTTTCTGCTCACGCTCTTCATCACGCCCGTGTGGTATCTGCTCGTGCAGGACCCTGACCTTCCCAACAGCGCGCTGAGCTTCCTCGCCGTCACGAGCGAGTATGAGGTCCCCATCCTCGCCCAGCTTCTCCTGACCGAGTTCATCGTCGACCTCCTCAAGCTCGCCTCGCTCAACACCCCCAGCGTCTTTTCCAACTCGTTTTCCATGATCGGTGCGCTCGTGCTCGGCGACTTCGCCGTGCAGGCGCATTGGCTCGTGCCGGAGGTGCTGGCGTACATGGCGTTCGTCGCCATCGCGAACTTCGCCCAGCCGAGCTACGAGCTCGGCTACGCCTTCAAGCTTCTGCGCCTCGTGCTGCTCGTCAGCTCCGCTGCCCTCGGCTGGGTCGGACTCGCCCTCGGCACGCTGCTCATTATTGTCCTGCTCGTCACCACCAGGCCCATCGCCGGCGGACATTATATGTATCCCATTTATCCCTTCAACTGGCATGCGCTCCGCGCCCTGCTCATCCGCCGCCCCATCGCCCCCGACAACACCTGAATGTATTGCTCAAACGTATCGCTCAAAAAGCCGCCCTCCCGGGCGGCTTTTCTTTTGTCCGATCTCTCCTATTCGCTGCTCTCCCCGCGCTGTCTCCTCCGTCTCCGCGTCAGAGCTCCGAACCAAAAACCGGCGGCGGAGATGATCGTTCCCTTCAGCAGCAGACTCGGCTGCGGCAGACGCAGGATGCTGAAGGAGAGCATATTAGCCAACGTGAAGGTCGCATACTCCGCAAGCATATACATCGCGCCAAATGCGAGCGGCAGCAGCCAGCCTTGTCTTCCGCCGTATCCGCCCCGGCCAATGAGCAGTGAAATGACAAAGGCGGCGACCGGCAGCACGAGCCACAAAAATACGATGCCGTAGCCCATGGCGTCGTCTGGCCCGGTGAGCAGCCAGAAAAAGAGCACGGAAACGGCCCAGATGCCCAGATATACGCACAGAAGGATCAGCAGAGATTGCTCCCTCCGGCTCCGCACGGTGTTGGTGCTCTCCTCCAGATAATCCAGATAATCTGACATCGGTGCTTCCTCCTTTAACAATGCATCCAGACTGACCGCGTACAGGTCGCTCAGCCGCACCACGCTCACAATGTCCGGATAGTTCTTTTCATTCTCCCAGTTTGATATGCTCTGGCGGCTCACGCCCAGCGCCTCCGCCGTCTGCTCCTGCGTGAGCCCAGCCGCTATGCGCGCCTGCCTGAGCTTGGCTCCGATCTCCATAGGCATCCCGTCCTTTCTGCCTTCATCATAGGGAAATGAGCGGGCTTTGTCCATCAAAAATATTTGACAACGGTCGGTTTTCCCAAAAACTTTTTCAAACCCCCTTGACAAATCGTTCCTGATGTATTATTGTACTAATCACCTAATACAATCATGCATCAAGAAAAGGAGGAACCGTATGGAGTGGCAATTCCGCAATGACAGCCCCATCTACACCCAGCTCACGCAGCGCCTGACGCAGGCCATCGTCGCGGGCGAGTTCCGACCCGGCGAGCGTCTGCCCTCGGTGCGCGAGCTCGCGGTGGAGGCGGGCGTCAATCCCAACACGGTGCAGCGTGCGCTCGCCGACCTTGAGCGCGACGGGCTGGTCTTTTCCCAGCGCACCGCGGGCCGCTTCGTGACGGGAGATGTTTCCATGATCGAAAACGCGAAGCTCCGTCTGGCGGATCAATGTGTGGAGAATTTTCTCTCCGAAATGGCAAAGCTCGGCTGCGGCAGAGACGAGGTCATCGCCCTGCTGCAAGGCCGAAAGGAGGAAGAACCATGAGTTTTTTAGAATGTAAGGCGCTCACCAAGCGCTACGGCGGCAAATCCGCCCTCGAGGGCGTGGAGCTTTCCATCGAGCCGGGCCGCATCGTCGGTCTGCTCGGCCCGAACGGCAGCGGCAAAACGACCCTCATCAAGCTCGCCAACGGCCTGCTCACCCCCACGAGCGGCGAAATTCTGATCGACGGCAAAGCCCCCTCGCCGGAGACGAAGGCCATCGTCTCCTATCTCCCCGACCGCAACGCCCTGCCCGACTGGATGACCGTCGCGCAGACCGTCGACTACTATGCCGACTTCTACGCCGACTTCCGCCGCGACGCGGCGCAGGAGATGCTCGCCCGCCTCGGCCTCGACGTCTCCCAGCGCGTCAAAACGCTCTCCAAGGGCACGCGCGAAAAGCTCCAGCTCATCCTTGTCATGTCCCGCGCGGCGAAGCTGTATCTGCTCGACGAGCCGATCGGCGGCGTCGACCCCGCCACCCGCGACTACATTCTCCGCACCATCATCGGCAACTACAACGAGGACGCCTCCGTCGTCCTCTCCACCCACCTCATCGCGGATGTCGAGCAGGTGCTCGACGAGGTGATCTTCCTGCAAAACGGCCGCGTCGAGCGGCACACCACCGTCGACGCCATCCGCGGCGAAACCGGCAAAAGCGTCGACGAGCTTTTCCGGGAGGTGTTCAAATGCTGACCAAACTCATCCGGCACGAATTCCGTGCCACAAGCCGCATCATGTGGCCCATCTTCGCGGGGATGCTGGCGCTGACGCTTGCCATGCGCGCCTCGCAGAACGTGCTGCAAAATGAATCTCCCTGGCTGCTCAACCTGCTGGCGGTCCTCGTCACCATCGGCTTCGTCTTCGGTATCATGGCGCTGTGCTTCGCGCCGCTGGTGCTCTCCGCCGTGCGTTTCCGCGACCATCTCCTCAAGGACGAGGGCTACCTCACCCTGACGCTGCCGGTGAATATGCACCAACTCCTTGCCTCCAAACTGATCGTCTCGGCGGTCTGGTACGCCGCGGCGTTCCTCGCCGTCGTGCTGCTGTGCATGATCGGCGCGTTCGATTTCAGTGATTGGCGGGTGGTCCCGCAGTTCGCGTCCGACCTCTTCCTCTCCTTCCGCAAGCTGGACAGCTCGATGCAGGGGCAGGCGCTGCTCTTCGCGTTGGAGGTCTTCCTCTTCTGCGTCCTCGGCGTCACCGCCGTTTCCCTCATCGTCTACGCGGCGTACGCCGTCGGCTTCAGCTTCAATAAGTACAAGAGCGCCCTCACCGCCGTGTCCGTCCTCGTGTTCTTCCAGCTCGTGCAGTTCGCGGCCATCGCGGTTCTGGCAAATCTCTTCTGCGACGGCTTCACCGCGTGGTCGAGCCTCACCGGTGTGCAGGCAGGCAATGCCATCTTTGCCGTCGCCCTCGTCTGCGAGCTGATCGTCTGCGTCATTTTCTACCTCGTCACCTATTTCTTCCTCACGAGGAAGCTGAATCTGGAGTGACCCATGAAAAAATTTCTTGTCCTCATTCTGACGCTCGCGGTGGGCCTTGCCCTCCTGCGGCGGAAAAAGTAAACAACCACCTCATCTGAAAAAGCGGCCGGAGAGCGAAAAAAGCTTTTTCGGCCGCTTTTTGCGCGCAAAATCAAGAAAAATTTAAGAAAAAAGCACAGAAAAAACACAAGCTCCGTCTGCTATCATGGCGGCAGAAATATCGGAAAGGAGTTTTCCCCATGTCCCTTCTTGAAGTCAGCGGTCTCTCCAAGACCTACACCACCCGCTTCGGCGGCGCGAAGGTCGAGGCGCTCAAAAGCGTCACCTTCTCCGTCGAGAGCGGCGAGTACGTCGCCGTCATGGGCGAGAGCGGCAGCGGCAAAACCACGCTTCTGAACCTCCTCGCGGCGCTCGACCGTCCCACCGGCGGCACGGTCCTCCTCGGCGGGCAGAACCTCGCCGAGATCCCCGAGGAGCGCGCGGCGGCCTTCCGCCGTGACCACCTCGGCTTCGTCTTTCAGGACTTCAGCCTTCTCGACACCTTCTCTCTGGAGGACAACATTCTCCTCCCCCTCGTTCTGCAGGGCAAGAGCCGCGGCGAGATGAAGTCCCGCCTTGTCCCGCTCGCCGACCGGCTCGGCATTTCCGGCCTGCTCAAAAAATACCCCTACGAGGTCTCCGGCGGCCAGAAGCAGCGCGCCGCCGTGGCGCGTGCACTCATCACCTCACCGCAGATTCTCCTTGCGGATGAGCCCACCGGCGCACTCGATTCCCGCGCGTCCGACAGCCTTTTATCGCTCTTTGGCGAGATTAACCGCGCCGGTCAGACGATTTTGATGGTTACGCACTCCACTAAGGCCGCAAGCCATGCCGGCCGTGTACTGTTCATCAAGGACGGCGTTGTGTTCCACCAAATTTACCGCGGCGGTTCCACAAATGAAGAGATGTTCCACCGTATTTCGGATACCCTCACCGCCATGGCGGCAGGCGCGTAACGGGAGGGCACGAAAATGAATAACTTATATGTGCGCTTGGCGGCGCAGAACATCAAAAAGCACCGCCGCAGCTACGTGCCGTTTATGCTGGCGGGTGTTTTTGTGGCAGCGGTCAGCTACATTTTAAATTCGCTTTCCAATAATACGGAGCTCGGTCCCACGTCGCAAATGATGTTCACGCTCGGAAGCACCGTCGTCATGCTGTTTGCCGTTATATTTTTGTTTTACACGAACAGCTTTTTGATGAAGCAGCGTAAAAAAGAACTCGGTCTCTATAATGTGCTCGGCATGAACAAAGGCCACATTGCCCGCGTTATCGGGTTGGAAACGCTTTTCACGGCGCTTATCGTTATTGTAGGCGGCTGCGCCGTCGGCATTTTGCTTGATAAACTCACATTTCTCATCGTTGCCAAAATGATACGCATCACGCCGAATTACGGCTTTCACATCATCCCGAAAAGCCTGCAGTACGTTGCTGTTGTGTTCGGCGTAATCTACGTTTTGATTTACATCTCGAATGTGTTTCGTGTGCGCATTTCGCGCCCCATAGAGCTTCTGCACGGCACGAACGTCGGCGAGCGCGAGCCGAAGACGAAAGCGTTCATG
>OLSA01003729.1_pt1 | contig 10431 bp, 10 predicted proteins | sample 1672731 | NCBI WGS metagenome assembly OLSA01 (sample SAMEA3136718, study PRJEB25190) | human gut metagenome | biome: human gut; feature: human-associated habitat; material: faeces | place: Austria | collected 2013
CAACAAGAGTAATATTTTTAACTAAGGGAAACCGGAACGTCGTGTCCCGACATAGTCTTGCTTCCGGCGCTTGCCAGGCTTCTTGATACGGATCTGAACACCTTGCTGTCTTTTCAGGATGATCTGTCGGAGAAAGAAGTTGCGCTGTTTTTGAATGAAGTGTCTGAAGCGGCAAAAAAAGACGGTTTTGAAGCGGGATATTCTCTTGCGATCGGGAAAATTAAAGAATACCCTACCTGTGATCTGCTGCTCGGTAACGTGGCGATGCTGCTAAACGGCCTGCTGTTGTTTCAAGGAAACAGAATTGATTCATATGAAAAATACGAAGAGGAAATCGAAGCTTTATTTCAACGGGTAATGCAAAGTGACCGGATTGATATCAGAGAACAGGCGCAGGCGTATCTGATCTCTAAATTGATGGAAAAACAGGATTATGAACAGGCCCAGAAAGTGTTGGATACGATTTCAAAAAAGAGGGTGCTCGACAGAGAACAGCTTCAGGCAAATTTGTACATTGCGCAGGGAGAGTTAGAAAAAGCGGCAAAGCTGACAGAAGAAAAGTTTTTGTCTGCCACAACCGAAATTCACGGGGCGCTGATGACGTTAATGGAGATCGCATTGAAAGAAAAGCGGATGGAAGACGCGGAATATATTGCGGATATCGACAAGCAGGCGGCGCAGGTATTTGATCTGTGGGAATATAATTCTTACGGTGCACAGTTTCAGCTTTATGTGGCTACGAAAAAAAGAGCGAAGGCGGTAAAGATACTTTTGCCGATGCTGAGATCACTTACGAAAAAATGGGATATTAACAGTTCGCCTTTGTATCGTCATATTCAGACGAAAGAAGTTGATAAGTCGTTTGGTTCGCAGTTACAAAAAGCGCTCGTTCAATCGATCGAAACAGATGAAGAGATGAAATTTTTAAAAGACAGCGAAGAATTACAAAGCTTTATAAAAGAGGCAGAGTTGAAGTAGATAACTGAGGAAAAGAAAAAAGCAGTTTTCCGATAGAGGTTTTGAAAATATAAAAACCTGAATTCGGGAAACTGCTTTCTCTGTATAGATGTCATAGATATCTTTATTACAGGCAGTCCTTATTTCCGACAAATAAAGTTCCCGCCTGTTTTCCGTTTACGATATCGTACAAAGCTTCAGGGTGTTTTCCGTTCGTCACGATCGTATCGATGCCCTGTGAAGCGGCAAGTTCGGCAGCCTGAAGTTTTGTCCTCATACCGCCTGTTCCGCGTCTTGATCCTGCGCCGCCTGCGAGAGAATAGACGCTTTCATCGATCTGGCGGATCTCTTTGATCAGTTTCGCGTTCGGGTGAAGGCGGGGGTCGCTGTCATAAAAACCGTCGATATCAGAAAAAATGACAAGTCGCTTAGCGCGGCAGAGAACGGATACGACAGAAGAAAGCATATCGTTGTCGCCGAAAAGTCTGTCTTCGGATTCAATTTCCTTATAACTTACGGAATCGTTTTCGTTTACGATCGGAATGACTCCCATTTCAAGCAGGGCGTCAAATGTGTTCGTTAAGTTTTCTTTCTTTTCTTCCTGCTCGATATCTTCTGCATTGAGAAGGATCTGAGCGACTGTTTTATCATAATCTCCGAAAAATTTATCATATAAATACATCAGACTGCATTGTCCGACTGCTGCGGCAGCCTGTTTCATACGCATGCTGTCCGGCTTTTCGTGCATATTCAGCTTGTTACGGCCGACTGCGATCGCTCCCGACGATACAAGGATGACCTCATATCCCATATTCTGGATGTCGGCAAGTGTGCAGACAAGGCGGTCGATGGCGCGAAGATCACTTTTTCCCGCGTCGTTTGTCAATGTGGATGTTCCCACTTTTACTACAATTCTGTTGTTGCAAAGTCCCATGATACTTATTCCTCCGGATTAAACTGTAAGCTGCCGTGTAAAAACGGTGATCGTATGCGTACATCTAACTAAAAAGAGCAGATGCAGAAACGATTTACTGTAATATAGTATCACGACAGAGAACGCATGTCCATGAAGAAAATAAAAATAATATAACGATAGTAACTTGAAAAATCAAAAGACAAGGGTGAACTGCCCATTGTCTGAAGCCGATGAGTTTCCTGTTTCAATCTTTTTTGCTGAGGGTGCTGTTGTGATATTCGGAAGAGTAGGTTACGTCTTCTTTGAGCCATGAAGGAGCCTGATAAGCTTTGGCAAACGCTTCATCGGGAAATTCGATCTCAGCGAGAACGAGAGGGGCAAGGTCGCCTTCAAAAATGTCCAGTTCAACAAAAAGGCCGTTTTCGATAGGGATGACATAGCGGGTTTTCGTAATGATCCTTCCGTCGGCTTTTAACAGGAGGTGATAGTAACTTTCTTTTGTGAGAGGAAGGTTGTACTCTTCTCTTACCATCATTCCTTTTGATTTGTAAGTAAGGAAAAAATCGTCATTATCTCTTCGGATACGGACGACCGGGGCAGTACATAGATAAGCCTGCTCGATCTTTCTGGCCGGATAATCTTTCGGATCAAACGGAAGATCGGAAAGATCTACAAGAAATTTTCGTTCGATTTCCATAAATATTCTCCATTCCGCCGCATTTTTGCGGCATAAATTTTATTGCAGCGGCGATGAGCCGGTTTTTACCTGTAAAAACTATGCAAGGAGCAATGCTTTGAGTTGAATTCGCCGCTGATTTTAAGCTATAATGATTATAGCAGAGCGAATGCGGAAAAGAAAGAAAAAGTAAAATACGGAGGTAGTAATTTGAAAGTATACATTTTTTTGGCGGACGGATTTGAAGAAATTGAAGGATTGACGGTTGTTGATATTATGCGCAGGGCTAAGATCGATGTGGAGACGATCTCGATTACCGGACAGAAACAGATTAACGGGGCACACAAAATCATTGTGGAAGCGGATCGGCTGTTTGAGGAGACGGATTTTTCGGATGGGGATATGCTCGTACTTCCGGGCGGAATGCCGGGAACGCTGAATCTGAAAGAGCATGAAGGCCTTCGGAATCTGATCGGTGAATTCGATAAGAAGAAAAAGTATCTTGCGGCAATTTGCGCAGCTCCGAGTATTTTGAGCGAACTTGGTATTTTGAAAGGAAGAAAAGCATGTGCATATCCGTCTTTTGAAGAAGGACTTGACTGTGCACAGGTCGTGCACGAGGCGGCGGTTACAGACGGACATGTTACGACAGGAAGAGGGATGGGAGCGGCGATTCCATTTGCTTTGAAATTGACAGAACTGCTCTGCGGAACAGAAAAAGCGAACGAGATCGCGGAATCTATCGTATATGCATAGACAGTCTGCAAAAATATTTTTCCCGTGTGTTTCATGTATGTCTGAACTTGGACGAAAAAATACTGGAAATATGCGGATGTGTATGCTATACTATGACAATGACTGCGAGTGTATATTTTTTTATAAGTGCGATATGACGAAGAGGCAGTTTTGAAGTCAGCACATTCAAGGAGGAAAAAAATGAGTTTACAGGTAGAAAGATTAGAACATAATATGGCAAAATTAACGATCGAAGTACCGGCAGAGGAAGTGGAAAAAGCGCTTCAGGCAGCTTATCTGAAAGAGCGCGGCAAGATCAGTCTTCCGGGATTCCGTAAAGGAAGAGTTCCGCGTCAGATGATCGAAAAGATGTACGGACCGGAAGTGTTCTATGATGAGGCGGCAAACCGCATGATCTCAGAAGCGTATGCGAAAGCATATGACGAGTGTGAGCTTGAGCTTGTGTCACAGCCGAAGATCGAGATCACACAGCTTGAGAAAGGTAAAGAATTTATCTTTACGGCAGAGGTGGCTGTAAAACCGGAAGTAAAACTCGGTGAATATAAAGGTCTGAAAGTTGATAAAGTTTCTACAAGAGTTACACAGAAAGAAGTAGATGAGGAGATCGACAAAGAGCGTGAACGCAATGCAAGAACGATCGATGTAACTGACAGAGCGGTTCAGGATAAAGATCAGATCACGCTTGACTTTGAAGGTTTTGTCGACGGAGTTGCTTTTGAAGGCGGAAAAGCTTCCGATTATCCGTTGACGATCGGATCCGGAGCGTTTATTCCGGGATTTGAAGATCAGTTGATCGGAGCAAACATTGACGAAGAAAAAGAGATCAATGTGACATTCCCTGAAGAGTATCAGGCGAAAGAACTTGCCGGAAAAGCTGCCGTATTCAAATGTACAGTGCATTCGATCAAGGCAAAAGAACTTCCGGAGCTCGATGATGAGTTTGTATCCGACGTATCTGAGAAGAGCGAGACTGTTGACGCATATAAGGCAGAAGTAAAAGCGAAGATCAAAGAGCGCAAAGAAAACGAAGGAAAGCAAAAGAGAGAAGACCAGTCTGTAGAGCAGGCAGTTGCCAATGCAGAGATGGATATTCCGGAAGCTATGATCAGCTTCCAGTCAAGACAGATGGTAGACGATTTCGCTCGCCGCATTATGCAGCAGGGTATGACGATGGAACAGTACTTCCAGTTTACAGGTCTTTCGGAAGAAAAGATGATGGAAGAGTTTAAGCCGGAGGCAGAGAAACGTATCCGCACAAGACTGACTCTTGAGGCAATCGTTGCAGCGGAGAATATCGAAGTTTCCGAGGAGCGTCTTGATGAGGAACTTCAGAAGATGGCGGATTCCTATAAGATGGAAGTTGATAAGCTTAAAGAATACATGGGCGAAAACGAAAAGAAACAGATGAAAGAAGACATTGCGATCCAAGAAGCAGTTACCCTGATCGCAAATGCCGCAGTAGAAGGTTAAGCAAGATACAAAGGTGTGCTGTATGGCGCACCTTTTTCAAAAAAATATGTATATGCAGCAGTTTGGCCTGTAGAACGGCCGTTGAAAACGGCGTTTATACAAACAATATTATAAGTGCCAAAGAAGGCTGACAGATTGAAAGGAGTATTGACCATGAGTTTAGTACCTTATGTCATCGAGCAGACGAGCCGCGGAGAGCGCTCGTATGATATTTACTCAAGACTTTTGAAAGAGAGAATCATCTTTCTCGGAGAGGAAGTAAACGATGTGTCCGCAAGTGTGATCGTGGCGCAGCTTTTATTCCTTGAGGCGGATGATCCGGACAAAGACATCCAGCTTTATATCAACAGCCCGGGAGGGTCTGTGACGGCAGGAATGGCAATTTATGATACAATGCAGTATATCAAATGTGACGTATCTACAGTATGTATCGGAATGGCGGCAAGTATGGGAGCGTTCCTTCTTGCAGGCGGAAAGAAAGGCAAGCGTTTTGCCCTCCCGAATGCGGAGATTATGATCCATCAGCCGTCAGGCGGAGCGCAGGGACAGGCGACAGAGATCCAGATCGCGGCAGAACACATTCTGCGTACGAAACAGAAATTGAATGAAATATTGGCTGCAAATACAGGACAATCACTTGAGACGATCAAGGCAGATACAGAGCGTGACAATTTTATGTCTGCCGATGAGGCAAAGGCGTACGGTTTGATCGACGAGGTGATCGCAAAACATTAATTTGGCTTTGAGGTGAAAGAATATGGCAGGAAAACCGACAGACGATATCGTCAGATGTTCCTTTTGTAATAAAACGCAGGCGCAGGTAAGAAAGCTGATCGCAGGTCCGAACGGCACATATATTTGCGACGAGTGTATCGGAATCTGTTCTGAGATCATAGAAGAGGAATTAGATTATAACGAAAGAGAATTGTTTGATGATATTAATCTTTTGACACCGGAAGAGATGAAAGCTTTTCTTGATGATTATGTGATCGGACAGGATGAGGCAAAAAAAGTACTTTCAGTGGCAGTTTATAACCATTACAAAAGAATTATGGCAGAACAGGATCTCGGGGTAGAGCTGCAAAAAAGCAATATTTTAATGCTTGGTCCGACAGGCTGCGGGAAAACGCTTCTGGCCCAGACACTTGCGAAAGTGCTGAACGTGCCTTTTGCGATTGCGGATGCGACGGCGCTTACAGAGGCAGGATATGTGGGCGAAGATGTGGAAAATATCCTTTTGAAGATTATTCAGGCGGCAGATGGGGATATTGAGAGAGCAGAGCACGGCATTATTTATATTGATGAGATTGATAAGATCACAAGAAAGTCAGAAAATCCATCGATCACCCGAGATGTCTCAGGAGAAGGTGTACAGCAGGCTTTATTGAAGATCATAGAAGGAACGGTTGCATCAGTTCCTCCGCAGGGCGGAAGGAAACATCCTCATCAGGAGCTGATTCAGATTGACACAACGAATATTCTTTTTATATGCGGAGGCGCATTTGAAGGAATCGACAAGATTATCGAGACTCGTCTTGACAGGAAGTCGATCGGTTTCAATGCAGAAATCGCGGAAAAGCATGAGTATGATATGGATGTACTTTTACAGGAAGTGCTTCCGCAGGATCTTGTGAAGTTCGGACTGATTCCGGAGCTGATCGGAAGACTTCCGGTGACGGTTACGCTTGACCTGCTTGATAAGGATGCGTTGATCCGCATTTTGACAGAGCCGAAGAGTGCGATCGTAAAACAGTATCAGAAGCTTCTTGAGCTGGACGGAGTAAAACTGGAATTTGATCGGGACGCTCTTATCGCAGTGGCTGAAACGACGCTGAAAAGAAAGACAGGCGCCCGCGGACTCCGTGCGATCATGGAAAAGATCATGATGGATACGATGTATCAGGTTCCTTCTGATGAAACGATTAAAGAATGCAGGATCACAAGAGATGTGGTAGAAGGAAAAGGCGAGCCGCTGTATCTTCGAGACGGAGAAGAGCGAAGATCTTTTTTGACATCGCAGAGCGCATAGCTGCGAACAAATATACAGAACATCGATAACTGTATAAAAGGGAACTGTGTAAAACGGGTGTGATGGGGGGCATCACACCCGCTTTTTGCAACAGCGACGAGCCAAAGTCCTGGCTTGCCAGAGACCTTGGCGACTGCTTACAATCCCGGAACGTGCCTTTTGTCACTTCCGGCGATTGTTACTATGTATACGATAAAATGTCCGAAAAATATAAGACAGCGCAGGAAAAGATCTGCGCGATGAGATACAGCAGGAGGTTACAACATGGAAAATACGATAAAAAGCCTGCCGATGGTAGCTTTGCGTGGGATGACTATTATGCCTGAAATGGTTGTTCATTTTGATGTAAGCCGTGAACGGTCGGTTGCTGCGATACAAGAAGCGATGGCGGAAGAACAAAAGATTTTCTTGACTGCACAAAAATCGATCGACACAGAGGATCCTAAGATGGAGGACGTATACGAGATCGGCACGGTAGGAACGATCAAACAGATCATTAAACTGCCGAAGCATATTGTGCGTGTGCTTGTATCCGGCGAAATGCGGGGAAGACTAAAAGAGATTGAATATACAGATCTGTACTTACGGGCAAATGTAGAACTTCTTGATGATTCTGAAGAGATTCTTCCGGAAGATGTAAATACAGAAGCTATGGAGCGGGGACTGAAAGATATGTTTGTCAGTTACGCGGCAAAAAACGGAAAGATGTCTAAAGAAGCTGTTTCCCAGTTAGTCGAGATGAAAGGCCTGCGGAAACTGGTAGATGAGATTGCGGCGAATATTCCTCTTTATTACACAGATCAGCAAGATATATTGAATGAGACGGATCTGCTGAAACGATACGAAAAACTAGCGTTTAAACTTGTGAATGAAGTGCAGATCATCGATATCAAAGAAGAGATACAGCGGAAAGTAAAAGAAAGAGTCGATAAGCATCAAAGAGAATATATTTTGCGCGAGCAGTTAAAACTGATCAGGGAAGAACTCGGAGAGGAATCGACCGCATCTGACGCAGAAGAATTTGAAAAAGAACTGAAAAAGTTAAAAGCGCCGGAAGAAGTAAAAGAAAAGCTGAAAAAGGAAATCGGGAGATTTAAAAGTTCTTTGAATTCACCGGCGGAGAGCGGTGTGATCCGCACATATATAGAAACTCTGCTTGAGATGCCGTGGGACCGCTCTACGCAGGATCATAATGATCTGGAATATGCCGGCATGGTACTGGAAGAAGATCATTATGGGCTTGAACAGGTGAAAGAGAGAATCTTGGAATTTCTGGCAGTACGTGCGCTTACAAAAAAAGGAGAAAGTCCGATACTTTGTCTTGTGGGACCGCCGGGTACGGGAAAAACATCGATCGCAAAATCGCTTGCACGGTCTTTGAAAAGGAAATATGTCCGCATTTCTTTAGGCGGAGTCAGAGATGAAGCGGAAATACGAGGACACAGAAGAACATATGTCGGAGCAATGCCGGGGCGGATCGCTAACGGACTTCGGACTGCGGGAGTAAAAAATCCCGTCATGCTTTTGGATGAAATCGACAAAGTGAGTACAGACTATAAAGGAGATACGTTTTCGGCTCTTTTGGAAGTGTTGGACAACGAACAGAATCATAAGTTCAGAGATCATTATCTGGAAGTTCCGCTTGATCTGTCGGAAGTGCTTTTTATTACGACGGCAAATACGCTGCAGACGATTCCGCGTCCGCTGCTTGATCGTATGGAAGTGATCGAAATCAGCAGTTACACGGAAAATGAAAAACTCCATATTGCCGAGGAGCATTTGATTCCGAAACAGATAGAGAAGCATGGTCTGACTCCGAAGCAGATTACGTTCAGTAAACATTCAATCTGGAAGATAGCAAGAAATTATACGAAAGAAGCCGGAGTGCGCCAGCTTGAACGAGAGATCGGAAATGTGTGCAGAAAGGCTGCAAAAGAAATCTTTACGACAGAACGAAAAAAAATTGCAGTGACAGACCGAAATATCCATCGTTTTCTCGGAAAAGAGAAGTATACTTATCAGATGGCAAATATCGCTGCGGAAGTAGGAATTGTCCGGGGACTTGCATGGACAAGCGTCGGAGGAGATACGCTTCAGATCGAAGTCAATGTAATGCCGGGAAAAGGAGAACTTATGCTTACGGGGCAGCTCGGAGATGTGATGAAAGAATCTGCCAGGACGGGGATCAGTTATATCCGTTCGGTAAGTAAAAAATATGCCATTTCGCCGGATTTTTTTGAAAAACATGACATTCATGTGCATATTCCCGAAGGCGCAGTACCTAAAGACGGACCGTCGGCAGGAATAACAATGGCAGTGGCGATGCTCTCGGCAATTACAGAAAAGAAAGTCAGGGCAGATTTGGCTATGACCGGAGAAGTGACGCTGAGAGGGCGCGTGCTGCCTATCGGCGGTTTGAAAGAAAAGCTTCTGGCTGCAAAGAGCGCCGGGATAAAAACGGTGCTCGTTCCGAAAGCAAATCAGGCGGACGTAGAAGAACTTTCGGCGGAGATTACAAAAGGAATGGAAATTCTGTTTGTAGAGAGCATGGATGAAGTGCTGAAGGCGGCTATGGGCAGAAAACGAAAATGAAAGGAAGTTCATTATGGTAATCAAAAATATTAATCTCGAAACAGTGTGCGGAATTACGAGTACGCTGCCGGAAAATGACAAGCCGGAAGTCGCATTTGCCGGAAAATCAAACGTAGGAAAATCTTCCTTGATCAATGCTTTGATGAATAGAAAATCTTACGCTCGTATTTCGGCGACACCGGGGAAAACACAGACGATCAATTTTTATAATATAAATGATGAAATGTACCTTGTCGATCTTCCGGGATATGGATATGCCCGTGTTTCGGAAAAAGAAAAAGAGCAGTGGGGGCGGATGATCGAGCGTTATCTGCACAGTTCCAAGCAGTTAAAAGCAGTATTTCTTCTGATTGATATCAGACATGATCCGTCGGCGAACGACAGAATGATGTATCAATGGATCGTAGAGCAAGGTTATCATCCGATTATCATTGCGACAAAGCTTGACAAGATTAAGAGAAGTCAGATACAAAAACATGTAAAAATGCTTAAACAAGGTCTGGATCTTGTTCCGGGAACAAAAGTGATTCCATTTTCTTCCCAGACAAAGCAGGGAAGGGATGAGATATGGGATCTGATCGAGACAGAATATCTGAATCAATCTGAGGAGGCATAAGCATGGAAAACAGACGCCCATACTGGCAGGTCGCAGTCAGCCTTTTATTCAGTATCCTTGCCACGGCAGCGTTTATTGTAATCGGGATCAGACTGATCGGATTTCTGATGCCGTTCGTGATCGGATGGATCGTTGCCAGTATTGCGACACCACTTGTAAACTGGTTGGAGAAGAGAATGAAGATTGTCAAAAAGCTGGGGTCGGCACTGATCGTGATCCTGGTACTGGCGGCAATCATTCTGGTCAGCTATTTTGCGGTCAGCCGTCTGGTGACGGAAGTGACGGGGCTGATCCGGGATTTCCCGGATCTGTATGAGCAGACAGAAACAGGAACGAATGCAGGAGCTGGTAACGCTTTTGAACCGCGCAGCTAAAGCTTATTATCAGGATGCGCAGGAGATTATGAGCAATCTGGAATA
>OLSA01003733.1_pt1 | contig 10424 bp, 10 predicted proteins | sample 1672731 | NCBI WGS metagenome assembly OLSA01 (sample SAMEA3136718, study PRJEB25190) | human gut metagenome | biome: human gut; feature: human-associated habitat; material: faeces | place: Austria | collected 2013
TAACAATGTTAGGTGGAGAGTTAAACGATGCTTTTTAAATTATCATTAAAAAATATTGTAAAGAGTATTAAGGATTACGCCATCTATTTCTTTACTCTTGTGTTAGGTGTTGCAATTTTTTATGTGTTTAATGCCATTGAGTCACAGACTGTAATGATGAAGGTTTCTGATAATACAGCTGAAATTATAAGATTGATGACAAATGTATTGTCGGGTGTAAGCGTTTTTGTATCATTTGTTTTAGGATTTTTAATTATTTATGCTTCGAGATTTTTAATAAAAAGAAGAAACAGGGAGTTTGGAATATACTTAACGCTTGGAATGGGAAAAAGGAAAATATCTTTTATTCTTTTTATTGAAACTTTGGCTATAGGTATGATTTCTTTAGCTACAGGACTTATAGTAGGTGCAGGATTATCACAACTTATGAGTATTTTTGTGGCAAATATGTTTGAAGCAGACATGACAAAGTTTAAGTTTGTATTTTCTCTAAGTGCATGTATTAAAACATTAGTTTATTTTGGAATTATATACATTCTCGTAATGTTGTTTAATACTATTATAATTGGAAGATGTAAATTAATAGATCTTATTAATGGAAATCGAAAATCAGAAAAGGTCACAATGAAGAATCCTATTGTGTGCATCTTTGTTTTCATAATTTCTATGGCTTTTATAGGCTACGGTTATTACGGTGTAATGGGTGGATATAGTAATTTAGATGACCAAATGTTATTTAAAGTAATTTTTGCAGGAAGTGTGGGAACATTGTTTTTGTTCTGGTCATTATCAGGTTTGATTTTGAAAATAGTAATGTCTGTTAAAAAGGTATACTACAAAGATTTAAACAGTTTTGTATTAAGACAGATTAGCAGCAAAATTAACACAACTGTAGTTCAGATTACAATTATATGCTTAATGTTATTTGTTACTATTTGTATTTTTTCAAGTGCATTATCTATAAAAACTTCCATGGATAACAATATTAAGGAACTGGTACCTGTTGACATTCAGTTGTCAAAGAATATTAACAGCGACTTTAGTGATAATAAGAAAATAGCTAAAGATAACAAGATTTCCATTGAGAATACTTTGACAAATAATGGTTTTGATTACAAAACTAATTTTAAAGACATTGTGAAATTCAATACTTACGAAGCAGATAAGTTTACAATTAAGGATACACTTGGGGACAGTTATAAGCAGGTGGCAGAACAGTATAAGTTTTTGGCTGTTGACAATAATGAAGTCATAATGAAATTAAGCGATTACAATAAGATTGCAAAGCAGTATGGTCATACAACTTACGAACTTAAAGATGATCAGTATATGATAATTGCCAATTTTGTAAATATGATGGAGATTAGAAATATTGCTCTAAGGAACGGGGAAAAGATAACGATAAATGGAAAGGATTATAGTCCTAAGTTTAATCAATGCAAAACCGGATTCGTTGAAATATCAGGAAGCGTGTCTGAAACAGGAGTCTTCATATTGCCTGATAAGGCAGTGGAAAATTTAGAGTTACATCAAATATGGCTAAATGCCAATTATAATGCATCCACAAAAGAACAGCGACAGAAGGTTGAGAATGAAATAAACAAATTAATTGAAAAAACATGGTTTAAAACATCAATAATGACAGTAAATACAAAAAATGATATTGAACAGTCATGCATAGGATTAAGTGCCATGGTTACTTTTATTGGACTTTATCTTGGAATAATATTCCTGATTTCAAGTGCGGCAATACTTGCTTTAAAAGAATTGTCTGAGTCAACAGACAACAGGGAAAGATATGTAATGCTTAGAAAACTTGGTGCCGATGAGAAAATGCTAAACAAAGCATTGTTTAAACAGATAGGGCTGTTCTTCGGATTTCCGCTTTTCATAGCAATCATACATTCAATCGTAGGAATAAAATTCTGCAATACAATACTTCTATCAATTGGCCGAACAGGACTGTTACCATCAATAATAATGACAGGTGCATTTCTTGTGGTAATATATGGAGGATACTTTGTGATAACGTATTGGTGTAGCAAGAATATAATAAAGTAGAAATAATATTACAAGATTAATATAAGATAATATAGTATTAGAATATTGTAGCTGAAAAGCTGGTTATCAGTATAATAAAGATATAGAACAATTGAATAAAGAAAGATTAAGAAAGCAGTTACATTTGCGGTGGGACGCAGATGTGGCTGCTTTTTCTACAATCAAGCTAAGCGGCAATTCCTTCCAGCCGGAACTATATGAAATCTTCAATAATCCCAAAAACCTCATTGACAAATTGCATATACTGTATATAATGAAATATATACAGTATATGCAATGCATTGATTAGAACTGGAGGTAACAATTTGAAAATTATTATATCGAATCAATCTGAACTTCCTATATATGCGCAGATAAGGGAGCAGATTAAGGAACAGATTCTTAACGGACAGATTAAAGAAGGAGAGATTCTTCCATCTATTAGAAGTTTAGCTAAGGATGTTGGGGTAAGTGTTATTACAACAACAAGAGCTTATAATGATTTGGAGAAGGAAGGTTTTATAGCAACTATGCAGGGAAAGGGCAGTGTTGTCTTATCCAGCAATAATAAGATTTTGAAGGAACAATTTATTATGAGAATAGAAGAAGGAATAGAAACTGCCGTGGAATCGGCAAAGCAGATTGGTATGACAAAAGACGAGATAATTGCCATTGTTGATTCAGTATGGCAGCAGGATTAAAAAGGTACAATAGGCACTAATATTAATATCCGTGAAAGGAGTAGAAAATGAATATTTTGGAAGTAAGAAATTTAAATAAAACATATAAAGATTTTCAATTGAAAGATGTAAATCTGACAATTCCAAAGGGATATATAATGGGATTTGTAGGACAAAACGGGGCAGGAAAAACAAGTACCATTAATCTGATTAATCATATATGTAAGTGTGATTCGGGTTCAATAAAGATAGATGGAATATCATATGCGGATGATCCTGTAAGATACAAAGAAAGCATAGCTTACGTTGGTGATGAATGTTATTTTACAAAAGGTCTTAAGGTAAAAAATGTAAAACAGACATTAAAGGAATTTTATCCTACATTTGATAGCGAAAAGTTTGACAGCTTAATTGAAAAATATAATCTTCCAATAAACAAAAACATTATTAACTTTTCAAGAGGAATGAAAGTGAAATTAATGTTTGCTACAGTATTTTCAAGAGATGCCAAATTATTGATTTTGGATGAAGCGACTAATGGACTTGATCCTGTTGTGAGGGAAGAATTAATGGGGGAACTTCAGAAATATATTGAAAATGGTGAAAGAAGCATTTTGTTTTCAACACATATGTTAAGTGATTTGGAAGAAATTGCAGATTATATTACTTTTATAGATAACGGTAGAATTATTCTTCAGAAGCCTAAAGATGAAATGCTTGAGGAATATATGATTATAAAAGGTGATTATGGTAATTTAACAGAACAACAGAAAAAATATTTAATTGGAGTAGGAAATAAAAATTACGGATTTGAGGCATTAATTGAAAGCAATAATGCACAGAATTTTGACGGTCAGTTTGTTTTTGAAAAGCCAAATGTGTCACAGATTATGTTACATACAATTAAAGAAGGGAGAATGTAATAATGGCAAAGATATTATTTATGAAATATGATTTTAGAAAAATGAAATTATTATACTTGGCATCCATAGTTCTGTTTGCACCATTAGGATATGTTATGGCATATTCAACTGAGAACATTCTTTCTGCTTATTCATATATGCTCCTTATTTCTACAATAGTACCAACGTCACTATTTACATATGAACAAAGAGCAGATTGTGGTTTTGATTTAATGCTACCTGCAAAGGAAGGTGATAGAATTGCAGGAAGATATCTTATAAGTGCAGTAACGATTATATATGAATTTTTATTGGGAACAGTAATTGCATTTATTTTGACAAAAACAACACAGGCAGTTTGGTTTGACATATCAGTTATATTTAAATTTTTTGTAGGTGGAATTTTAATATGTATGTCTATAGAATTGTGCATATTATACATTATAGGAAGAGGGATAAACCCACAAGTTAGAAGCGTAATGATTATGCTTCCTAATATGATAATATGGGGGATTGCTTATGCAGCAATAAATATTTTTAGCGATAAACTATCAAGTGCAAAGGGAATATTTAGCAATTTTGAAATGCTTGGAAATATAGTGTTAATTGTTAGCCTGATCTTTTATATTGCTTCTATGTATGTATCGACATATATAGTAAAGAAAAAGGATTTTCGATAAAATTTACAGTCCAAATTTGTAATATAAATAATTAATTTCAAAGTTAGTTCATTTCATAGAAAAAACATATTTTTTTACAAGAATATTTAACAAAAATATTGAATTTGCAGTATAATATGTTTATAGTTATTTAGGGTATAACTATATTGATAAGGACTAAAATTTAAATCAGTAGTAACTGATTACTTAGGAGGTAATATTATATGAGCAAATACGAAGGAACACAGACAGAAAAGAATTTAGAGGCAGCTTTTGCAGGAGAATCACAGGCAAGAAATAAATATACTTATTTTGCTTCAAAGGCTAAGAAGGAAGGCTTTGAGCAGATTGCATCATTATTTTTAAAAACTGCTGACAATGAAAAAGAACATGCTAAGATGTGGTTTAAGGAATTAAACGGAATCGGCGATACAGCACAGAATCTTGAAGCTGCAGCAGAAGGCGAAAACTATGAATGGACAGATATGTATGAAGGTTTTGCAAAAACTGCAGAAGAGGAAGGTTTCCCTGAATTAGCAGAGAAGTTCCGTATGGTTGGTGAAATCGAAAAACATCATGAAGAAAGATATAGAGCACTTCTTAAGAATGTTGAAACATCTAAGGTTTTTGAAAAGAGCGAAGTTAAAGTTTGGGAATGTCGTAACTGCGGACATATTATTGTTGGTACAAAGGCACCTGAAGTATGTCCTGTATGTAATCATCCACAGAGCTATTTTGAAGTACATGCTGAAAATTACTAGAATAAGATAATAAAGTTTGTTATGATAAAGGAGCAGCTTAATAGTTGCTCTTTTTTTCTTATGCATTGAAAATTATAGGAATTAAGAATAGTATAAATATAAATAGAAAATAAAAAATTAAATAGAAAAGGTTTAGAAAGTTGACAATAAAATGAAAAATAGATTTTTTAAGTACGTATCTCAGAATATTTTGGCAATGATAGGATTGTCATTATACATTTTGGCAGATACTTATTTTATTTCTAAAGCAGTAGGTGCCAACGGCATAACTGCGCTAAATATGGCATTGCCTGTGTATGGGGTTATATTTGCATTGGGACAGATGGTAGGTGTAGGTTCAGCAATTAGATATTCAATAGTAAAAGAACAGTACAGGAATTCTAATAAGGATGGTAGTAATGAATGCGACAAATATTTCTCAGGCGCTTTGTTTTGGGGGCTTGTTATAGGTGTGATTTTTGCCGTTGTAGGCCTGGTTTTCCCAGACAAAATCGTAGAAATAATGGGTGGAGACGAAACAATTGTAGCAATTGGAGTCCCATATTTTAGAATATTTATGTCATTTTCGCCATTTTTTATTTTTAATTATACATGTAATGCTTTTGTCAGAAATGATGGTAATCCGTCGGTAAGTATGGCAGCTACATTAATAAGTAGTCTTTTTAATATTGTTTTTGACTATATTTTGATGTTTCCACTTGGAATGGGAATGCCGGGTGCTGCCCTTGCAACGGCACTTTCTCCTGTAGTTGGAGTTATGATTTGTATGATTCATTTCCTATCTAAGAAAAATACAGTAAAGTTCAAATGGTTTAAAATATCCCTGACACGACTTTTCCATTGCTGCCAGGTTGGAATGTCAGCTTTCGTTGGGGAAATGTCAGGAGCTGTTATAGTTATGGTTTTTAATTTTATAATATTAAGACTAACTGGAAATATTGGTGTAGCAGCATACGGGGTTGTGGCAAATACAGCACTGGTGGCAGTTGCAGTTTTTAACGGTGTAGCACTTGGTTCACAACCGTTAATCAGCGAAAGTTATGGCAAGCATAACATAAAGGATATTAAGTTAATTGAAAAATTAGGCGTGGCAACGGCGTTGGGACTTGCAGTAATTATTGTGATAATGATATGGGGCTTTACAGATACAATAGTTGGTGTGTTTAACAGTCAGGGCAGTGATAGGCTTTTAAGCCTTGCAAGAGTAGGACTTAGAATATATTTTATTGGTTTTCTTTTTGCGGGAATTAACATATTTTGCTCAAGTGCATTAAGCGCCATGGCTTCAGTTAAATGGGCATTCGTTCTTTCCATACTTAAAGGTTTTGTGGTAGTAAATGTATGCGCCGCAATTCTTGCACCAATCTTTGGAATGAATGGTGTTTGGGTAGCATTTCCTTTATCGGAATTTATTTTGTTAATTATTTCAGGGTTTGCAATGAAAAAATCCATTGGTGCCTTGGAAAGTGAAAGATAAGATTTGCCATAAATGGCAGAAAGGTGGTACAAATGAAAAAATATAATTGGGCAACACTTGGATGTGGAGTTATAGCCAACGAATTGGCTGCGGCAATGGAGAAAAAAGGCGAAAAGCTTTATTCGGTAGCTAACCGTACACATGAGAAGGCTGTGCAGTTTGCAGAAAAATACGGGATCGAAAAAGTTTATGATAATATTGATCAGGTTTTTGAAGACGAAAATGTAGACATTATATATATTTCAACGCCACACAACACTCATATAGAATTTTTAAGAAAAGCATTAAAGGCAGGAAAACACGTTCTCTGCGAAAAGTCAATTACTCTTAACAGCGAAGAGCTTGAAGAGGCTATTAATCTTGCAAAAGAGAATAATGTAGTTCTTGCAGAGGCAATGACAATATATCATATGCCTATATATAAGAAGTTAAACGAAATTATCAGTTCAGGAAAACTGGGGGATTTAGGTCTTATCCAGATGAATTTTGGTAGTTACAAGGAATATGATATGACTAACAGATTTTTTAACAGAAATCTTGCAGGTGGGGCAATGCTTGATATTGGCGTATATGCGTTGTCTTTTGTAAGATGGTTTATGACATCAGTGCCTGATCAGGTGGTTTCACAGGTAAAAATGGCTCCTACGGGAGTGGATGAACAGGCAGGAATTTTACTTAAAAATAAAGAAGAGGAAATGGCAACGGTTATGCTTTCGCTTCACTGCAAGCAACCTAAACGCGGAACAATCGCTTTTGACAAGGGATATATTGAAATCTTTGAATATCCAAGAGGGCAGGAAGCAGTAATTACTTATACTGAGGACGGTCACAAGGAAACAATTACCGGTGGAAATACTAAAGATGCACTTTATTATGAAGTGAAAGATATGGAAAAAACAATTGATAGAATAGGAGATTTCACATATCTTGAATATACTAAGGATGTTATGCAGATTATGACTGACATAAGAAAACAGTGGGGCATGACATATCCTGAGGAAGAAAAATAAGTTAAAAAAATATATACATTTTTTCAAAATGTGCTATACTTTAGTTAGATAAGACTAACTAAAAAGTATAGCATTTTTTTGAAATGAGGTGATTATAATGTTAAACTTATCAGCAACATCTTTGTTTGACGGAACATTAGCCGCATTCCTTGTTGTATTTACTTTGCTATTAATTTTAATAACAAAAAATAATATTAGGAAAAGACTTATGTAAAATTTTAACAAAAGTAACAAAAGACTCACTAAACTTGTTGACAACTAATGGACGTTAGAGTATACTAACTATCGAAAATGAAATTGATTATCAATAATCAGTATGATTACGAAAGAAGGTATAAAATGATGCCATTAACAGTAGCCGGTGTAGGCGTAGCTAGTACAATTAAAAAGATTGGTGGAAAAGAAGAAACAAGAAAGTTCTTAGAAAATCTAGGGTTTGTAGTCGGTGGGACTGTTACGGTCGTATCAGAAATCGGTGGAAACATGATTGTTAATGTGAAAGATTCAAGAGTTGCCATTGGAAAAGATATGGCTAATAAGATTATGGTCTAAGATACGGTTTTGGTATTGATTATAGTTAAAATCTGGTTTTATATTAATTAAGCTTTTAATATGATTTAAAAAAGATATGTATGTCATATATCTTTTTAAATATAAATACAATAATGAAATAAGGAGCACATTATGAAAACATTAAAGGAAGTAAAATGTGGCCAAACAGTAAAGGTTGCAAAACTTACAGGCTCTGGTCCCGTTAAAAGAAGAATTATGGATATGGGTATTACTAAAGGTGTCGACATTTATGTAAGAAAAGTTGCACCACTTGGAGATCCTGTGGAAGTAACAGTTAGAGGATATGAGTTATCTTTAAGAAAAGCTGATGCTGAGATGATAGAAGTTGAATAACTTTTTTTATAAGACTTTAAGCAACAGCTTATTATTTTTAACCTAGGGTTAGCTAATTCTAACAAAAGTCAGCAATGACAGATAATAGTTAACTACGTATGCCTATAATTAGGTGGAACATATTAACAATTTTAAAATTTAAGAAAGAGGGAAAAAAGAAAATGTCAATTAAGATTGCTTTAGCAGGAAATCCGAACAGTGGTAAGACAACACTTTTTAACGGATTGACAGGTTCTAACCAGTTCGTAGGTAACTGGCCTGGAGTAACAGTTGAGAAAAAAGAAGGTAAGCTCAAAGGACATAAAGATGTAATAATCACTGACTTGCCTGGTATTTATTCACTTTCACCATATACATTGGAGGAAGTTGTAGCAAGAAATTATCTTATTAATGAGAAGCCTGATGTAATTTTAAACATCGTTGATGGTACAAATATTGAAAGAAACCTTTATTTGTCAACACAGCTTATAGAATTAGGTATTCCTGTAGTTATGGCTGTTAACATGATTGATATCATGGAAAAATCAGGTGATAAGATAAGCATTAAGGACTTAAAAGAAAGTTTAGGCTGTGAAGTTGTTGAAATCTCAGCTCTTAAGGGCAAGGGAATTAAGGAAGCAGCTAACAAGGCAGTTGAACTTGCTAAGAAACCTAACCATGAAATGGTACATAAGTTTGATAAAAAAGTAGAAGATGCTATTGAAAAAGTAGAAGAAAAGATTGCTTTCGATATTCCAAGAGAACAGCAGAGATTCTTTGCTATCAAACTTCTTGAAAGAGATGACAAGATTAAAGAACAGATGAAAACTGTTCCGGACGTTGAAAATGAAATTAAGCAGTTAGAAGATGCTTTTGATGATGATACAGAAAGTATCATTACAAATGAAAGATATACATACATTTCTTCAGTAATTGGAAAATGTGTATCAAAAGGAAATAAGGGTGAACTTACAACATCAGATAAGATTGATAAGATCGTAACTAACAGATGGTTAGCTCTTCCAATTTTTGCAGTTGTAATGTTTATTGTATATTACGTATCAGTAACAACAGTTGGTACATGGGCTACTGACTGGGCTAACGAGGGTGTTTTTGGTGACGGATGGCATTTGTTTGGCATAGGAACAAGTTCTTATGAAAATGCATCAGGCGATTATGAAAAGCAGACAGCAGCAGTTGATGCTTTCATTGAAGCAGCTAAGGACAAAGGAATCAGCACAGATAATATCGAAGAAGTTCTTGGAAACGAAGAAGCAAGTGAAGCTGATAGGACAGCAGCAGTTGACGCATTTGTTGCTGAAGCCGGAGTATCAGACATTACTGCAAAAGCAGAACTTGAAGATGAAGATGGAAAAGTAACAGACAAGTTTGACGTAACAGTTAATGATTTTAAGACAGCAACAGAAGCTGAAGAACCTGATCCTGCAGATTATGGAGTTTGGGTACCAGGTGTTCCTGTTTTAATTGGAAACTTACTTGATTCATTAAATTGTGCAGATTGGTTATCAGGACTTATTCTTGACGGTATTGTAGCCGGTGTTGGTGCTGTACTTGGTTTCGTACCACAGATGTTAGTATTGTTTATATTCCTTGCTTTCTTGGAAAGCTGTGGTTATATGGCAAGAATCGCATTTATTATGGACAGAATTTTTAGAAAATTCGGTCTTTCAGGAAAATCATTTATCCCTATGTTAATTGGTAGTGGTTGTGGTGTTCCTGGTATTATGGCATCAAGAACAATCGAAAATGACCGCGACCGTAAGATGACAATTATGACAACAACATTTGTTCCTTGTGGAGCTAAGTTGCCTATCATTGCATTAATCGCAGGTGCATTCTTTAACAACTCAGGTTGGGTATCAACAAGTGCTTACTTTGTAGGTATTGCAGCAATTATTTGTTCAGGTATTATTTTAAAGAAAACAAAGATGTTTGCAGGAGATCCTGCTCCATTCGTAATGGAACTTCCTGCATACCACTGGCCAACAT
>OLSA01003738.1_pt1 | contig 10411 bp, 5 predicted proteins | sample 1672731 | NCBI WGS metagenome assembly OLSA01 (sample SAMEA3136718, study PRJEB25190) | human gut metagenome | biome: human gut; feature: human-associated habitat; material: faeces | place: Austria | collected 2013
CGGTACGGAATCCTTCCCGTGCCAGCAGGTTGCAGACAAACTCGCAATACACGATGTTGTCCTCCACCACGATAATTTTTGTTTTATCCATTATTATATTTCTTCCTTTCTTCTTTTGCCAGCCGGATAATCTCCAAACCTTTATCCTGCACGACTGTCAATATGTTATGTATCGCCTCCCAATCGGGTGTATCCTTACAATGAAGCAGTTTATAAAGTTCCCTTAACGGCTGGTCTGCACGTAATATCTCCCACGAGCTGCGCAAGTGGTGTATAAGGGCATCCAGCCCTTGAAGGTCTTTCCGCCGTTCCGCATCTTTGACCGCCTGTATTTCCTTTTCAGTTTCCGTTATCAACTTCTCCAGCATGACGGATTCATTGCCGTAGGATAACAGGGATGTGAAATCCGGTTTTTCATTTTGCGCCACATTCATGGCGCATTTATCTGAAACCTCCATCAGCTCCGATATGGAGAACGGTTTGAGCAGGCAATCGGCAAATCCACGTTCCATAAGCTCCTCCTTGCTGCAACTACCCGAAGCAGTTGTTACGATAATCGGAATGGTCCTTGAATTGCCCACATTGGAGGTGCGTAGCAGTTCTAACAGCTCGAAGCCGTTTATATCCGGCATATTCAAATCAGTAAGCAACAGACTGTATTCTTTCCGGCGTATCATTTCCATCAGTTCCGCCGCATTGGTACAGGTATCGCAGTGTATCCCTTCCTGTGCATACATTTCTTTCAGCATAAGGAGCAGTACCTCGTCATTGTCAATGGCAATCACATTATGGAATATATGGTTACAATGAATCTGTGTTTGATTTATCTGTTCCGGTAGTTCCTCGACTGTCTGCATAGGAATTTCCACTGTGAAGCGGCTTCCTTTACCTTTATCGCTCTCCAGCCGGATTATGCCGCCGAGCATTGTCACAATGCGCTGAACAATGGAAAGACCTAATCCGAAGCCGTCCTTTGCGGCAGCGTTTGACAAACGTTCAAACGCACCGAACACACGTTGCTGTTCCTCTTCGGTCATACCCGTACCCGTATCTTTGACGATAAGTTTCAACATACCGTTATCATACCCCATTGTCAGAGAAACGCCACCGTTTTCAGTGAACTTGATGGCGTTTGACAGCAGGTTATTTCCAATTTGTAGTATGCGTTCCTTATCGGTCAAGACAACAGCATCCGTGTGATTCGTCACAGTAAGGGCAAGTCCCTTGTTTATGGCAATTGGCATAAACTCTGATTCGAGCGTATGCGCTATTGATGAAATCCTACACGTGGAGAAATTAGGCTGCTCCTTGCCGTTGTCCAGCCGGAAGAAACTCAGAAGAGTATTAAGCATTTCACGCATACGCTCAGAGGATTGCTGAATATTTTGGATATACATCCCGGTTTTATCCGTATTGCAGTCTTTCAGCATCAGCCCGGCATAGCCTGTGATTGCCGTCAGCGGTGTGCGCAACTCATGGGTAATGGTATGCACGGCTTTCTTGCGGGAAGCTATCAGTGCCTCGTTCTGTTCTACAGACTGTTTCAACTGTTCTATTAAATCGGCAGTTTCTCGTTTGTATCGTTTGATACGGGTGATATTTCGGTGGATAATTATGTAAGAGATTATCAATAACAAAACAACAAATCCTGTCAAGCTACCTATCTGAATAAAAGACCTTTCACGCATGGCGGTTATCTCCGCTTCCCTTCTTTGCAAGTCAGCCTGTACTTTTCCGTCCATCTGGCGGATTAGGCCTTGCAGTTGGCGGTTCAGTTCGGTGTTACGTGCGGCGAGACTGTCGGCGTGTTCGGACAAGCAGCGGCTCTGCGCCCTTTGTCGTGTTATAACGTTGCGGTTAAGCGTATAGAGCATGGTCGTAGTGGCGGTTGGTTCGGGCTTTTCCTTTTTGCCGAACAATCCAAACAATCCTTTGCGTTTCGCTTTCTTCGGCTCTTCCTGCGTACTTTTCCATGCGATGACGGGCACACGCTCGGCTATCCGATCATTGATGGCCTTCTGCTCGTCAAGCACCTGCATTATTTGTAGCAAATGCTGTTCCTTGCTCTCCAGCAGGTGGCGCACGCTGTCGATGCGTCCTGTCGGATAAATGGTTTTGAAACGACATAGCAGGCTGTCCACCTCCAAACGTTTCCGATGGTAGGTCTGCATATCCTTGTCTTCCCATTCCAAGGCGGTTTCACCCAAAAGAGAAAGTTCTATCGTCTGGGCGTAAGCGTGATGTACCTCTTGACGGAAAGCGTTCATCCGCCGGTTCGCCGTTTCTAACACATCGAGTTCTCGCCCCTCTTCGTTATAAATGTAACATATAGAACAAACAATCAAAGCAATGAACAAATATCCCAGAAGTATTTTAATTTGTAAATTCTTAGTCTTATACATAAACAATTTTCATTATCTGCCTGTTATTTGCAGATATTCCGTCTTCTTTATTTCATAATCCGCATATACCTCCGCATATTTGTCCTTGCTTTGCCGGAAGAGGGTCTGCGCATCCAGCAAATCGCTCATGCTCGAAGTCCCGGCCTTGTAATAGTTCTCGTTCAGACGCAGATTTTCCGCAGCCTGATCGATAGATTTTTGGGCGATAAGTACCTGCTGATAAGCACTCTGCAAATCATTCTGCGTTTTCTGCATGCGGATTATGAGCTGCTCCCCGCCGTCGTTGAGTTTCGTCACCGCATTCCTATACCGGTATTTCTGCTTTTTGACGCTGTACGGGGCTTTCCATGAGATAGGAACCGACACGCTGACCATGCCTATGAATGAGTTCTGCGAAGGCCCCATGAAGTCCTGATACATATATCCGCCGCTGACAGAAACGGTGGGCAGGTATTCTCCCAAAGCCATCCGTTTTTGCAATCTGGCTGCATCCACATTCTTTTGCAGCAGGCGGTATTCGGGTGTTGTTTCGAGGACGTCGGTATGATTCACGAACAGCGCATCGGGAGAAACGGGTGCCGTGTCGAGCGATATTGCCACTTCCACTTTGTCCGATTCCACTCCCATGTACTGCGCCAACAGCATCTTGCATACTTCCAAATTCTTCTCCACGTCGATGAACGCACTTTGCGTATCGTTCTTGCGGAGCTGTACTTGAAGCAGGTCGTTGCGCTTGCGGATACCGGCTTCAACGGCATGGTTCACGTCGCGGCTCATGTTATCCAACAACTCTCTGACACTTTCGAGTGTCCGCAGCTTCTCGGTCAGGACGACAATCTGCCAATAGTACCTGGCAATCGTCAGCTTCACTTCGTTTTGGGTCTGATGAAGTTGCAGTTCGCTTATTTCGACACCCAACTCGGCCAGCTTATGACCGTTCAGAATCTTTCCTCCGGCATAGATGGGAAGCGATGCCATCACACTGCCGTACATTCCCCCGTCCATCAGTTTCATGGTCTGGTCTCCCATTGCCATCTGCAACATGGCGTCATCGGCTTTCATGGCTCCGCCCATCAGTGAAACCGAAGGCAGAAAATTCGTGAAGGCTTCTTTCTTTTCCATCACTGCGACAGAACGGTCGTTCGTCGCCGTTTTTATTTTTGCGTTCTGCTCCAATGCCAGACGGCAGCACTCTTCAAGCGTGTAGGTTTGTGCCGTTCCCGTCAAGGGGAGCAGAATTAGCGAGATTAATAAGTATTTCATGTTCATTTTCTTTTTTCGTTAATCTTAACTTCGTTCAAAATGCTTCCGCTCGGCTGAAACGGAGCAAGCTCCTTTCCGCTCTCGCTTACCCGCAATTTTCCAATAAATGACCGGCAGCACGGTAACGACCAGTACGAGCGCACCCAGCCCGCCGAAAAGAATCGTGATACCCACGGGTTTCCACATGGCGGAACCCGCAGCGATCATCGGCACGACACCTACGGCAGTCGTTACCGTTGTCAGGAAAATGGGAACCATACGTCGCTTGCCCGCTTCGAACGCGGCTTCGCGTGCCGACAGCCCGTTTTTCATCCCTTCCTCGGCGTGCTCGAAAATGAGGATCTCGTTACGCATAATAAGCCCCATAAGCGTGATGAACCCGAAGATGGTCGTCAATCCCATCGTAGTGTCGGTAATAAAAAGTCCGAACATGGCTCCGGGGATGAACAGAATGACGGCCAACATGCAGACGAACGTCAGCTTGTATTTCTTGAAATTGAACAGCAGGAAGAAGAAAATGATAATCATAGCAATGAACAGACCCGCCCCGAGCTGCGGCAGACTCTCCTCGTCGTTTTCTATCTCTCCGCCTATCTCGGTCGTGACACCCTGCGGCAGGCGCATCTCTTCCTCTACGAACCGCTGCAAATCAGGGGCGAAGTCCTCCGCTGTCATGGTTCGTGGAAGTTCTGCCGTAACAGTCATGCAGCGCACTCCGTTACGGTGGACGATTTTCGCCTCGCTCCACTTGGGGGACACTCCGGCTACCTGTTGCAACTGCACCTTTGAGGGAGAGGTCATCGGTTGTAGGTAGATATGATCGAAGTCCTCGAATCCAGCATCGTCCCAGCGGTCATCTTTCAACACGACCGGCATTCCGTAATCCCCCTCCCACAGGGTCGTTACCGGACGGGCATCGATCTGCGACATCAGGCCGAGCGAGAGGGACTGGCGACTGATACCCAACTGCGCGGCGGCTATCTCGTCCGGCGTAACTTCCACGATCGGTTCCGGCTGTTCGAAGTCGGTGCGCACCCACATCAGGTCGGGATTGCGGCGCATGTAGTCCATAAGCTGCCCGGCGGCACAATGCAAAGAATCCAGTTCTTCCCCGTAAAAACGGAACTCCAATGCCTGAAACACTTGGGAATCCAACTGTTTGAACTTGACAAAAGCATTCGGGAAGGCTTCCGAAAGCCGTTCCGTGTATTCGTCCACGAGTTGCTCCGTGGCCTCGTTCGAGGTGGTGTTCACGATGAACTGCGCATAGTTCTTTCCGCCTTGCTTCGGGGTGTAGGAGGCTTGGAAGCGGGGCGATGCACAACCTTTAAACGAGGTGATGGCACGCACTCGTTCGTCCCTGCTCAACACGGCATAGACAGAATCGGCCACTTGGACTGTTTCGGCCAGTCCCGTTCCTTTCGGCAGGTAGATTTCTACGGCGAACTGGTCACGTTCCGAGCAGGACATCATGCGCCGTTTGACCTCACCGGCATAGAACACCGTGGAGAGCAGGACGGCGGCGGCCATGCCCAGCGTCAGCCACGCATGACGGAAGACCCAGCCGAGCAGCCGATCGTATATTTCCTGCACATGATCCGTGATGCTTTTATGACCTTCCCTATGGGTTTTCTTTTTAATCAGCGTTACTAATAGGATCGGAATGACTACCAGAGCCACGAACAGCGAGGTCATCAGGTTGATGGCGATGGTAATCGGGAAGTCATGTAGAAAATCGCCTTTCTGCCCCGTACAGGTAAGCAACAACGGGAAGAAGATGGCACTGATACAGGCCGTGGCCAGCAGCATAGGCATGAAATAGGTCGAGATGCTCCGGCAGGCGGCGTGCCAGCGGCTCATCCCCGTGTTCAGGTATTCCAGATATCCGTCGATGACGATGACTGAATCGTCCACGACCATACCGAGCACCACAATCAGGGCTGCCAGCGTAATCGTGTTGAGTGGGATACCGGCCAGATACATGATGCCCACCGAGATGAACGTCGTTACGGGAATGGCAGTGGAGGCGACCAGTGCCGAGCTCAACGGGAAGAGGATCATCATTGTGAGGATGATGACCGCCATCGAGATGAACAGGTCGCGCAGGAATGAATTGACGCTGGCACTAACCACACCGGCCTGATCGCTGATGGTGTGTATGCTCACGTCCTCCGGCAGTTCGGCGGCCTTGATCTCCGCCAGCATGGTTTCAACGTCCCGCCCGTATTGCACGATATTGTTTCCAGCCAGCATTTCCAGCGAGATGATGACGCAGCGATGCCCGTTGTATTCGATGAAACCGTCCGTCAGGTCGTACCCGCGCTCCACACGCGCCACATCCTTTACCCGGACTACCCGGTTGTCGGCGTCACTGTATATAATCAGTTCGGCGATTTCATCTTCGCCCCGCAAGGCGGGCGACACATGGACGGGCATGTCCTTCTGCCAGCCGCTCACGCTTCCGCTGACGGTGGTGATGCCCTGCGCGGACAAAGCATCGGCAAACTGCTGGCTGCCAATGCCGTATGCCGACAGCCGATTGTAATCGACGATGACGGAAATCCGCTCCTTCACGTTCCCCAGAATGCGCACATTCGAGACGGAAGGCAATGTCCGCAGGCGGTCGCCTATCAGGTCGCAATACTTTTCCAGTTGCCGGTAATCCCGGCTGTCGCTTTCGACGGCGACAAGCAGCGCGGACGTGTCGCCGAACTCGTCATTTACCACCACATCCGCCACACCTTGCGGCAAAGTGCTCTTGAACGAGTTCAACCCATGCTTGATCTTGCTCCATACTTCATCCTTGTTGTCCACGTCGTCATTCAGCTCCACCATGACGCTGCAAATCCCGTTCTGGCTCGTGCTGGTGGTTTTCGCACGATTCACCTCCTTGAAGGTGAACAGGTAGCGTTCGAGCGGCCTTACGAGCTGCTCTTCCACCTCTTCGCTGGTGGCTCCCGGATAGACACCTACCACGACACCTGTCCGCAGGGTGAAATCGGGAAACTCCGCTTTCGGCATCTTATCCAGTCCATAAATTCCCAAGATAAACATCAGCCCCACGACCAGAAAGGTGAGGCGGTAGTTGCGCATCATCCACGCCACCCACCGGCTGTTCTTTTCCTTGCTCATAGCGCTGACACTTTACTTCCGTTACTCAATTTCTGCATCCCTTTCACGATGACGCTATCTCCGGCCTGCAAGCCCTCCGTGACGACGATACGCCCGCCATAGGCCATACCCGTCCGGATGTCCTTCCGCTTTGCCGTTCCGTTTTCCACGACCCAGACATAACGGGAATCGCCCGTGCCCGCCATGACAGCGGTAATGGGAACCGAGAGAGCCGGGGTGCCCGTCTGCCCGAACGTCACGTCGCAGACCATTCCCGGCAAGAGCCGGCCTCCGGGATTGTCCACGTGAATGCTGATGGGATATGTATGCGTCATGGGGTCGCTCTGTACGCTCTTCACGATACGTCCGCCCTTGAACGAAGCCCCGTCGAGAGCTGCGACGTACACGCCGCACTCCGTATCCGCGTGTATGCCACCGATCTCTTTCTCCGGAATGGATACATTCACTTTTACCTTGTTTATGTCGAGTACGGTCATCACGGGTTGCGCAGGCATGACTGTTTCCCCTGTCTGGACGAACTTGCGCCCCACTACACCGCTTATGGGAGCGAGCAGGCGGCAGTCTTCGAGGTTCTTCCGGGCAATGTCGTATGCCGATTGCGCCTGCGACAGCTTGCTTTGCGTCTCCACCCATTGTATTTCGGGAAGGCTGTTGGTTTCGTGCAGGTATTTCATGCGATCGTAGGCATCCCGCGCCTGCGAAAGCAATGCCTCGGCAGATTGCAACGCCTTTTGCAGCAGGGTCGGATTGATCTCCGCCAACAGTTGCCCGGCCTTTACAGCCTGCCCCTCTTCCACGTAAACCCTGCCCAGTGTACCGGCAGTGGGGAAGCTGACGGAGGTGGAGGTGTTTGCCTCGGCCTGCCCGACATAGGGCTTCAATCGGTAGTCGTTGCCGTAACGGACGGTCTCCGTACAGACTTTGACGGTGGGCGATTCCTTCTGTCCGCTCTTATCGCTGCAAGCGCATAAGATACCCACGAGGGCGAACCATAACATTCGTTTTTTCATATTCGTTGCGATAAATTTTTCGCAAAAGTCAGTTTTTTAGCCCGATACGAGGTTTCCGATTGTTACGTAAGAGTGGTAAAAATCGAACCATACAGCAAAATAGGACACTCCCGATACTCCATATGACAGGAAGATTGCATACCTTTGCTCCAAAAGCAAGTAATAGTATGTCTGAATATCAAAACATTCATTATATCGACGAGGATGTTGTGCTGATGACCGACATCAAGGATCTTTCGGAATACAATGCCGCAAAGATGGACTCTTACATTTTTCTGGCTTGCCGGAAAGGAAAGCTGCAAGTGGACATTAACGGGAAAAGCTATATGGTTCATGGAAACACGAACATAACGTTCCTTCCCAACAACTACGTTGATAACATCCTGATCGGGGTGGATGCGAATATCGTCATGCTGAAATTGTCTGTCCGCATCGTGTCGGAACTGATGCGTGAACATATAGACAGCTGGAATCGGATGATTTATGTTCACAAAGCGTACTCCATGCCGTCGGGGGAGGAGCAGGAAGAGCAGATGCAGTATTACTACCGGCTCATCCTGTCGAAGATGTCAAGTGCTCCCAAACCTTACCATAAGGAAATCATACGTTCCATTATCCACGCGATTCTGCTGGAAATGCTGTCCAATATGGAAATGAACGGTACCCGGAGCGAAGACGATGAGACCCGGGTAAAATCCCATTTCAACCGTTTCCTGAATATGCTTTCCAATACTTCGGTAAAACATCGTCCGGTGAAATACTACGCCGACAAACTGTGTATGTCCTCCAAATACCTTTCCGAGGTATGCAAGAAGGTGAGCCAGAAGTCGGCCTGCACGTGGATCGAAGAATTTACCAACGAGGACATACGCTATCATTTGTTCAACACGGACTTGGCGGTCAAGGAGATCGCCTACAAGCTGGGATTCGAGAATCTTTCGTTTTTCGGGAAATATGTGAAACGCCATTTCGGACAGTCGCCTACGGCATTGCGGGAAAATGTAAAAAACAAATAAACAGCCATGATTATATTACTGCTTCTCGCAATACTCGCTCTACTTGTTTTGCCGGACTTGTGTATCTGCAAAATCTACTTGTCTTCTTGTGAAACGATCGGTTGGCGTTACATCTGTTGGATGCCTTCCCTATTGCTTTTTTTGGGACTATTCGTCTTGGTTTTCGTTTTTCTGAACGGACAAAGCACGACGACAATGCGATGGATGGGTATTTGGTGTGTGTGGTTTCTGTGCATTGTTTTGCCGAAATTGGTATTCGTCCTGTTTTCCCTGCTCTTTCGCTTGTTCCATGCCGGACAATGGAGTGTTTGCTTCTCTGTCAGAATCAGTATTCTTTTTATGGGGTATCTCATCTATGGAGCAACGGCCGGGGTGCGACACTTCCGTATCCGCGAGGTAACGCTCAGTTCTGACGAGCTGCCGGCAGGCTTCGACGGATACCGTATCGTTCATATTTCAGATATTCACGCCGGGAGCTGGGGAGCAAATGCGGCAGATTTGCAGCGGGCTGTTCGGTTGATTAATGAACGGCAGGCAGATTTGGTGCTTTTCACGGGCGATTTGGTCAATGACCGGGCAGAAGAGGTGGATGAACTCCTTCCGGTTTTCAGCCGGATTCGGGCGGAAGACGGTGTTTATTCCGTACTCGGCAACCACGATTACGGTATTTACACGAAATGGGAAAACAAAGATTGCCAAGATGCCAATCTTGAAGCGTTAAAAGCCAAACAAGCTGAAATGGGCTGGGTGCTGCTTGACAACACGCATCGGATTCTTCATCAGGGAGGAGACAGCATCGCATTGATAGGCGTAGAGAACTGCGGCGGAGAACATTTCACCGACCGGGGCGATTTACCGAAAGCCTCGGCGGGAACGGAAGGTATGTTCAAGATTCTGATGAGCCACGACCCCTCGCATTGGCGACGAGAGGTGCTCCACCGAAACGACATTCAGCTGACCCTTGCCGGACATACACACGGTATGCAATGCAGTATCTTCGGTTTCTCTCCTGCACGCTATCTCTTTTCTGAATACGACGGACTCTACCGGGAAAATGACCGATACCTTTACGTCAATGTAGGTTTGGGTCATATTTTCCCGATGCGTCTGGGCGCATGGCCGGAAATAACGATCATTACATTGAAAACAGAAGATGCGGAACAGCTGTTTCATGATAAGGGAATGAAGGACAAAGAGCGGCTTTTACATTATCGCAGAAGTTCGCGTGTCAATATTTATGAGCTGGACGGACATCAGGACTATTATTACGGTTATATGGTTCCATCCACGGGATACCTCGGAGTGTTTGATCTGGAGTTATATGAAGACGGCTTTGTTCTTTTGTTCCCAAATAAAAAGGGAGATGAAGTGGAACCGCTTCATACCTCCAATAAACTGTACCACACATTAAAAGAATCACGCAGCTGGAGCCGTATGCTGGACGTTGGAACGATCGGTGCGCTCAATGATGCAATCGCATCCGGCAGGGGTGAACAGATTATTCTGCTTCAGGAAGCATTGATGGAGGAACGGATCGGTTCCCTGGCAGCACAGATTGCAGCAAAAAAAGGAATTAAATTTGTCATGA
>OLSA01003750.1_pt1 | contig 10396 bp, 10 predicted proteins | sample 1672731 | NCBI WGS metagenome assembly OLSA01 (sample SAMEA3136718, study PRJEB25190) | human gut metagenome | biome: human gut; feature: human-associated habitat; material: faeces | place: Austria | collected 2013
AATATAATCACATATATAATTGAAGTTTCATATCTCACATATATGTTTTTTTGATAAATTATCCCACTACGCGTTCCAAATAGCATATTGGGGAAAAGCATAACTCCAATCCGGCTTAAATCACGATTTATCAGTACGTTATTTCCAATTATCAGTGATACCACCAAAAAAATATTTACAAATATATTTGAAATACTGGCATCCATAAATAATTCAAGTAAAAATTGTAATTGTACCAATGCCCATACTCCAACAAAATATGTAACTATTACCTGTATTAATTTTATACTTGATAAATTATTCCATGTCCCATCACATATTAAAAAAATAATCGTCTGACCTATTACTATACAGGCTAATTTCGCTGCTGATAATATAGCATTTTTTAAATATAACCTCTCTCTGCTATAAGATCTGATCAGCCAAAGCTTACCATATCCGGTTGTAATTTCTCTTGCATTACCCGAAAAGTAAAAAAGTACAAATGGTAATGGTATATATGCATATAAAATTTGCACTAAATTACTTGTTGGGTTGTCAAAAATAAAAAGTGTACTGGCAAATGGTAATTGATATACCTCATAGCCACTCATTTGTATTACAACTCTTTGCATAATAATCATGCATATGATCAATATTATGTTTAACCACTTATTTTTCATTTCTTAAAATATCCCTTTTTGCAAACGTTACTATTCCAGCTATGTACAGAACTATTGCCATTACTATATTTTTTGCAAGAATACACAAACAGCTTACAAACGATTTATTTCCTTCCAAAAAATCATATGCTACAGCAACATCTAAACCCGGTATCCAAAACTTAACGAGCCAAAATCTTATCAACATGAATTGCACAAAATTAACTCCAAAAGCTCCTATAAGAGCAATAAGTTCATTTTGTAAACAATCTCTAAGTATTTTGTAAAAAAGACCTGTTGCGACAAAGAAAATCCAAATAACAACAAATTCCATAAGAGAATACAGTACAAATGGATATTTCTTAATTGTTGCACCATTAAAACTATATACCGTAAAAATATAATCAACTATCTGACGAACTGCCGAAAATATTGCCGCCATTACAATAATTATCCTGATCTGGCTATTATTATATTTTTCCCGCGTTTTATATCTAAGTAATATATATGTTTTTTCTTTGTCCAATGCATAGTATATTCCCAATAAGACAGGAATTATATCTACAACCAATATTTCTTTAATTCCACAGAAATTACTGCCTGAATTGTGGATATTCAGGAAAATTACATCCTCCGTTATCCCCATCTGCCCTATTGAATTAAGCATAGGTACATTTGAAAAATAACAATCTATACTACACAATCCCACATATATTAAAGCGCATACTAAATATTTATACTTCAACAATTTTTTTCTCCCATATAATAGCTGTTATAATCACTAAAATGTAAAGTACTATACACCATATCGCCATTGGAACAATAACATTAAAATCATATTCCATAAACGGTTGAAAAATATGCATTGATGAATTTTTAAACAAAATTGGTATGAACCAGATTGCGAATGTCAACGCATATACCATCTTTCTTTCGTGTATAGATATTGCCAACGCAGCTCCCATCATTCCCAAAACACCGGCAAATATTGCCGTTATAAGAATGTAGACTATATTCGTTGTCAATGGATGTGTATAGCTTATTTCAAAAAGAAATGTTTTTATCATGACAAAACTGTTATATTTCAATGGTTCTGAATCAAACCGTGTTTTAGTTCCCCCATTAAATACTATTTGTGAAAGTATAAGATTTAATCCCAGTCCTACAAATACAATTGTAAATGAGACAATAAAGGCTGATTTCATTTTTTGTAAAATATATTTATTTTTTCCCATTTTACATATCAATATATTCTTATATCCTGTAATATAATCAACAATACTCTCTTCTCCCACTATTACAAGCAAATATAATGGTAAAAACCACAGATAAATCATTTGAAATATGTGTCCTTGTGAATAGCATGATAAAAATGTGACATATAACGGATAGGGTTTCCCCATTTCTCCATTAATTTTAATAATATCCTGATAATAAATCTGTACAATATCCAAAATTGGAATTACGAGCATAAAAATTATCATTCCTATACTTTTTTTATCACTTATAATTCTGTTTAATTGCTGTCTCATTTTTTCCTTTCCTTGTGTTTTTTACTACCGCATTGTTACCATAGACGTCTATGCTTATATAGTATCTCATATTTCTGAAAAATCGACTTAATTTGTTATGAAAATTTCTGAATTTTTCCTTGTCATGTACATCCACACTTCAGATTTCTTCAGAATTTTTCAGATTTTATTAAGCGCATATTGTGTTTTTATGTGCTATTATATTTACATCACTTTTGTTTTTACAATAAATCTTATTCACTTATATGAGGAGCAGCTTGTATGGATAAACTACTCATTATCGAGGATGACGAAACAATCAGAAATGCACTTAGGATTTTGCTTGAAAATCAAGGTTACTTCATCGAAGAAGCGCATGACGGTGAAGAAGGGCTCCAAAAATTTGACTCAACCTTTGATCTGCTGATTATTGACATAATGATGCCAAATATTTCCGGCATCGATGTATGCCGCAAAATCAGGGAAAAATCATATGTTCCGATTCTCTTTTTGACAGCCAAATCTCTTGAAACCGATAAAATGGAAGCCCTTTCCGCCGGAGGGGACGATTATCTTGTCAAACCATTCTCCTACGTGGAGCTTATAGCGCGTATTCAGGCTCTTATAAGAAGATGTCGCGTCTACGACAATGCAGATGCATCAGACACCACCGCTTCATCCACTATTGAACGATGTGGCTTAACCTTATACACAAAATGCAACAATGTCAGTTACGATGGCAGACAGCTTGCTCTCACGGATAAAGAATATCAGATTCTTCTGCTGTTAATTTCTCATCCGACAAAGACATTTTCAACACAGAATATATTTGAAAGCGTCTGGAATGAACCGTATACACAGTTTTCCAATAACACCATTATGGTTCATATTAAAAATCTGCGCAATAAGCTTGAAGCCGGCTGTGGCTGTGCCCACCTGATTAAAACAGTGTGGGGAAAGGGATATAAATTTGAAGAATAAATTTAACGGATATAAGGAATACATAAGCAGCTTATTGATTTCATTTTTAATAGCTTTGTTGATTTCAATTACTGTATTTACAGCTATATACATTTGCGGGGAAAAAATAATAAATGAATATGTAAGCTCCGACAGCTATATTTACAATACACAGGCTCCATATATTACCAGCTTTCAAAAATATGTGTCTGACAATAAAATTTCGTCAAACGATTTTAAAAGCATTGAAGCATGGATTCAAAGAGAAAAGCCCGAATTTTTTCTCATATCCATTGACAATGAAACATATTACGCTTCAACAGAATATTTAAGTCTCAAAAAGCCCCAAAATCTATTATTATATAATCAGAAAATATCTGTTTATCTTACAGCGTTAAACTTTAGTGACAGGACAGCTAAAATTTTTATATATAATAACTATCATGAAAAATATCTCAAAACTTTGCTTATTTGTGATGCTCTCTTCACTTTAATTACAGCAATAGTGATTTTGTTTTTCATTTTCAGGCATATTCTCACACAAATACATGGCACTTTAAACGTTGTCGAGCAGTCTGAAACCGAATTGATCAATGAAAAGAATATGCTGATACGAAGCATGGCTCACGATATCCGCACTCCTCTCGCAGGGCTGCAGTCATACGCTGAAATTATCAAAATGGAAAATGAAAAGGGTGCGATTCCCACTGAACACATAGATGTGATTTTCAATAAAATATGCGAAATAAAAGGCCTTACCGACCAGCTTTTTGACTATTCACTTGCCTGCAATGAAGAAGCTCTTGAGCTTGACGCTCCATGCAATATGGAAAATGCAATAGGTGACTATCTCTCTGAGATGGCTTTTGTCCTACGTGAAAACAGCTTTTCACTTGATATAGAAAAGCTCATATGGAAGGATTTTAAAATCACTGTGAACTCAAACTTTCTCGGACGCATTTTTAACAATATTACAAACAATATATGCAAATATGCAGATAACAAAGCTCCTGTCTGCATAAGCTGTATCTACCGGAATAAAGATGCAGGTATCGAGATAACAAACCATATCTCAGATAAAAGCTCTCTGTTTAATACCACCGGCATGGGTATCAGAAATATTACCCTTATGATGAAGCAGATGAATGGGCGGGCTATTGTTTCACATAATAATACCGAGTTTCGCATTACCCTTTGGTTTTCACGCGCATAAAAAACAATCCGCTACACCAAAATCTGGCATAGCGGATTGATTTATATACATCTATCTATTTTTATTTATCAAGCAAATCTGTGTAGAAATCAGCGTAATGTGTCTCGCCTGACTTGATGTAGTCAATAGCTGCTGATGGATGCTGATTTAAGCGTCCTGTGAGCAGGTATGGAATATCGTAGCCCCATACAGCACCGCTCTCCTTGAGCGGAAGCATATGCTCTTCAATGAATTTGAGTACAGGGAATACGTTGTATTTTGGATTTTTGAGGAAGCTGAGTAAAAGCTCCATCGCACAGTTTCCTGCGCCTCGTCCCATGCCCATCATTGTTGCATCCAACAGGCTGACTCCCCGGGCTGCTGCCTCTATGGTGTTTGCAAATGCAAGCTGCTGATTATTGTGTGCGTGCATTCCTACGAACTTTCCGTTTGCCTCAGCAATTTCTGTGTATTTATCGGCAGTGCGGCGAATCTGCTCAGGGTAGAGAGCTCCGTAGCTGTCTACGATGTATATGCCATCTGCAGAGCTCTTGGCAACCATGTCAAGTGCCTGGTCAAGGTCTGATTCCTGTGTATTTGAGATGGCCATGATGTTGCAGGTTACCTCGTAGCCCTTGGACTTGGCATCCTCAATCATCTCGATTGCTGCAGGCATCTGATGTACATATGTAGCCACACGCACCATGTCAATCACACTGTCCTCGCGAGGGAGAATATCCTTCTTGTAGTCACATCTGCCGACATCCGCCATGACAGAAATCTTCATATCAGAGTTGTTGTCTCCGACTATCTCACGGATAGCTGCCTCATCACAGAACTTCCATTTGCCGAATTTATTTACATCAAAAAGCTCCTTAGATGCTTTATAACCAAACTCCATATAGTCGATGCCTGCCTTTACGTTTGCACGATAAAGAGCATTGATAAAATCATCTGTAAACATAAAGTTGTTTACCAGTCCTCCATCCCTAATGGTAGCGTCAAGCACGCGGATATCAGGGCGTGCTGTCATTAAATCACCTTTCTGAGCCATTTTTGTTTCCTCCAAGTATAAATATTATTGTAACAAATATAATTATTACTGTAGCTTGATGTTACAATTTAAAGTTTTAATGCTTCAACGCTTTAAAGCATATAAGTATAATAACACAATTATTTAAAATTGCAAGTAAAACTTTACTTTTTTTTATCAGACTAATATAATGAATGAGGTTGTAATACAATATCAAAGGAGGACTATATGATTTCTTATTTGACTTCGGCAGATATGTCGATAATAGCTTTCATCGGAGTGATTTTTGCATTCGCACTCACATGTATTGCTATTGCAAAATTAAATAAATTTTTACCAAAGGATCTCGGCAGACAGTTTGCTGTGGACGGAAAGCTTTCAGCCGGGAAGCCGAGAGGAGCCGGTATTATTTTTATATTCACATTTGTGATATCGGCACTGCTTTTCTCACAAATCAATGCGGAGATTGCCATTTATCTTGTGCTTATAGTTATTGAGATGCTCACAGGCTACTTTGACGATGCGGCAGAAAAGCCATGGGGCGAGTATTTAAAGGGCGCACTTGATTTTGCGGTTGCAATTGTTGTGGCAGTTGTGTATCTGCATTTCAACTCAAGCACAATCACCTTTGCCATATTTGGCGGCTCTGTAAATATTCCACCTGTTGTGTTTGGAATACTCACAGTCATCTTAGTCTGGGTATCAATCAATGTCACAAACTGTTCAGACGGTGTTGATGGTCTTTCGGGAACACTTACCATCATTACCATAATGACTTTCTTCGTGCTTGATTCAGTGCTTAAAATAGCTGACAGCTTCAACTATTGTATTTTATTATTTGCAGTATGTCTGCTCGGATATCTGTGGTACAATGCCACACCAAGCAAGCTTTTGATGGGAGATGCAGGCTCAAGAGCCATGGGTATATTCATAGCTATTTGTGCTCTTAAATCACAAAGCCCATTCATCTACATACTGGCAGCCCTCGTGCTTATCATCGACGGTGGACTTGGACTCGTAAAGGTTTCTCTTCTTAGATTTTTGAAGATACATATTTTAAAGAATACCACAACTCCTATCCATGACCACGTCAGAAAGAAGCTCGGCTGGTCAAATGCACAGGTCGTTTTCAGATTTGCAATTATCCAGATTGTTGTGTCACTCGCGACGGTTTATCTGGCGATGATTTAACAGTTTTAAAACCATATAAAGCAAAAGCCGGAGTCTGACAATTTGTCGGCTCCGGCTTTTACTATTTACTGTGTGGACTCCTTTAACACTACCTCATACGGCAGAAGTGTTCTGTTCTCAGTCTCTTCACCCTCTATCTGCCTGAGCAGATTCTTGCAGGCTCTTGCTCCAAGCTCCTTTGAATCAAATGAAAGCGATGTAATGGACGGCACATTATTTTCCAGCACTGAGCTGTTGTAAAATGAAGCCACCTTCACCTGTTGCGGCACCTTTATATGCCTTTCGCGGAGCCGTCTCATGGCCTGCGCACAGACTGCATCATCCATACACAGCAGACAGTCGCAGCCTCTGTCAATTGCATCATCTACAGCCTTTTCGACATATGCTTTTCCTTCAAGGTTTAAAAATACAAGATTGTCATTTATTTTCTTTCCAAACTGCTCATGGGCATCCACCACGCCTGCGTATCTGGTCTGATTTACAACAATATCCTCGCTTCCACCGAGAAGCGCCATATTTTTCATGCCACGCATGAGCATAATTGATGTGAGCTCCCTGCAGGCACTTTTATGGTCATGGTCAATCTGCTTTACATCCTTATATTTGCATGAGCCAGCTGTGACAAACGGTATCCTGCGCTCCTGCAAGAATGTCACCTGTGGATCATCTACCATCGTGCGAAGCAGTACCACTCCATCCACCTTATGATTCTGTATGATACGCCTAAGCCCCGCCATATCATTGCCTGAGCCTATACAAAGCAAAAGGTCGTATTCCATCATACCTGCTATCTCCTGAATCCCCATTATAGCTTCCTGGAAAAAAGGCAGATCGACAAGTGCATAATCCCCCGGCATCACCACACATATATTAAATGTCTTTGACTGTGCAAGCCCCCTGGCTATTACATTAGGTTTATAATCATGCTCCTGTATATATTCAAGCACTCTTTTTCTTGTTGCAGCGCCTATCCTGCCCTTTCCCGATATAGCCCTGCTTACTGTTGTCTTTGAAACGCCAAGTGCCTCTGCTACATCTGATATCGTGATATTGTTACTCATTCTGCCGCCTCTTTCATCTATATGTGATTAATCACTGAACAACTTTTATTTGTTGCGCAACTCTATTGTTTTCATTATAACCTATCTTCATACACTTGTCATCCCAGACATGCAATTTTTGCGCAACTGACTCATTCTTCCACGCATATTCGCTCAACATTTTGCTTTCTGATGGTTTAATGTTTACACCACTTACTTATTTATAGTATAACTATTGGAGGTACATATAAATGAATTTTAACGAAATATTATATGGTGTGGCATATTACGACGAATATATGCCTTACGACCGCATAGAAACAGATTTTAAAATGATACGCGATGCCGGCATGAATATTATCAGGATTGCCGAATCCACCTGGAGCACATGGGAGCCTGAGGAGGGAGTATTTGATTTTACACACCTGCACCGCATGCTTGACTGCGCAGCAAAATATGAGCTGAAGGTCATTGTCGGAACACCTACATATGCTATTCCATCATGGCTTGCAAAAAAATATCCCGATATTCTCGCTGTAACACATAACGGCAAAGAGCTCTACGGCCACCGCCAGAACATGGATATCACAAACCCTGACTATCTGCACCATGCACAGATTATCATTGAAAAGCTCATGGAGCAGGTAAAGGACTACGACTGCGTGATCGGCTTCCAGCTCGACAATGAAACAAAGCCTTATGACACCTGTTCCAAATACGCACAGGCTAAATTTGTAGAATATCTGAAAAATGAATTTCCTGACATTGACGAGTTTAACAGGGAGTTTGGACTTGATTACTGGAGCAACCGTGTGGATGACTGGGATGCCTTTCCTGATATCCGCGGCACTATAAATATGAGTCTTGATGCGGAATACAAAAAATTCCAGAGAAAGCTCGTGACAGACTTTTTTGCATGGCAGGCCGATATCGTCAAAAAATACAAGAGAGACGACCAGTTCATCACTCACAATTTCGACTTTGAATGACACGATTACTCTTACGGCATGCAGCCGGAGGTCAATCAGTACGAGGCTGCCAAGTGTATGGATATCGCAGGCTGCGATATATATCACCCTTCCCAGAGCAGTCTGAGTGGCCGCGAGATTACCGCCTGCGGCAATATTGCAAGGGGCATAAAAGGTGATAATTATCTGGTACTTGAGACCGAGGCAGCCGGAAATCACCCATGGCTTCCTTATCCGGGACAGCTGAGGCTTCAGGCCATAAGCCACATCGCAAACGGTGCATGCATGGTTGAATACTGGCACTGGCATTCTATCCACAATGCCATAGAAAGCTACTGGAAGGGCGTGCTCTCCCACGACCTTAGACCGAACCGGCTTTATAAGGAGTGCAGTGTTATCGGAAACGAACTAAAAAAATACGGACACAGGCTGGTAAATTTGAAAAAGACAAACAAGTTTGCGATTATTGCTGACAATGCCTCTCTTATAGGACTCAATGAATTTAAGCTGAACAACGAAAGTGACTCCAATTACAATACCGTTTTCAGATGGCTTTGCGATGCCCTGTATCTGATGAACATTGAGTACGACGTGATTCCTGCCGACCCGTCACTTTTTGCTTCATATGAGAATATACTTGTGCCTGCACTCTATAGCGCAACAGATGATGTGCTCAATGCCTTAAATGAATTTGTTGCAAACGGCGGCAATATGGTGGTGACCTTTAAATCTGCTTTTTCGGATGAACACCTTAAAATACGCCATGACGTACAGCCTTATATTATAAACAAGGCTCTCGGCATACAGTACGATGAGTTCACCCTGCCTGACAATGTCACCGTAAGTTGTGGCGGCAAATCATCAAAAGCGAGTGACTGGATGGAGATGGTCGTCTGTACCACTGCCACACCTGTTGCTATGTATGAGCACAAGCACTGGGGAGTACACGCAGCTATCACAGAAAACTCTTATGGCAAAGGACGCGCCATGTATCTTGCCACACTTTTTGGTGAGGACACGCTGATAGAAGCCCTAAAGCTTTTCTTCGGCGAGCAAAAAAATGAATTTGATGCTTCTTATCCCGTTGTCATAAAGCGCGGCACCAATATGCAGGGAGAAAAAATCATTTATCTGCTTAACTACTCGGATGATGAGCAGACTGTTACCTGCCATGCAGACGGTCTCAAAAAGCTTTGCGATGACAGTACAGTATCAGCAGGCGATTGTATAGCTCTTGCACCATGGGATTTTAGCATTCTTTATGCTGATTAAACCATAGCTTATATCCTATGCTTTTTGCTGCAGATAAATATTTCACAAAAAGCTCATTATATAAGGTCTTAATTATTAATTTTTTCATAAAGGTTCTCCTCTTTTACCTTGTTTTATATTTTGCTCAGATATTACATTACGAAATTACTTCTAATTTAGCAAATTTTGCCATTAATCTTTTATGTCCAACTTTGTTAAAATCTATATCTACTTTTAAGTCGTCTCCTTCTGGTTCTACTTTGCTTATAATCCCTTCTCCAAATTTCTTATGGAATATTTTTACTCCTGCTTGATATTTAGATAAATCTACATTTTGAGATTCTGATTTTTTATTTAAATTATTTAAGAAACTTTCTGCTGTTCTAAATGCAAAATTGTTTGATGTTGATTTTGTACCAACTGTTGAAGCCGCTTCTTTATTGTCAATTTTATAACTCGTTACTTTTCCATTTTCTGTACCGCTTCTTCTGCTTCCAGCTCCATATGACCAACTAAATCCGCTGTCACTGTCTCTTAACATAGAATCTTTATTGCTTGTCTCTCCAAATGCTTCTTCATATCCTTCTAACAAGTCTTCTGGAATTTCTC
>OLSA01003751.1_pt1 | contig 10395 bp, 10 predicted proteins | sample 1672731 | NCBI WGS metagenome assembly OLSA01 (sample SAMEA3136718, study PRJEB25190) | human gut metagenome | biome: human gut; feature: human-associated habitat; material: faeces | place: Austria | collected 2013
CATGCCCTCGAAATAGTACAGCATGATAGCTTTTCTCTTTTCTTCCGGCAAAGTGCGAATTGCTTCAAGCAGCAGCTTCGGCGTGATTTTCTTTCCCGCCTGCTGATAGCTCGGCTCGGCTTCTTCGTCTTGAAAATACTTATCAAGTGTGTAAAGCTGCCGTTCCTCATGCAAGGCAAGGTCGGAAAACGACACTTCCTTTGCTCTGCGTCGCCGGATTTCCTCATGGGCGTTGCAGGCTTCGTTGTGCAGCACCCGTTTACAGAAACTTTGAAAGATACATTGCTTCTGAAATTCCACGCGATTAGGTTCCATGTTCTCACCTCCTTTCGTGTTGAAAGGTGGCGGTACCTCCCCTTTTCGCGGGATAATACAGGCGATTTTTTCAAACGCCGAATGAAAGCGAAACTTTTTTGAAAAAACCTCCCGAAAATGCAAAATGCGCCTGTCTGCAAGACGCAGACAAGCGCAAAGGAATTGTAAGCGGTATTTAGATGATTTGACAGTTCATATCTAAGGGTAGAAAGATACCCGGCGGCGGTCGGGCTTTTTTTGATAAGTAGAAATGTGTTGGATTTTGTCGATAGGCTTTATACAACATGGCGGCTACCTCCATTAGCCGCCGTACTTTTCAGCGTTCAGTCGTCATTCCCTTTAGAGGATAAAAGAAACGGCGGCCTTGATTTTGTCAAAGCCGCCGTAAAGTTAATATGGGCGTGTCAATACGGCTGCTGTACGACGGCTTTTTTTCTTTTGCCGTCGTCCGGCAGTATAGAAGTATTTTTTGGTTGTTACTTTTTAAGATAATCCGATTCATCTATCGTTTTAAGAATATTGCTTACATCATCATATCTGGACGAATCGGATTGAGAACCCAAGCTACATATCAGAAACTCTTTCCCATATTTTTGATAAAGAACAACTAAATTATAATCATCAGACAATGAACCAGTCTTAACGCCAATCACATTCTCATTGTAATAATCGGATGTTGGGTCAAGAAAAGTATTCGTGTTTTTCCACGATTGTGTGCTGCCGTCTGGTAAAGTGGCAGTATATGAACTTTGGGATATAATATCTCGAAACCATTGAAATTCCAAAAGCCGATTAACAACTGAATTAAGATCTAAAACCGTGGTGCGCGCATCCATATCATAGCCGCTGGGATCGTACAGAACGGTATTTGTGTATCCTTCCTCTTGCAAATGAGCGTTCAAACTGTCCATAAAAATATTGATACGCTCTTGCCCGCTTGCGGTTTGCGGAGAAAGGATACCACCGCAATAATCAGCAACCACATAGGCGGCATCATTTCCCGAAGGGACTAACATTGCAGCAAATAGGTTATGCAGGAAATAATCTTTTTCTTCTATGCCGGCAACAGATGAACCCGGCTTTGTCAGTGAAATAGCTTCATAGCTGGCTGGAACAATGCTATCTAAATCTGCGATTGTTGCAGCATATTCAATAACGAACAGTTTTGCTAAACTGGCAGGAAGTTGTTGCTCATTTTCTTTTTTTGAAATGAAAAAATCATTATTTGAACGGTCTACTAAAATCAACGATTTTGCATTGTAGGAATCTGGTTGAAACTCCCCATATAAAAACGAATAGATTGCATTTTTTTCACTTCTAAAGTTTTCAGGTTTCATTACCCATGGAATAAAAAATACGCCTGCAATTACTACAACAGTTAGGAAAACAAAAAATATCCCGAAATGAAACCTCCTTTTCTTGTATCTTCTTGACATAAATTACACCTCCGGCAATACGCTAATCAGAATAAAACTTGTATTTAATTAGCATAGTTGACTTCTATACACTCCATAAATCCAGAGGGATCGCCCAGCTTCGCTTTGTCGATATTCTCACGGAGATAATTGCGGGTCGCATCATCACAGCGATCTTCTCCCATATATGGCATATCAAAAGCGGTTTCCAATTCTTCCAACGCTTTTTGGGCACGTTCTGGATCGGTATTATAGCTGTCCAGCCACTCTTTCATCCAGCAATACTCCCACAGATTGGAAGCTCTTGTATCTCCATAGCCAACTTGAAACGATCCACCGGTATCTTCACCTTCCAAACTTTCGGGAAGGGTCACTCCTTCCGGCCAATCCAAGTTGGAGATAGTTTCCAAATATTCAGCTTCAATGTGTTCAAAGTCTGTAAAACCTCGATCTGCTGAGTCAGAATTGGAACAACCTGCTATCAACACGCAAAGAAGCAGAGCGACACACATGGGAATACATTTTGTGATTATTTTTCTCATATTTATCATCCTCCTAATATTTTCTCATCGAAGTGCTAATGCTGGCTCTAATTTAGCAGCTTTCAAAGCTGGCAATAATCCGCCAAGTAGTGCCGTTGCCACAGAAGTAACAACCGCAATTATTGCTACCAGGATCGGATAATCGGGTGAAGGTACGGGGGAGTCAGACGGGAGATACATTCCTATTCCCTGAACCAGAAGAATGGAAATCAAAATAGACACCACGCATACAAAGACTGACAGAATCAGTTGCGAACCCAAAACTAAAAGAACAATGTTCGAACGAGAGGCTCCGATTGCCCGACGAATAAGAAGTTCATGTGTCCGCTGTTCCAAAGAGGATAAGCCAATATTGATCTGTCCTAATATTGAAACAAACAGCAATAAAAACGAGGTCACCAGAAGCCCTATTTGAAGCATGGATAAAACAGAGTCATACGTATTTCCTACATCACTTCTTCCGGAATATTCTAAATTTCCGCCGATGGTATCTGCTATGCAATCGCTTAAAGCAGAATAAATCTGCTCTGTTGTCAGTCCATGCGTTGAGTTCCAATAAACAGTTGCATTTTGAACTTGCCACATAGCAGGAACATATTTTGCTACCGAATAAGCGTCTATATAAACCGTTGGCACATCTCGCCCATCATTGACCACGCCAATAATACGGAATGGCGTCAAAGTAAGGCTGCTTCCTACACTTCCAACCGCATAAGGAGCATTAAGATAGCTTTCAGCTTCTTTATTTATTACAATTTGGAGAGAGTAATTTGAACCAGAGCCATTTAACCATTCGCCAGAAGTCATTGGAAGATTATATATCTGGTTATAAGTCGAGATCGTAAAAACTGTATCTACGGGGAAAAGATCTTTATATATGGACATATCCGAATTTTGCAGGGAAGAAATAGACATAACCGGTGCAAACCTTACATCCTCCCGCACGGAAAATGTGATGGCCGTATGATCTTCAATTCTTTCAAGGGATAAAAACAAATCTTCGAGTTTGCTATAATCCTCAAAACATGAGCCTGCAACAGAAAAGGAATAGGTGGGAACCCAGCCATATATCTGTGCATTGACAGCAATTAAGTATCCGCTGCCGAGTGTACCAACTAAAAATGAGGCGATCATTGCTATAATCCCAACCAACATGGATATACTTGTCAAAACACTTCGGAGAGGGGCAATTCGCAGGTCTTTAAGAATCATTTTCAACATGGCAAATCTTCCCTCCATCCATTCTAAAAATCGTGTCGCAGGTATTCGCAATATCCGGGTCATGGGTTACTAACAAAAGCATAATTTTATTTTCTTTTACAACCCGGAGTAACAATCTCATAACCTGTTGACCGGTTTTTTTGTCCAAAGCTCCTGTGGGCTCGTCACATAGAATGGCTTCCGGTGATACTGCCAACGCACGTGCAATCGCTACTCTCTGTTGCTCTCCACCAGACAGATTTGCTGGATAATCATTTTCTTTTCCCGCCAACCCTACGCTTTGTAGGAGATCATGAATGTGTTCTTGCTGTTGCCTTTTGCTTAATGACTTTTTTGCATACAGTAGTGGTAGTTCAATATTTTCCCAAACCCTTAAATGCTTTATCAGAGAATAATTTTGAAAAACAAAGCCGATATTGTTTGCCCGCAACATGGATAGTTTGCGGTCTGACAAAGTAGAAACAGAGGTGCCATTATAAAGATATTCCCCCTGATAGCAGCGGTTTAATAATCCTATAATGGATATTAAACTTGTTTTCCCTGAGCCAGATTTTCCAACAATCGCATAGCTGTGGCCTCTTTTTAATTCCAAATGTGCGTTGCTCACGGTGGTTAAAATCTCGCCATTATTCAATTTTACCGTTGCTGTTAAATCTCTGATTTTGATTAAACTTTCGTCTATAACTCCGCCCATTTATGAATTTCTCCTTGGATCAAGGTTTGGGGGCAGCGAAGAAATAACATCTCCTTCTTCTAACCCCGACAGGACTTCTATATAAGCCCCATCAGATGCACCCAATACCACCTCTGTCTGAATCTCTTCTTCGTCTTTTATGACCGTTACCACGCCTTTACCCTGCCTTCCGGCAATAACAGAGAGCGGAAGTATAAGGACATCCTTTCTTGTTTCCGCTGATATAACTACCGTTGCACTTTGCCCCGGTTTTACATCGACATCCTGCCCGATCAGACATTGAAGGGTTGTAGTTTGTGGCGTAAAAGATTGTTGGCCTATATCTCCATTATTTTCTGTTACAGGGGTTACAACAGCAATAGACTCCGTTGGGCCGATGCCATCTGAGATTTGAAATTTTGCGTGTAATACTGTACTTTCAGGCAATGTTTTCAAATAGTTTTCTGCTTCTACATTTAGAGCAAAGCCTGTATAGCTCACAATGGCAACAGGATAATTCTTAGGTACGTTTTCACCAGAGGGGGCGAGGGAAAGAATTATCCCGTCAACCGGCACTTTTATCTCGTTTCCGTCAATATTGCCAATGACATCCCCGGCAATAAGTTTATCACCTACATTATTTTGAGTTTCAAAAGCTCCATTTACAGGGGAAGATAAGGCAAAAGCTGAAGCCTGAATAACAGTAGTTTGCATTGATAGCGTTGGCGTAAGTGATCCACGCTGGGCTACCACGGTTTCTGCGCTTTGAGTAATATTACTCGTATCATTTTGCTGAGGTTGAGTATTGGGTGAACACGCAGTTAATACCAATGCACATATAACCAATAGTGAAGCAACCCCTTTTTTATATCTGTTCAACGGTATCCCCCCTAATAATTTTTTGAAAAAGCAGCAATAAAAAAGCTCCTGCTCTGATACATCATATTGTATCAGAATAGGAGCTTTTATTTCTTTGGTTGCCCACAAGGATATCCTCTTTTTTTCTACGGAATTTCTAACGATTTTCCTACGAAAGAGGAAGTGTAACTGTAAAGCGAATTATGTCATCTTCACTTTCTGCAGTAATCGTTCCTTTATGAAGTTCTATGATTTGTTTTGCTATGGCAAGGCCCAAACCAGCACCACCACTACTTGTGCTTCGTGCCGTGTCAAGGCGATAAAACTGCTCAAATATTTGCGATAATTTTTCCTTTGGAATTGTGTTTCCGCAGTTTTCAAATACAATCGTTACATCTTTTTCATGTGGCTCCGCGGCAATGGTAATCGTTGTATCATTGAAACTATAAATGACAGCATTACGCAAAAGATTATCAAACACTCGTTGAATTTTATCTGCATCACAACGAAGCAAAATGGTTTCAGGAGCTTTGAGATCACATTGAAGTCCTTTTTCCCGAAGCATAGGTGCAAATTCATAAATAAGCTGTTCCAACAACCGTGTTAAGTCGATCTCTTTGTACTGTAATGTGATATTCGATAAATTAAACCTTGTAATTTCAAAAAATTCATTGATTAAATCTTCAAGACGCTCTGCTTTATTAAGAGCAATCGAAAGATATTTTTCTCGAAGTTCTTCCGAGATTAGAGGTTCATCATGTAGCAACATTAAATATCCCATTACAGAAGAAAGTGGCGTTTTTAGATCGTGTGCAAGGTACATGATTAAGTCATTTTTTCGCTGTTCATTTTCTTTTGCCAGTCTTGCGTTAGCCTCAGATTCTTGTTTTAGGCGGTTGATCTTTGCCGCTATTTCACTTAGTTCTGGCGATAATTCAATATAGTCTACATTTGAGTCAAATAGTTTGCCTGTGGCTTCCTGCAATTCATCCACATAGGCCACAACTTTTTTAAGCAGCCGATATGCAAGAAATACTATACACAAGGCCCACACTATGACAGCCGCAACACCTAAGTAAAGAGATCTGTAAAACAAATAATAATCTGGCACATATTTGCTAAGCAGCCATTGCAGCAGCATCCCCAAAAAATTAGAAACAACAATGATGATTACCGATATAACCCCACACTGAAAAATATAACTTCTGAAAAGGGTAGTCAGCAGATTGTTTTGTACTCCTTTATTCAATTTCATAACCGACACCCCAAACCGTCTTGATGAATCTTGGTTTTTTTGCTGGTTCATTCAATTTTTCTCGAAGTCGTCCAATGTGAGCCATGACCGTACTGTTATTATTTAGATACTTTTCCTTCCATACAGCTTCAAACAGTTCTTCAGAGGGAATGACTTTTCCCTGATGTTCGCATAGATACCAAAGGATTTCAAACTCAATAGGAGTTAAAGATACTTCCTTTCCGAACAAAAAACACTTATGGCTTTCTTTATTGATGACAAGCCCTCTGATGTCATATTCTGTTTTTGGGGCAGATTCTTTGGACGAAATCGACGTGTTGTATTTTGAGCAACGCCGTAATTGCGTTTTCACTCGCGCAACAACCTCTAAAGGATTGAATGGTTTGGTAATATAGTCATCTGCTCCAATGGTTAATCCCATAATCTTATCATTGTCCTCGATTTTTGCAGTAAGCATAATCACAGGGAAATAGAAGTTTTCTCTGATTTTTTGACATAACTGGAAGCCGTCTATATCTGGCAGCATAACATCCAGTATAGCCAAATCTATTTCAGTTTCTTCAATACACCGAAGGGCATCAGTTCCATTATAAACTTTATAAACAGAATAATTATCGTTCGTTAAATAGACCTCCAAGAGATCAGCAATCTCTTTTTCGTCATCTACTAACAGAATGCTTTCATTGCTCATATATTTTCGTGGCACCACACTTTCTTCTTTTATCCATAGGCTTTTCTGCCTCTTTAGGGATCAGCCAAACACCGGCCATTTTCACAGCGCCGGGAATACGGCCCTCGACGCAGTAATAATTGACTTGACGGGACGAAACGCCCCATTTTTCACTTGCCTCTTTGAGTGTCATGTAGTCCATGCTCATACCTCCGACAATTTCTTTCATTATATTTCATCAACTCGAAGAATACAAGGCGTGAGATATGTCGGAAGTGTAAAAATAAACAGAGGCCGCAAATAGCAGCCTCCGCTTGCGAAAACTATTGATAAACCAGCTCCGTTAGTATAACTTCCTCCGCCTGTGCTTTCAGCGTGTTCATCAGCCCCACCCAGCGCATAGGGTCACGGGCTTTCAGTCCCTCAGTGACGCCCGCCGCAACCATCATCCGGGGCAGCGTGGCGTCCATCCGTTCCCGCGCCGCCCGGTCAATCTCCAACAGGTGCGGGTACAGCTTTTCGCTCAAAATCAAGCTGCTGTAAAGGCCGGGCCGGTGTTCCTTCAGGTAGCGTTGCCGCATACGGCCATACTTGCCGATGGGGGTCTCCGGCTGCTCAGAAAGTTTCAGGTCGGGGATGTAGTAATCCCCGCAGCGGGTGTAAGTCAATTCGTTCATGTTCGTCCTCCTTTACACTGTAATGGTTAAACTGCGGCGCTGGCCGGTAAGGTGGCCTTGCGCGGCTCCTGCCTGGGTAACTGGCTGACAGGGATAAAAATGCCTTTTTCCATATCCTCGGCCCGGATTGCAGCTCTTGCCGCCTCAACTTGGGCCTTGCGCCTGGCGTTGTAGCGTTCTTCCCATTCCTTCTGCTTTCCGTTTGCCTTGCGGCGCAAGTAGTTCTGGTGAAGCCTGTCCTTGCGTTCCTCCTTCTTCCGCAGTTCTTCCTGTTCCTCCGGGGTCAGGGGAACCGGCTGCAAGGCGGGCGGGATATACCGGCCCACAAAATTGAAGTAGATTTCAACCTCCTGCGTGGTGTCCTGGCTGCCTTTGCGGGCGCGTTCATGGACAAGGATTTTCTCTACAAACTCGTTGAGCATGGTATTTGTCAGCGTATCGAAATTTTCGTACTTGTCAATCAGGGCAATAAACTTCTCCGCAGATTTACGGCTCTGCTCATAGCCGGTAACGGCCTTTTCCAGTTCCGTGATTTCCGCATTGAGAGCGTCCTGCTCTTTGGCGTACTGTGCGTCCAGGGCCTCATACCGGGCGTCCGGCAGCTTGCCCAGGGCATTGTCCTCATAGATTTTGCAAATCAGCTTTTCCAGTTCCCCGGCCCGCTTTTGGGCGGCGGCCAGCCGTTTCCGTTTCTTGGATATGTCGGCGGTCTGCTGGGCGGCCTGCGTTTCCTGGACGGTGCGGATAAACTCGGCCCGGTCATTCTTGGAATATTCCGCGATGGCCCGGAGCATATCGGTTATCAAGGTCAGGACAGCCTCGGCCCGGATGCGGTGCTGTGTGCCACAAAGCGTCCCGCATGGGATTTTGCTGTACTGGCTGCAAGTAAACTGTGGATCACGCTTGCCGTTATTGACGCGATGGACATACATCTTGCCGCCGCAGTCGGCGCAGTACATCAGGCCGGTCAGGGGATGGGCCTCGCCCCAGCCGTCCGGATAACGCCGGACATTTGCCCGGATACGCTGCACATTGTCAAAGGTTTCCTGGTCGATGATGGCCTCATGGGTATTCTCAAAAATCGTCCACTCGCTTTCGTCAACATAGTGGCTTTTCTTGTCCTTGAAGTGCTTGCGGGTCTTGAAATTGATGGTGTGGCCCAGGTATTCCCGCTTTTTCAGGATGTTCACAATAGTGGACGATCCCCAGCCGTAGGGGTCTTTGACCGGCTTTGACCTGTTTACGCCTTCGTGAAAGCGAGCCAGATGGACAGCGGGGATTTCAACCTTTGCCTCGGACAGCAGCTTGGAAATTTGATAGGGGCCGTAGCCCTCCATCGTCAGGGAAAAGATGCGGCGTACCACTTCGGCGGCTTCTTCGTCCACAAGCCAGTGTTCCCGTTTTTCGTCCCACAGATAGCCGTAAATGACAGTGCCGGTCAGGTGCTTGCCGCTCATGCCTTTGGACTTGAACACGGAGCGGATTTTCCGGCTGGTGTCGCGGGCGTAAAACTCATTCATAATGTTGCGGAACGGGGTAAAATCATCGTCGCCTTTCAGACTGTCCACACCGTCATTGATGGCGATCAGCCGGACGCCGCGCTGCCGCAAAATCTCCATGACCTGGCCGACTTTCAGATAGTCGCGTCCCAGGCGGCTCATGTCTTTGATAACAATGGCCTCTACCCGTCCGGCCTCGACTTCCTCCATCATCGCCAGAAAACCAGGACGGTCAAAACGGGTTCCCGATACGCCGTCATCGGTGAAGTGGGTGGGGTTCGGCAGCCCGTTCCGGCGGGCATAGTCCTCTAACATCTTTTTCTGGTTCGATATGGAGTTACTCTCGCCTTGTAACTCATCATCGCGGCTCAAACGCTCATACAGAGGGGTGATTTTCTCGTTTCTCATGGCTGTACCTCCTGAAATGAAAATGCTCTAAGTGACTGCTTCACTAACCATGACAAAAACCATGATTAAGAAGTCACTTAGAGCATACATCTCCCTCTGTAATTTTATGTTTCATTCACTTCTGCTCTATTATACAGGCTGTTTGACATTTGTGTACTTTCCTTTTTTAAGATTTCCATCCGTCCGATGCCACAGACTTTCCCTTCTTTTAAAACAGGCACCGTATCGACTGCGGCGCCTGCTTCCCGCAATTATTACAAAATCAGCCCCAGTTCCTATCGTTCCAGATAAGAACCGGGGCTGTTCTCTCCTTACACTCTTACGATGTAATCGTTCTTTCTCGGCTTTGCCTCCGGCAGCGGACCGTCCGCATAGCCTAAGATACAGCAGGCAACGCCAGCATAGGTATCTGCAATTCCCCATTCTTTCATCAGTGCTTTGCCTTCTGCGCTTTCAAACATCTCCTTTGCGCGGTTGATCCAGCAGGAGCCAAGCCCGACTGCATAAGCAGCAAGCATCAGATTGCCCATCACGAGCGAACCGTCCTGCAGCCATGTTCCGGCATTTGTATCTGCAAAAACGATCACTACAGTAGGCGCTCCATAAAACGGATCGGAATCTGCTCCCATAACCGCCCCGTTCATTTTGGAAAGCTTTGCAATCAATTCAGGCTCCTGAACCACAACCATCTTCGCAGGCTGACGTCCCATCCCGGACGCCGCATAAGTTCCAGCCTCCAGAACTGCATCCAGCTCTTCCTTCGAAATTTGTTCTTTCCGATAAGAACGCACGCTTCTGCGTTCTTTGATACTCATCAGTGTTTCCAGTTTCATACTATCCTCCATTCCGCAGGCGCTTTGCG
>OLSA01003756.1_pt1 | contig 10390 bp, 7 predicted proteins | sample 1672731 | NCBI WGS metagenome assembly OLSA01 (sample SAMEA3136718, study PRJEB25190) | human gut metagenome | biome: human gut; feature: human-associated habitat; material: faeces | place: Austria | collected 2013
ATTTCTGAAAAATATCAGCCGTAATTTTTGACATTGACAACGCTCTATGATACACTTAGTAAGTAAAATTATAAGACTTTTGTTTTCCGTTTCTGGTACAAAAGTCAGACTTACTGAGGAAAAGTAAAATAATTAATAATAATCATATGAGGTGAGAAACGTTGGATAAATATGAATATCGCGCAAAGACAGAGCAGATGCTTGCGTATGCCGAACAGAAGTCTTACCAGAAAGCGATGTCGATTGCAGATACGATCGACTGGCGTAAAGTAAAAAATACCGCCATGCTCTCTACCGTAAGCGAAATCTATGAAAATGCGGGGGAACTTGGTAAAGCACGTGATACCTTATTTATTGCGTATGATAAAGCACCTTCCAGCAGAAAGGTTGTATACCGCCTGGGAATTATTTCTCTGAAGCTGGGACATTTCGATGAAGCAGCTGATTGCTACGAAGAATTTGTCAAGCTTGCTCCGAAAGATCCAAACCAGTACATTCTCCGGTATAAGATCTTAAAAGCACAGAAAGCGCCAATCAAAGAACAGATTGAAGCTCTTGAAGATTTCAAGCATTCTGAATACGTTGAAAAATGGGCATATGAACTTGCCAGATTATACGCTGAAGCTGGTATGACTTCCGAATGTCTTGACGAATGTGATGATCTGATTCTCTGGTTCAGCGAAGGTACTTATGTATACCAGGCAATGGAACTTAAAATGAAATACAAACCGCTGACTCCACTTCAGCAGGAAAAATACGATCATCGAAATGATGGTATCGGCCGTAAGGATTCTTCCAAGAGAAAACCTTCCTTCCGAAAATCCAAAGAACGTCCGGCACCGAATCCACGAATTGCAGACAAGGTCCGCAAAGATGTACATGTCACAGACAGTATTGATCTTCCGGATCTTCCAGAGCCAATGGCCCGGACACATGCTTCCGAACCAGAAGCTGAGTCACAGCCAAAAACCCGGATTCGAAGCACTTCCGATATTTCCACAACCATTTCCGGTGCTTCCCTTTCAGATGCCCTGAAAGCCGGTGTTGCCGTTGCAAGTGGTGCAGTTGCTCCTGAATCTGCTTCAGACGATTCACAGATGACCGGTAAGATGAAGATTGAAGAAATTCTTGCCAACTGGGAAGCAACCCAGCGTGAAAATGCAAAGATTCTTGAAAAGAGCCAGGAGGAAGCTGAGAAAGAAAAAGCCCTGCGCGAAAAGAAGAAAGAAGAAGAAGAGGAAGTTCTTGGAGCTACAAAACCAATCCTTTCTGATGATATCCGCAAACTGATGGAACAGCTTGAAAATGGTGAAGAGCCTGAAATCACCGATGAAGATGCTGAAGATTTCGTTGATGATGAAGAGGATGAAGCGACTGAAAGTCCGGAAGATTCATCCAAAGAAGCTTCAGACACTGACGAGGAAGATCCGGAAGAAAATGATTTTGAAGAAATCGTTGACTCCGAAGAAGATGATGAATCGGATGCGGTTTACGATGAAGAAGCTGAATACGAGGATGAAGACGATTCCGAGTATGACGACGACGAGGAATACGAGGATGAAGATGATTCCGAGTATGATGACGAGGAAGAATACGAAGATGAGGATGATTCCGAGTATGATGACGACGAGGAATACGAAGATGAAGATGATTCCGAGTATGACGACGACGAGGAATACGAAGATGAAGATGATTCCGAGTATGACGATGACGAGGAATACGAAGATGAAGATGATTCCGAGTATGACGATGAGGAAGAATACGAGGATGAAGACGAAGATGACTACCAGATCGATGATGAATTAGATGAAGATCATAAAGAGGACTTTGATTTTGAAAAAGAATCTGCTCTCGATATCGATGATCATGATTCTGACGAAGATGATGGTGATTTTGCAGACCTTGATTCCTTTGAAGATGAAGAAGAATTAGATAGCAGTGATGATTATCTTGATCTTGAATTTGACGAGAAACCGGCTCCTGAGCCAGAGAAAGAAACTTCAAAATCAGCGCCAACTCCTGATATTGACGAAGTTCTTGAAATCGAAGAACCGTCAGAAGATGAAATCACCGAACGCATGGGTAAATTCGATACCGGATTCGTTGTACAGGGTCGTTACGATCTGAGTGCAACAAGTGAGATCGGACTGAAGCTTGGACTTACTGAAGAGCAGAAACAGCTGTTCTCTTACTTTGTACCGATCCGTGGTGTCAGTGAACAGCTTGTTGAAATCCTTGATAACGACAAACGTTGCCGTAACCGTTATGGAACTTCCCGCACAGGCAACATCCTGATCCTTGGCCGCAAGGGAAGCGGAAAAACAGTCCTCGCAGTTGATATTGTAAAAGCAATCCAGAAACAGCGCAGACTCAAACAGGGTAAAGTTGCAATCGTAACCGGTGATTCTCTGAACAAAAAGGACATCGGAAGTATCATCGATAAGCTGAACGGTGGCGCACTGATCATCGAAAAAGCTTCCAAGATGAATGACAGAACCATCCGTGAACTGAATGACATGATGGATGAACAGACCGGCGAACTTCTCTTCCTTCTGGAAGACCAGAAGAAACCGCTGGAAAGAATGTTTGCATCCCATCGCGAATTCAAACGTAAATTTACTTCCAGACTGGAGCTTCCGGTATTCATCAATGATGAACTGGTTACATTCGGTCAGACCTATGCTAAGGAAAACGGATACCGTATCGATGAAATGGGAATCCTTGCATTATACAGCCGGATTGATATGATGCAGAGAGAAGATCATGCGGTTACTGTTGCAGAAGTAAAAGAGATCATGGATGAAGCAATTTCACATTCCCAGAAAGCAAATGTAAAACATCTTGTGAAACGGGTATTTGGAAGAAGCACTGATAATTCAGACCACATCATCCTGAAAGAAGAAGATTTTAAAGCATAAGATTTCTACAAAGAACGCGCTTCCGGCGCGTTCTTTTATATATGCAGACAAAACCGATAACTATAAAGAAAGAGTTTTAGACATCTTACATAAGAAATGTATAAGTTGTCCAAAACTCTTTCTTTTTATCGCTATTTCTAGTATAATATTCCTAAATATCTTTGATAGAAGGTGAATGGGATGGCAGTAAAAAAAACAACAGCACAACAGACCAACACGACCCGCAAGACGGCCGTAAAAAAATCTACTGTAAAAAAACCGGCAGCTGCTAAAACTGCTGCTAAAAAGTCTACAGCTAAAAAGTCTGTAAAAACTGTAACAACAGATAAACCCGCTGATTATAGAATCGGCGAATTAGATCAATATTTATTCGGACAGGGAACCCATTATGAAATCTATAAAAAAATGGGTGCACATTTTGTAAAAGATGGAAAAAAAACCGGCGTATATTTCGCAGTATGGGCTCCACACGCCAGATCAGTTGCCGTAGTCGGTGAATTCAACGGCTGGAGTGAAGATGCAAACGTTATGAAGCGTCAGGAACCACTTGGAATCTATACCGCATTTGTTCCGGAAGCACAGCTCGGACAGCTTTACAAGTACTGTATCGAGACACAGACCGGAGATAAGCTTTACAAAGCTGATCCATTTGCGAACAGTGCAGAGTTGAGACCGGGCACTGCCTCAAGGATTGCTGATATCTCCCATTTAAAATGGAGTGACAGTGTCTGGATGAAGCACCGGGCAGAATGGGATTTCCATTCCTCACCGATTTCCATTTATGAAGCACATATCGGTTCCTGGATGCGCCATCCGGGACGTGAAGATGAGGGATTCTACAGCTACCGTGAATTTGCGCATGCAGCTACAGACTACATAAAAAAGATGGGGTATACTCATATCGAACTGATGGGAATTTCAGAATACCCATTTGACGGCTCCTGGGGATATCAGGTGACCGGATATTATGCTCCGACCTCCCGTTATGGTACGCCGGAAGATTTCGCATATATGATCAATTATTTCCATAAGAATAAGATTGGCGTAATCCTTGACTGGGTACCGGCACATTTTCCACGCGATGCACACGGACTCGCTGACTTTGACGGCACAGCTACCTTTGAATATGCAGATCCTAAGAAGGGGGAACATCCGGACTGGGGAACCAAGATCTTCGATTATGGTAAAGCAGAAGTTAAGAACTTCCTGATCGCCAACGCACTGTTCTGGATCGAACATTATCACATCGATGGTCTCCGCGTAGATGCTGTTGCTTCCATGCTGTATCTTGATTACGGTAAAGAAGACGGTCAGTGGATCGCCAACAAATACGGCAGCAATGAGAATCTGGAAGCAATCGAATTTTTCAAGCATCTGAATTCCGTTACTACCGGACGTAACCCTGGCGCACTGATGATCGCAGAAGAATCCACCGCATGGCCAAAAGTAACAGGCAAACCGGAAGATGATGGTCTTGGATTCAGCCTGAAGTGGAACATGGGATGGATGCATGACTTTACCGAATACATGAAGCTGGATCCATATTTCCGCAAAGGCGACCACTACGGTATGACATTTGCCTTAACCTATGCATACAGCGAGAATTATATTCTTGTATTATCACATGATGAAGTGGTACATCTAAAATGCTCTATGCTCAATAAGATGCCTGGTCTTGGATTTGAGAAATTCGCCAACCTGAAGGTCGGTTATGCTTTCATGATGGGACATCCTGGAAAGAAACTTCTCTTCATGGGACAGGATTTCGGACAGCTCCGCGAGTGGAGCGAGGCGCGTGAGCTTGACTGGTATCTCCTTGCAGAGCCGGAGCATCAGGCACTCCAGAATTTCTACCGTGACCTGCTGCATCTTTACACACACAACAAAGCCATGTATGAACAGGATACCTGCATGGAAGGCTTTGAGTGGGTCAATGCAGATGACAGCTCACGAAGTATTTACAGCTTCATCCGTCATTCAAAGGGCGCAAAAAAGAACCTTTTATTCGTATGTAACTTCACACCGATCGAACGACCGGAGTACCGTGTCGGCGTACCGCGCGGCAAACAGTACCGCCTGGTACTGAACAGTGATGAATTGCAGTATGGCGGAAGCGGAAAAGCCCGCCCGGCAGTATATAAAGCAAAGAAACAGGAATGTGATGGAAGACCATATTCATTTGGTTACGATCTTCCGCCATACGGTGTTGCTGTATTCGAATTTTAACATAGCAAGTCAATGCAATCTGCGCAAAATATTCATCATACGAATAATTGATTCCACCAATTATTTTCTTAACATTTCCCGGATTCGTTCTTCCAGAGTTTCTTCTGGAAGAACTCCGGTTGTATATCCACAGATTTTTCCATCTCTGTACACCACAAACGTCGGTACAATCTCAATGCCTATATACTCTGCAAGCTCTTTCGATATATCAATATCAATCTTATAAAAAATCCATTTTCCCTGATACCGGCTGGCAATCCTTTCCACAACAGGATACATCATTCCGCACTTTGGACACCATGATGCGTAAAACTCCACAATTACCGGCATCCTCTGCTTTCCGACTGTATTTTCATAATCCTTCGTGATCAATGCGATACCCATACACTTTCCTCATTTCTGCCATCTCAGGCTATGTAAAAAGGACTGGATTTAGTGGCATCCGCATTTCGGGTTTAAGATTTTATAGACTTCCTGAAAAGAATTTCTGAAACAGATCAGCTTTTTATTAAATCTTGGATTCTTATAGCAAAACCCCCGCATACAATTCTGAAAATGATGCTTTTTCCGCATATCTGTTCCTTCCTGACTTCCTCTTTCTACAATATATGCAAAAAGACAGCCGATGTGCGGATTGCTCCGTATCTGCTGTCTCTTATATTGCCAGGGATCATCTTACGCACTCAGTGCCTTTATGATCTGCCTGTTGCATTTTATTCAATTGTCTTACTGGCGCATTGCGATCAGTTTATGGATCGGATGTCCCTGCCCGGAAAATTTCTCCTCGTACTCAGTCATAACATTCCCTCTGCTGAGTGTCGGATCATTGTGAAGATCATAGGTCTTCGCCAGAAGTACCCAGCCTGCCAGCTCCACCTGCTCCAGTGAAAAGTCAAACAGCTCTCTGTTGTCTGTCTTAAATTCAACGACTCCGTCAAAGGCAAGGATCTTGTCATACCGCTCAAAAAACTGCTTGGAAGTAAGTCTGCGCTTTGCATGACGTGCTTTCGGCCACGGATCTGAAAAATTCAGATAAATCTTGTCAATCTCTCCGACAGCAAAAACCTCCGGCAGATTTGTCGCATCCATACAGATAAAACGAATATTGTTGACATCCTTGTATTCCTCGTCATTGTCAAAGCGTTCCAGCGCCCGAAGCAGTACGCTTGAATAACGTTCGATACCGATATAGTTGATGGATGGATTCTCCTTTGCAAGTGTCAGAAGAAACTGTCCTTTTCCCATCCCGATCTCAATATGGATCGGATTCTCCGGATTCTGAAAAGTCTCTTTCCAGGTGCCGCGATATCTGGTCTCATTTTTAATTACAAGGGGATGAGCTGTCAGATAAGCATCTGCTCCCGGTACATTTCTTAACCTCATATATCTTTCTCTTCCTTTAGTGAAAATATGTATAACCTTATTTATTTTATACTATTCTGAAATATTTGAAAACCCAAAAATATATTTTATAAGTTTTGTATAAAATATTCTTATGATATTCTCTTATTATTTAGTAGATTTTTCTAATTTAAAGTAGTAGAATATGTATGCATTATTAAAAATGTATAAATAATTTCTAAGAAAGGAGTCGGACAATGGATCATATTGTTAAAAAGCTCTCCGAAATCGAACACGCAGCCGAAGCTGTTGTGGAACACGCGGAACTGGAAAAATCAGAACTGGAAGAACGCATTCAAAATGAACGCAATCAGTTCGACAAACAACTTGAAGATCACACCCAAAAGGAGCTGAACGATATCCACAAAGGATTAAACCGTCAGATGGATGAGATTCTTGCAAGGCAGAACCGTAAGAACCAGACAGCAATCGAAGAACTTAAAAAAGATTTTGAAGAGAAGCATACGGCATATGCCGAGAAAATTGTCAGACGTATCATAGAGGGATAGCATATGGGAAATTTACTTGCATACAGTGGCATCGTAACAAAAGTACGCGCCATGCAGGCGAAACTGCTCACTGATGAAGATTTCCGGAACATCGCCGCATTTCATACAGTAACCGAAGTTGCTGCTTATCTCAAAGAACATCCCGGATATCGGAATGTCCTTGCAGATATGGACGAAAACCGTCTTCACCGCGGTGAGATTGAGAAGCTTCTTGTGCAGTCACTTTACAGTGATTATACACGCCTGTACCGTTTTTCCGGAATGGATCAGAAAAAATTCCTGGAGCTTTATCTGAAGCGCTACGAGATGAATCTGATCAACTATTGTCTGCGTATTGTATTCAACCACTATCAGAAGCCTTTTGATCTGGATCATAAGAAAATATTCTTCGACAAATATTCGGATCTCTCCATCGATAAACTGATCACTTCGGGGAATATCGGTGAGCTGGTGGAAAATTTAAAGGGCACAGAATACTATGCGCCGTTAAAACGTCTGGAAAATGCGGAGAACCCTACCCTTTTTGATTACGATCTGGCACTGAATCTGTACTATTTTACAACCATGTGGAAGAAACGCAAAAAGATTCTGAAGCATAAGGAACTGGAAATTTTCACCAGAGATGCCGGAGCAAAGATCGACCTGCTGAACCTGCAGTGGATCTACCGTGCAAAAAAATATTACAACATGCTTCCGCCGGATATTTCCACACTGCTGATCCCGATACACTACCGGATTCATGTAGATCAGCTGAAGGATCTTGTAGAAGCACCGTCTGTCGATGAATTTTTAAAGCTGGTTACCAGAACGCCTTATCTGCGTCACACCGATACTCAGACACCAGCGTCCATCGAGACGATTTACAAAGACTGCCTGTACCGTCTCTACCTGGCAGACAGAAGAAGTAACCCTTATTCCATCGCAACCGTGAATACCTATCTTTTTCTGAAAGAGGAGGAGCTTGATAAACTTACAACTGTGCTCGAATGTGTTCGCTACGGACTTCCTGCACGTGAGACATTAACTTATATAGGAGGAACAGCGAAATGATTGTTAAGATGAAGTTCCTGAGCATTACCGGACCACGCGCCGACATCGACCGCATGACAAACCGTTATCTTTCCAAATATGAGATGCAGCTTGAAAATGCACTCACGGAGCTCAAGACAGTAGATAATCTGATGCCATTTCTGGAAATGAACCCTTACCGTGATCCACTCGCAAAAGTGACACAGTTTCTGGGATATATGAAAGACATGCCAGCAGAGCCATCCTTTGATCAGAGCGAAGACGAGATCCTTGAGATGATTCGTTCTATCAATCATGACTACATGGATCTGCAGCAGCAAAAAGAAGAACTGAAAAAAAAGAGAGAGCATATCCAGGCACGTATGAAAGTCCTGGAACCTTTTACTTCTCTGGATTTTGACCTGCATGAGATCATGCAGTACAAATACATCCGCACAAGATTTGGAAAAATCAATGTGGATTATTATCACCGGCTGGAAAAAGCGCTTCTTGAAGACATTGATGCATTATTTCTGGAAGGCTCCAGAGATGCCTCTTATGTCTATGGCGTTTATTTTGTATCGGATGCTGATGCAGGAAAGGTCGATTCGATCATGCGGTCTCTCCACTTTGAAAAAGTCGATCTGCTGGAAGACTTTGGCGGAACCCCGCTGGAAGCTTACCGGAGCCTGGATAAAGAAGTCCAGAATCTGACCGATGAAATCCAGGCAGTGAAAGATAAACGTCAGGAGATGTTCCGCAAGAACGCTTCCAGATTACTCGGTGCAAGAATTCAGCTGGAACGTTTTTCCGATAACTTTGATATCCGGAAATTTGCGGCACGAACCGAGACAGACGAGCAGGAAGAATACTACATCCTCTGCGGCTGGATGTCCGAAGAAGATGCAAATGCATTTATCAAAGAGGCACAGGGAGATGACAAGGTTTATATCGTAGTAGAAGAGGACCGGGAACAGTATTTTGGAGAACCTCCTACCAAGCTTGAGAATCCAAAGCTTTTCAAACCATTTGAAATGTTCATCAAGATGTACGGACTTCCCAAGAGCGGTGAGATGGATCCGACCATTTTTGTAGGTATCATGTACAGCTTTATCTTCGGCGCCATGTTCGGGGATGTCGGTCAGGGGCTGCTGCTCTTTATCGGCGGTGCGATCCTGTATTTCACAAAGAAAATGAACCTTGCCGGAATCGTATCACTTGCCGGAATCTTCTCCACCTTCTTTGGATTTATGTTTGGAAGTGTGTTTGGATTTGAAGACATTATAGAAGCCAAATGGATCCGACCGATCAATCATATGACCACCTTACCGTTTATCGGAAAACTGAATACCGTATTTATCGTATCGATTGCTTTTGGTATGGGAATCATCCTGATTTCTATGATCTTCCATATTATCAACGGCATCCGTGCCAAAGATACCGAAGCAACCTGGTTTGATGCAAACGGCGTGGCAGGGCTGATATTCTACGGGGCAGCAGTTACCTGCATCGTTCTTTTCATGACAGGTCACTCTCTGCCGGGTGGAATCGTTCTTGCAGTGATGTTCGGAGTACCGCTTCTTCTGATCGCACTGAAAGAGCCGCTGACGAACAAGATCAAAAAGAAAACCGAAAAAATGGAACAAAGCAAAGCAATGTTTGTCACCCAGGCATTCTTTGAATTATTTGAAACCCTGCTCAGCTATTTTTCAAATACGCTTTCCTTTATCCGTATCGGTGCATTCGCAGTCAGCCACGCTTCCATCATGGAGGTTGTACTGATGCTTGCCGGTGCCGAAAGCGGGCATATTAACTGGGTAGTGATCGTACTCGGCAACCTGTTTGTATGTGGATTCGAAGGACTGATCGTTGGAATTCAGGTCCTGAGACTTGTCTATTACGAGATGTTCAGCCGCTTCTACAAAGGCAGCGGCCGCGAATTTAAACCTTATACAGGTACTGCAAAAAATTAGTTTTTCATTTTAGGAGGAAATTATCATGACTTTAGCAACTAAACTTATTCTCATTGCCGCACTGGTTTTAAGCATTTTCATTCCATTCGGATATTACCTGCTCGGAGAAAAAAATAAAGGACGTTATAAATGTGCACTTGCCTTCAATGTTCTTTCTTACTTTGGAACCTTCCTTGTAGCAGGGATCATGCTCTTTGGAAGTGTACCGGTACATGCGGCAGACGCCGCTGCCTCAGGCGCAGGCCTTGCAACCGGTCTTGGTTACATTGCAGCAGCTCTTGTTACCGGTCTTTCCTGCATCGGTGGCGGTATTGCCGTAGCAAGTGCGGCAAGTGCAGCTCTTGGTGCTATCAGC
>OLSA01003759.1_pt1 | contig 10386 bp, 14 predicted proteins | sample 1672731 | NCBI WGS metagenome assembly OLSA01 (sample SAMEA3136718, study PRJEB25190) | human gut metagenome | biome: human gut; feature: human-associated habitat; material: faeces | place: Austria | collected 2013
ATTATAGAAGAAGACCCAAAGGATGAGTTTAGAGACTCTCTTTTTGATCAAGAACTGGACATAATTTGTTATTCCTATGCATTTTTACCATATAAATTAGGACAAGATAAACTATTTCGTATTCTGGGACATATGAACTGTTATAAGGTCAACGACTCGACCATTGAATGACCGAGCATGCGAAAACATGTAAAGGAATGAGATAGTGCCTGTGCAGACAACTGTGCAGGCTTGGTTGACTAGCCTCAGAGCAAGGCCCCTGCAAACCAGTAAGGTAAGCCTTAGTTCTACGTCTTATGGAGCGAATACCCTACCAGACAAGTTGTCCCATCGGTATGGGTTCGGGCAACGTATGGAACAGGAGTTCAACGACCCGGTGCATCAGGCTCCCGGACATTGGCGAGGACAAATCACATCGAAAGATGTGCCGGACTGTCATGTTCCGGCAGAAAGGAAACAGATGAAAGTATACGTCATCGGATGGAACGGTCTTGGGCTTGCACCCACGACTCCACGGAAAGCGCGCCTTCTGCTGAGCTCTGGCAGAGCAGAGGTCGCATTCCGCCAGCCATTTACCATCCGTCTCAATTACAAAACCGGATGTGCACATCCGGATGAAATGAGCCTTGGCATTGATACGGGCTCCCAACATATTGGAGTCAGTGTCATCAGCCTGGCAGAAGAAAGCGTGATCAGCAAAGAAGAGTACGCGCTCCGATCCACAATGGAAAAGAGATCCCTTCTGGAAACAAGAAAGGCCCTGCGAAGGGGAAGGCGTTTCCGTAATATCCGGTACCGCCATCCAAAATTCAGACCAGGTACAAAACGTACCTATCTGGATGTACCGATAAAAAGGAACGGACACCTGACACACTGGAAGAAAGAGAGCAATGACTTCGATTCATCAAGACCGGAAGGATGGCTCCCTCCATCTATGCAGTCGAAGCTAGACCACCATGTCCGTATTATCTCAAGGTACCGGAATGCCCTGCCGCCGGATACGACCACAAGGATCGAGGTCGGACGGTTTGACGTGCAGCATATGGAAAACCCACAAATCAGGGGTGAGATGTACCAGCATGGGGAACTGTATGAATCCGAGAACCTGAAAGCATACATCTTTTCCAGGGACCATTATACCTGTCAGTGCTGTCAGAAGAAAGCCGGCACAAGGAGGGATGATGGAACAACGGTGCGTCTGATCGTGCATCATATCGATTTCCGCAGTAATGGTGCTTCCGATAATCCGAAACGTCTGATCACGGTATGTGACAAATGCCACACAGGAGCAGCCCATAAGCCCGGAGGAGTCCTGTATGACTGGATGCTGAAGGGGAAAACCGTGGCAAGAGGATACCGGGATACAACCGTGATGAACATTTTAAGACGACGCCTCTGGAAGGCATTTCCGGATGCTGAATTTACCTATGGGAACATTACGGCAGCTGACCGGAAGACACTGGGACTTGGGAAAGCTCATTGCAATGATGCGGCAGCGATTGCGGCACATGGACTGGAAAAGATCCAGGATGTCCCGGATACCACGTATTACTGTCAGATCAGGAAACAGAAACGTTCTCTTCATGAAGCGTCTCCGCGGAAAGGACGAAAAGAGCCGAACTGCAACGCAAAACGGAACGCAAAGAATACCTGCCGGGCCGGAAAGCTATACCTGAATGATAAGATACGGATAGCCGGGCAAAACGGATGGATCTGCGGATTCAGCGGTACGAGCAGTGTATACATAAAAAACTGTGAAGGCGAATATATCCGAATGCCCGGTAAAACCCATAAGCTGATTCCGGCTAAAAGATTGACAGCCAGGACGCACTGTAATAACTGGGCAGTTTATAACACCAAAACAATCTTATATGAGGGAAGGGAAGAAGCCGCTGAAACCATGAAAGTATCATCTCAATGATAAATTCCAGTATGGTTTCCCGGGCGCTTTCATCCCGGTCATTGAATGGCCGGGAATTCCCGCTTAGGTTCTTAAAAGAAGGCGAAAATTTACATGTATGCGCAAAGTGAACCACCCACCGCTTAGATTTCTGGCGAAATCATGAAATGGGGGCTTGATTTTCTTAACTTAATGACATTGGAGGAGAAAATTATGGTGATTTTTGTAACAGGACATCGACCGGCAAAGTTGTTTGGTTACAATCTGAACAATCCAGGCTGGATCGCTTTAAAAGAAAAAATAAAACAAATTTTAGTTGAACAGCAATGTACAAAAGGAATATCCGGTATGGCACTTGGAACAGATACGATATTTGCATTAGCAGTGTTGGAATTGAGAGCAGCAGGATATCCGATCAAATTGCAGTGCGCAATTCCATGCAAAAACCATTCCAGTAAATGGCACTTACAAGATATTCAATTATATCAAGCTATTTTGAACCAGGCAGATGAAATTATATTAGTATCTGATACGGAATATAATAAATCTGTTATGCAGAAACGAAATATATATATGGTTGATCATTCAGACAAAGGAATTGCTGTTTGGAACGGAAGTTCTGGAGGAACAAAAAACTGCATTAATTATGCAGAAAAGCAAGGAAAAGAAATGATATATATCGATCCGTTGTATATCTAATATCGAGGATATTTCATTGACGAATATATGTTCTTATGCTATAATCTTTTATATAAAATATCAAAATAGTTGGCTCTAATAGCTAACTATTTTTAGGGCCTTTAGCTCAGTTGGTTAGAGCACTCGGCTCATAACCGGGCGGTCCTGGGTTCGAGCCCCAGAGGGCCCATAAATAAGAAGCTTCCATAATTTATGGAAGCTTTTTTGTATAAAAATATAAATCATATAAAATACATTTTCCATAATAAATATAAGAAGAAAAGCTGGAGCATTTTAGGAATTTCCGGTTCGGAATATTACCTTTTTCTAGAACATATCCAAGTACCATTGCAAACAGCACGGAGGGATGTATATGGTAATTGGATTAATTTTTATCTTAGCAGCAATGAGTTGCTTTTCACTAGGAATAATAAATAGTTTTTTAAAAATGATAAGAGATCATACATTGCCATGCTATGCGATTGCAGGATTGGCAGGAATATATTATATGATTTCTCAAAAGACAGCAGGACTACATTGGACAATCCTTGAAGTAGTTCCATTGGTTGCTATATTTACAAGCCTATTTTTTACGACTACTTTAGTGTCTGGGATTGCAAAATTTATATGCAATATGATATGTAACCTATTATCGATATTAGAAAGTCTATTCAGGGGTATGGAAAGTAAAATTATTGATGAATATGGAAATTCACATTCGTATATAAGTGTTATATTATTTGCAAAGCAAATTGGACATATTGTGTCAATATTAGGAATTTATGGTAGCAGTATTTGCATGATTTTAATACCGTATGTATTGGCTAATTATTATGCAAGCCAAGATCAATTGAGAGGATATAATCATTACTGGGGAGAGTATTTACGTCCAGCTGCCTATGCAAGAAATTCTATGGAAGGGATTGCAAATTTCATGATGTTGATCGGCTTACCAACAGTATTCTGCATGATTATTTTCTTGTTTTTTATGCAATCCCTAAAAGTATGGTTTGAATCTCACCAAGAAGTAGAGATAAAAGCCGGATATTATAAAGTGTATCAGCAGTCAGATTTCAAACAGCAACAATCCTATTCAGAACATAATCAACAAGAATATCAAACTAAAAATACAAGTTTACAGGCAGCCCTAGCATTGTTTATGTTCGATTCGACAATAGGTTTATCAAAAGAAGAAGTAAAAGCACAAAGAAATCGACTGATGAAAGTCTTTCATAGTGACAATGCTGTAGGGATAAATCCGCAATATGCCATGAAAATTAATGACGCATACGAAAGAATTTTACAAGAAATTTAGAAAAATGGTCAAATTTTGATTTTATTTTTTAGCCCAGTTTCCATACTATAGATGTAATTAAAAATTACAATTAGTTGGAGACAGAAAATAATGGGCTATCGCCAAGCGGTTAAGGCAAAGGACTTTGACTCCTTCATCCTGGGTTCGAATCCCAGTAGCCTAGCTAATCAAAGTGGATGCATGCATCCACTTTTTTCTTTGTGAAAATTCTGTAGATTTCATTTTATCCAGTATTTTCCATATTATGACCGTAAAAATTAACGGTTATTGGAAAGGAGAAAAAGATGATCACAGTAATGCATTAAAATATGCCGATGATTATCATTACACAGAGTTTTATACTGGATCTAATGAATTTGATAAGGTTTTTCGAAAAGGCGAGCATGGCTGCTGGACTTCTGCTACAGAAATGTTTGCCAGAGCGTTTAATTGCTATGTATCAGACAAGTTAAAAGAAGCGGGAATTTATAGTCCGTATCTCACATCTCATGCAAATAGCTATGTTTATGAGGCAGAAAATGGGACCGTGTACTATGCATATCCAATTGGTGAAGAGCGCACAAGGATTAATCAGTGCTTTGATCAGCTATTTGATACCTTAAAATCGAAAATTATTTTATGGGAGGGAAATCACCGTGCATAACGAAGAATCTAATGGAAGCTTATTAATCTACGAATCAGGAATCAATGATGCAAAAGGTATGCAACAGAAAAAGTGAAAAATGCTATGTTTACATTATTCTTTAGTGCTATTATTCTTTGCGGTATCGCTACCTGTTTGAGAATAACAAGACAAATTTTATTATTGCAATGCGTTGTACCATTGCTGCTGATACATACATTTTATTGCTATGTGAAAATGAAAGTAACAGAAAAACCACTAAAATTTTTTGATCCAGAAACATTAGAAAAGGCAACCTTTAAAATAGAAGCTGATAAGCTTCGAATTGATGTTGCCAAAAACAACTCTTTTCTGTTACCAATTGTTCATATAATGGGATATAAATCTCCAGTTATAATATTTCTTGATCATTGCTGTATCTTGCCAGAAGGTATTGAATATATTGAAAATGTAGAAATGATTCATGATCATGGTGATCGAAGTGAATGGGATCAGTTTGCAGTCGAATTAATAAACACAATAGATATAGCTATAGAAAAAATGGAAGCAAATCAAAAATAGGAGGACGGTAATGCAAGAAAACGAGAAAACTACGAATACATTACATCTTAGACGAGAAGATATTGAAAACGTGAAGTGTTTCTATAAACATAAAGCAGAAATGTTATTTTATACAATCATAGAAATTTCAGCATTCACTGCCGTAAATGCAATGATTCTAAGATCCATTAATGAGTTTTGGCACTTAGATGTACTAACGCTATTGCGAATATATGTTTTTGCCATGTATTCTTGGATTTTTTTTAATTTTGTTCGCTATTGCGTATATAAAGCAAAATTTTTTATCTTATCTAAGATCACGTTAAGTAATATCCAATATTGTGTTTCTGGGACTAAACTAATTATAAAAAACAATTGGTTTCACGTAAAATTTCTAATATGTGATATTTATGATATACTTCCAGTTGCAACATTAAGGGAAAATAAATGTATATTGCCACCCAATGTAGCAGGAAAGGGAAATGTAGAAATAGTAAGTGATCACGAGTTACAAAATATTTCTTTTTCATAGTTTTTATAATGGAATCGTTGCAAATTAATCCGGCATAGCTCAAAAAGATATGCCGGATTTTTTATATAGCATGTACAAAAATGCTGGTTACGTTAGAGGTATAATTAATAGTTATCTGTTGTTATTATGATTTCTAAAATCCATATTAAGAGAAAGATTAATGAATAAAGAAGGAGAAAAACTTATGAAGATTAAAATTACACCAAGAAAAGAAACGGACAGAGGAGGATATTATTTATGCCTCTCAAATCCAATATTCCAAACGGCCATACTGATTGGAAACTGATGACATGCCCTAGATGTGGAGCAGAATGTTGGGAAATGCCATTAGCTGCTATTGCGAAAGAACAGGGGGCAATAGGACTTTGCACGTTGTGCGTACTAAAAGTAAGTATGCAACAGTAATAGGAGAAAGATATTTATGAATAGTTCAAAGCTTACACTGTATATTGATAAATATTGTCAGCGTAACATTAATGATTTTTTGAATATTCTGTATCAGAGTCATGGTGAAAAAGATTGGTGTGCGGAATATCCAGATATTATTCAAAAAGTGTGGAACGAAACAAAAGAATTCTATGATATTTCCGTAAAAATTGATGAAAATAATATTGTATCCAATGAAATGCTTATGTATTGGTTAATCTTTACATTCCGCAAATATTTTAAATATAAAGAAAATTTGAAAAATTCATTAGGGCTATTAATCGTGACGTCAAGTATTAACGAGGATTTCTTTGATTCATAATATTTTATTGAAGTGTTTGGCACTCTGCAGAAAATTGTAGAGTGCTATTTTATTTTCTTCTTTCTTTTCCATAATAAACAAAACAAATTAATGAAAGAGAAAGAGGAGGAGTTTATATGATCTATTATACAGCAGATTTACATTTTGGACATGCAAATGCTATCAAATACGATAAACGACCATTGACTAGAGTAGCAGAAATGGACCAATTACTGATTGATAATTGGAACAGTCGAGTTACAGATAATGATACTGTCTACATCCTTGGAGATGTGTGCTTTCGGAGCAAATATCCAGCAAGCTGGTATCTGAACCAACTAAAAGGACATAAGGTTTTAATTGCCGGGAACCATGATAGTCAAATCCTGGCAGATGAAGAGTCCAAAGAATGTTTTGACAAAATCGCAGATATTTTGCAAATCAAAGATGGGGATCGCAAAATTTGCCTTTGCCATTATCCGTTAGCCAGTTGGAATGGTGATGCGTATGGCAGTTGGCATGTTTATGCACACATTCATCTTCAGAAAAATAGTGCCTATGAATTTATGAAAACGAAGGAAAAAGCATTAAATGCTGGGTGCATGATCAATAATTATGTACCAGCTACCTTTGAAGAAATGGTTGAAAATAATCGAAAATTTCAGAAGGAGGGTTAATCTGCTATTTCCTTTCGAATTTTGATTTCATTTTTTAGCTATTTTCCATAGTAAGAGTATCAAATTTATCGGATGTTAAAGAGGAGGAAATATTTTCATCATAGTTACAGGTTATTTATTTGCCTGATTATATGAACCTCCACCCCTAACGGTAACCCCTTATAGAGGTGGTATCTTTGGCAGTCGTGACACTTACGTCTTTCGAACCATGACTGGCTGTCCGTACTTACGTGGGTTGTTCATGCACCCATTATCCGTTTTACCGGAATACTTTTGGGATTCAGTTCGTGGAATCCAAACACTTCCGGATTTTTCAGAAATGAAAAATCACTGAATACTGACATACAGGCGCGACGTTCCCATGCGGATGGGAATGCTTTGCGCAGGATATTTGCAGCCCCATTCAGATCCGCGTTTAACAGCATCCCGTTTTTGCACCGGTACAGGCCGCGTTTGATCCGTCTTCCGCTGAATGAGGCACTCTGATCTCCTGTCCCGTAAGTTGGGATGTGGTCACTGTCAACAAAAGAAGCTTTTGACGTATAGCTTTCTTCCTGATGTATGGTGACGATACCTGCCATGACGGCTTTATACTCGATCATTTGCACCAGCCGAGCGATCGGCATCTGTACGAATTTCTGGTTGTTCGCGCTCTGCATTGCCGTATGCTGCTTCCACAGCTTGTTCTGTCCAAGTACAAGGACGGATACATCATGCTTTTGGCAGAATGCAATGATGCTGCGGCTGATTTTGTGCAGCTGATCCTTTACAAAATTTTCATGGTGGGCGGAAAGATGGTCCAGGTATCTGGACTTAGCGGACATCCGCTCGTGCCCTTTTGTGATAATACCGACAGCCTTGGCACGTTTTTTCGCAAAGGATTGATTTTCCGACAAGACCGCTCCGCCCTTGTAGATTGCAGATGAACCATCTGTAGCTACGATAGCTGCGAAGTTATCCGTCCCAAAATCAATGGACGCGAAATTACCGCCATCCACAACGGATGGCGTGCCTGTATATTCAACCGTCATATATACGGTATACTGTCCGTAAAACGGGACAATTTTTACTTCCTTCAGGACACAATCTTCCGGAAGCCGGTCAACAGCCAACCGGTTCTTTGTGCCGGGAAGTTTCAGTTCCTGTCCGTACAGGACTGCGTCCTGGTTGGTCAGCGTAAACGTACAGGGTGCTTTTTTGTAACGTGGCATCCCAGGTTTCCCGGTAAAAGAGGATGGATCCTTCTTGTATACACGGATTGCCGCAAGCCAGTTTTTAAAGTCCTGTACAGCCTGCTTAATAACTGCCTGTGCAGTCTGCATCGGAAGTCCGGCAAAGAAATCCGGGTTTTCTGTCACGCGCATCAGCTTTTCAAGATGCGCATAGCTGATGACTTTTCTGACATGGATGTTCGGGTATGCTGTTTCAAGCGCCGCCACCTCCGAAAAGACTTTCCGCTCGTTTTCAGACCGGACGGACTTGTCCCACCCTGTAAAGATCTGACGGATACGGAATAAGGCAGCATTATATAAATGCCATGCAAACGTGGCCCGTTCTTCACAGTAACGATATGACCAGGAACTGGTGTTTTTTAAACGTTTCTGACAAACGGTATACATTGGGTGTACTCCTTGAAAACATAGTATTTATATGTTATTATCATATCATAAATCAATATGGATGTAAAGGAGGATTTACGATGTATAAACGCAAAACAGGGCAACCCTACTATACAAACCGACACAGCTGTTTTCTTCTGCAATATCATATGGTACTCGTTACAAAGTACCGGCATCCAGTCCTGACGGGAGAAGTGAAAGACGTTGTTTACGAAAAAATACGATCCATTTTTCAGGAGCGAAAACTTGAGATTCTGGAATTTAACGGGGAGGAAGACCATATCCACATCCTGTTCGAGGCAGATCCATTGACAGCGCCAGGGGAACTCGTCAATGTGGTAAAAACGCAAACATCTCGCACGGTACGAAAACTGTACGGAGAGACACTGTTAAAAAAATGGTACTGGAAACCATATTTCTGGTCTGACAGCTACTTTATCAGCACGGTCAGCGAAAACAGTCTCCAGAATGTGCAGGCATATATCCAGTCCCAGGGAACAAAATAACCAGGCGGCATTCACCCACGCCCATGCGATGTTGTTGCTTCTATGGACGTGGTACTCTGCCGATACTGATAGATTCGAACTACCGACCGTCCGCGTATCAGGCGGATGCTCTGACCAACTGAGCCACATCAGCGAAATGGAAACAGAGGGATTCGAACCCTCAACATTCTGCTTGCAAGGCAGATACTCTCCCACATTGAGCTATGTCCCCAAAGAGCCGATGACAGGAGTCTAACCTGCAACCCTGTGCTTACAAGGCACTTGCGCTTCCAATTACGCCACACCGGCAAAGTTGCGGGAATCGGAGTCGAACCGACACACTCTTGACCCCAAATCAAGTACCCTTATCCCGATAAAAGCACGTAGTGGGATTCGAACCCACACCGCCTGCTTGGAAGGTAGGAATGCTTGCCATTAACACCATACGTGCAGATTTCCCGGATTTTGCATGATACAATGTCCGGATCCGGTAATTTTTCCCGGTTAACAATACAAAGGGAAGTGCCTTTCCGTTTTGTACCAAACTCCTGGAGTGGGGTTCGAACCCACATCACCACGGTTAACAGCCGTGTGCTCTACCAACTGAGCTATCCAGAAAAAGCAGGTATGGCAGGAATCGAACCCACATCAAAAGTTTTGGAGACTTTTGTGTTGACATTACACCACACACCTAGATGGGAAATGTTGGGATCGAACCAACTTCTACGGATTTTCAGTCCGTCGTGTCTACCATGTCCACTAACTTCCCACAATATTTTTATACAAAAAGAGCCATCTGTTTGAAAAATATTTTTCTCTCAAAACAGATGGCTTATGTACCATTTTTATTAAATATTTTATTCTATAAACGAGGTGCTTGATCCCGTAAATAGTTGAAAAATATTCATATTTTCTGCTTTTCGAGAAGATATTTTTTCATTCGTCCCAATATTTCCGCATGGAAAATTAAACGCCGCCATTGTAAAGCCACGCCATGCAGGGATTGTGTTAATTGTTCCGATAAATGCTAACATATTGGTTTCTCCTCTCTTGTTTTTTTTGTAATAAAAAAGCCTGCACAATTTCAGCATATTTCTATGCTTAAATCGGACAGGCACTTCCTTATGTCAGTATAATATCATAGTTTATCCAAAAAAGCAAGTATATTTTTAAAATCTTTTTTCTAATACTTTTACTTTTAATACTTTTTAATATCCAATTATAATTATTCATTTAACCATTGCTCCAGCTGAGCTATAATATCAGATTTCTTCTCCTCATAATCATTACC
>OLSA01003761.1_pt1 | contig 10384 bp, 8 predicted proteins | sample 1672731 | NCBI WGS metagenome assembly OLSA01 (sample SAMEA3136718, study PRJEB25190) | human gut metagenome | biome: human gut; feature: human-associated habitat; material: faeces | place: Austria | collected 2013
TTCTATGCCGGATTTATGAAGTGGCTCTGCCGGATTTGCTTAAGGCTTTGGAGCCATAAAGAAAAGCACTTGGCCGCCTAAGCCTAAAGAGGAACGTTTGCATCCATAAGGAAAGCCCATCGAAGAAAACGGTTTGGAGGCATTAAAGAGAAGACCCCGTAAAAAACGTGAAAGAAAGCGTTTGGAGGCATAAAGCCATAAAGCAAATCGTTGGCTGCCTAAAGAAAAATCCAAAGAAAAACATTTGAACCCATAAGGAAAACCCCACGGAAAACCGAATGAAAAGCCGGAAGGGCAATCTTCAGCGCGCTAAAGAAAAACGTTCGGCTTCACAAGGCGAAGCGTTTGACTCCTGGCGGAGAAGCATTTGGCGCCCGAAACAGAGAAACGCTTGGGCGCCTGAGGAAAAACCGACCCCAAAGAGCAAGACGAGAGAGGCGGCGGGCTGGCGAATTTCAGGGACGAAAGGACGAGCCCGTATACTCGAAGAAACTCCCCCAAAAAAAGGGGGGGAGACGCGTAGAGCGAAGAGAAGAGGAGGAGCGGGAAGAGATGAAAGGCGAGGAGAGGCGCGAGGGTATGGTAAGGCGACTGCTGAGTACGGCGGTGGCGGCGGCGCTGCTGCTGGGGAGCGTGACGGGCGCGGTGCTCGGCGCGGAGACAACGCAGGGAATGCCGACGGGCGCGGTAAGCGGCGCGGCGGGTCTGAGAGCGCTGCGGCATGGGGATACACCTCCTATTCGGCACAGTGTATGCGCGCCTTCCTGGCAATAGACGCCGAAAATAGGAGGAAACCGAGGGAAATTTTCCTTGACAGCGGACGCGATAGCGCCTATAATGGAACGGCTGACGGGGTGTAGCGCAGCTGGTAGCGCGCTTGGTTCGGGACCAAGAGGCCGGGGGTTCAAGTCCCCCCACTCCGACCAATAGGTGAGTCCTTATAGGACTCACCTATTTTTTATTCTCTCAATCGTGGTTCAATATTTGGTCACCTACAAGATGCAGTTGGGATTTTTGCGAAATTCCAGTTGCGTTTTTTGCGAAATGTAGTATACTTATGGCGGTAAATACAGTAAACTGAGTTTTATCGAATGGAGGTCGAATACTATGTCCGTAGCAACGCGGAAGGTCTGCGGGAACTGCCATCAGAGCTACATCGAAGGGGACAAGTACTGTCGGTTTTGCGGGGCGCCCATGGGAAAGCCGGAGTATATAGAAGAGACATTTGCCTGCATCTATGGCCCGCCTCCCATGGAGAGATTGCACAAATGCAACAATTGCGGGTATGCTTGGGAAACCCATAAAATGATCGACGAAGAGCGTTTCTGTCCCAAATGCGGAGACAGTGCACCGTATGAAGAAAACAAGGAAGGCTTCTTTTGGAATTGAATCAGGAAACCATGAGGCATGTGCTGGATCTAAAGCGTTCCCAGCTTGAACGGCTGGCGCAGCACAGAGATCAGCTGAGAAAGTCTCCGCACCTTCGCTGGCTGTTTTTTGAGATCACGGACAGGTGCAATCTGAAATGTATGCACTGCGGCAGCAATTGCTCTGCCGAGGGTTCATATCTGGCAGTTGATGACATCAAAGCCGCGCTTCGCTCCGCCCTGCGCGAGAAGCCCATGATCTGTCTGACGGGCGGCGAGCCGATGCTGCATCCGGCTTTTTTTGAGATCGCGGACCGCGTTTCGTCAATGGGCTTTGATTGGGGCATGACGACGAACGCCACTCTGATCGATGACGCCGCCGCCCGGAGGCTCAAACAGGCAGGACTGTGCACCGTGTCTGTCAGTCTGGATGGAATGGAGCGCGCTCATGATTCGTTCAGGCGGCAAAACGGCGCATGGCGGCGGGCCATACGCGGGCTGCAGGCTCTCCAGAACGCCGGGATCGATCCGCAGGTAACGACCGTATTCCACAGGGAGAACTTCCATGAACTGGAACCGCTGTACGCCTTTCTTTGTGACATCGGTATCACCAACTGGCGTCCCATCAATATAGAGCCCATAGGACGCGCCTGTGAATCGAGCGGCCTTCTGCTGGAGCCAGACCAATTTGCGCATCTGCTCTCTTTCATACGGGACAGGCGGTTTGACCGGGACTGCAGGATGGAGGTCGCCTTCGGCTGCTCCCACTATCTGGGTACGCACTATGAGCGCATGGTTCGGGATCACTATTTCCTCTGCGGCGCCGGGATCCTCACCGCAAGCATAAGATGCAGCGGCGACATTTGTGCCTGTCTGGATATTGCAGACAAGCCGGAGCTCGTGCAGGGCAATATCCGTTCAGATGATCTGATGGATGTATGGCTGCATCGTTTTGAAGCATTCCGGCGCGACCGGACAGCCGACTGTGCCCAATGCAGGGCGTGCACGGAACGGGATCTCTGCGGAGGGGATTCCGCCCACACATGGGACTATGACCGGAAAAAGCCCTTGCTCTGCTATCAGGATCTTCGATCCTTTTTAGAGTGAGTGAAGTTCCCCGCTCATCGCCGGGCAGGGGCACAGGGGTCAGATACTGTGCGCTTCAGAAAGCTTCTGCGGATATCACGGTTCTTTGCCATAAGGGAAAGACACGCTTTGGCGTGTCTTTCCTTTTTGCGCTTTGTACGTCTTGCGCCCTGTACGTCCGTTCTGGGTCGGTTATGCCGCTTATGCCCGCGCATGCCGTGCAGGGCGCTTGCCGCCGCGTATCGGCGTGAGCTGAAAATTTGTTAGTTTGGCTGGCAAAAAGTCTTGCGGTCCGCGTTAAAATGCGTTAAGATAAGGGGCGTTGGATGCGGCGCAGAACAACGCCGCACGAGAGTAAAAGAGAATTCGCAAAAAGGAGAGTCTATCACAATGGAGCGCATTTTCCACCTGAAGGAGAACGGCACCACCGTCAAGACGGAAATTCTGGCCGGTCTGACCACCTTCATGACCATGGCGTACATCATCGCCCTGAACCCCAATCTGCTGACCAGCTTCGCCGTGGGCACCCCCCTCTGGAACGGCGTGTTTCTGGCCACCTGCATCGCCAGCGCCATCGGCACGGCGGTCATGGCCTTTCTGGCCAATAAGCCCTTCGTCATGGCCCCCGGCATGGGTCTGAACAGCTTCTTCGCCGTTATCGCCGGCAACGTGGCCGCCATGCTGCAGACCGACTACACCAGCGCCTTTCAGGCGGTGCTGTGCATCATTCTGGTGGAGGGCATCGTGTTCCTGCTGCTGAGTGTGTTCAACATCCGGGACAAGATCGTCACCGCCATCCCTCTGGGCGTGCGCCTGGGCATCGGCCCCGCCATCGGCCTGATGCTGATGAACATCGGGCTGGGCTCCAACGTGGGCATCTACGCCGAGGGCAACGGCTACACCAGTCCGTTCTACGTACTGCGCGACTTCTTCGGCGCCATGACCCCCAGCGTCATCAAGGGCCACATGGGCAAGGAGTACAGCACCATGGTGCTGACCGTTGTGACCATGTTCATCGGTCTGTTCATCATCATCCTGCTGGCCAAGAAGGGCGTGAAGGCCGCCGTGCTCATCGGCATGCTGGCCGCGTCCGTCATCTACTGGGCGGGCAGCTTTATCTTCCTGCAGGTAAACCCCTTCGCCTCGCTGGAGGGCGCGTCCTTCCTGCCCCCGTTCCGCGACATGGCGGAGACGACCCTGTTCAAGTTTGACTTTGCCGACTTCTTCAACATCGGCTGGTTCACCGCTGTCAGCCTGATCATCACGTTCTGCATGATCGACATGTTCGACACCATCGGTACGCTGGTGGGCACCGCGTCCCGCGCCGGCATGACCGACAAGGACGGCAACATGCCCAACATGAAGGAAGCCCTGCTGTCCGACGCTGTGGGCACCGTGGCCGGCGCCTGCTGCGGCACGTCCACCGTCACCACGTTCGTGGAGTCCGCCTCCGGCGTGGAGGCCGGCGGCCGCACCGGTCTGACCAGCCTGACCGCCGCGTTCATGTTCCTGGCCTGCATGTTCATCGCGCCGGTGGCCGCCATCATCCCCGCCGCCGCCACCTCCTCCGCCCTGATCTATGTGGGTATCCTGATGCTGCAGGGTCTGAAGAACGTGGACTTCGACGATCTGGATCAGGTGGTGCCTGTGTTCATCATGCTGCTGGCCATGCCCATCTCCGGTTCCATCGGCCACGGCATCGGCCTTGCCATGATCTCCTACACCGTCATCAAGGTGTTCTCCGGCCGGGCCAAGGACGTGTCCGCGCTGACCTACGTCATCGCGCTGCTGTTCCTTGTGAAGTTCTTCGCTGTGGTGTAAGCACCGCATTCCACACGCATACGGGCGCCGTCTCTCACGATGGGAGGCGGCGCTTTCAATATTACCTAAGAATTTTTCCATATTTCCGGGGAAATTTAACCTTGGCAAACGATGGAAAGAGGTCTATAATGCCAGCAACGGAAAGGAAAAGCCGAAGAAAAGGAGGCAACACCATGTACTATCAGGTATCGAAGGAGTTTTTTGACAAGCTGCCCAACGCCTGCTTCGGCGCGGTGGCTGTGCGGGGTCTGGACAACACCCGCGACATCCCCGAGCTGGAGCAGATGCTGGCGGAGAACGTGGCCGCCTGCGAGACGTATTTCGCCGGGAAGAAGCCCAAGGAGACGGAGGACATCCTCCCCTACCGCGCGGCGTTCACGGCGCTGGGCATCAACCCCAACAAGTTCCTGTGCTCCATCGAGGCGCTGCTGACCCGCATCGCCAAGGGCAAGGGCTTCCCCCACATCAACGCCGCCGTGGATCTGGGCAACGCCGTGTCCATCAAGCACCGGCTGCCCATGGGCGCCCACGATCTGGACACCATTGACGAGGGTCTGGACGTGCGGCTGGCCAGGGAGGGCGACACGTTCATCCCCTTCGGCAGCACCGAGGAGGAGACGCCGGACGTGGGCGAGGCGGTGTACGCCTCCGGCAGCGAGATCCGCACCCGCCGCTGGACGTGGCGGCAGTCGGAGCGGGGCAAGATCACCCAGGAGACAAAGGCCATCCTGTTCCCCATCGACGGATTTTCCGACGTGAACGCCGCCGAGGTGCAGGCCGCCGCCGATGAACTGGCGGCGCTGCTGCACAGGTACTTCGGGGACGGCATCGAGATCGAGACGGGTACCGTCACCAAGGACGCGCCGCGCTTCGAGTTCTTTAAATAAGGGATAAAAAAAGAGGCTGTATCCGGCGGGTACAGTCTCTTTTTTATCCCCCGGCGGGGGTTGCGCGGCGGCGCGCCGCCGTGTAGGATAGAGAAAACGGAGAGGGGGCGCGGGCATGATCGACAAGCGGGAGGTTATCGCGTTTTTTGACCGGTGCGCACCGGCGTGGGACGCCGGGATGGTGCGGCACGAGCCGGTGATCGAAGCCATTCTGGACAACGCGGGGGTCGGCTCCGGCATGCGGGTGCTGGACGTGGCCTGCGGTACGGGGGTGCTGTTCCCCGACTATCTGGCCCGGGGCGCGTCCGTCACGGGTATCGACATCTCTCCGGAGATGGCCCGCATCGCGGCGGAGAAATTCGCCGGTGAGCCGCGGGTGCAGGTACTGTGCGGCGACGTGGAGGAGGCCGTGTTTTCGCAGCCCTTTGATGTGGTGATGGTGTACAACGCCTTCCCCCACTTCCCCGACCCGGCGCGGCTCATCGCACGGCTGGGCAGACTGGTGAAGCCCGGCGGGCGCCTGTCCGTGGCTCACGGCATGAGCCGGGCGGCCATCGACAGCCATCACAGCGGCGCGGCCCACCGGGTGTCCAACGGTCTGATGCACGAGGACGCGCTGCGGGCGCTGCTGGCGCCTTACTGCGATGTGGATGTGTGCGTGTCCGATGCGCGGATGTATCAGGTGGCGGGGACGAAGCGGGCATAACGAGCATAAAAGGACGGCGGGAAAACCCGCCGTCCTTTTGTTATTGTGCCAGCAGCGTCTCCAGACGGCCGCGGATCAGGGCCATGAGCCGGTCGTTGTCCGGCATCTCCTTCAGCTCCGCCGGGTCGCAGAGAGGGGCCAGATCCTCGGAGAGATACCCCTCCTCGAATACGTCCAGCCCCGCCTGATAAAGGCAGTCGGCAAAGTGCACCAGCGCGGCGTTGCCGTCCAGCTCACCCCGCTTTTTCAGGGCGCCGGACCATGCGGCCATAGTCGCCAGCGGGTTGGTGGACACCTTTTCCCCCCTGCGCCAGCGGTAGAAGTGGTCGGTGACGGTGCCGTGGGCGGCCTCGTACTCGAAATTGCCGTCCGGCGACACCAGCACGCTGGTCATCATGGGCAGTGAGCCGGAGGCGGCGGCAATGAGATCGCTCATCACGTCGCCGTCGTAGTTCTTGCAGGCCCAGATGATGCCGCCGGAGGAGCGGATGACCTTGGCGGCCACATCATCAATGAGGGCGTAGCGGTAATGCAGATCCGCCTGCTCAAAGGCGGCGCGGTACTCCTCGTCGAACACCCTCTGGAACAGCAGCTTGAACGTCTGATCGTAGTCCTTGGAGATGGTGTCCTTGGAGGAGAACCAGACATCCTGCTTCACATCCAGCGCGTAGGCGAAGCAGCAGCGGGCAAAGGACAGGATGGAGTCGTCCCGGTTGTGCATGGCCTGCAGAACGCCGGGGCCGTTGAAGTCGTAGACCGTCTGGCGGCTCAGCTCCGTGCCGTGGTCGTCGGTAAACACCAGCTCTGCCTTGCCGGGGCCGGGAACGCGGTACTCCACCGCCTTATACAGGTCGCCGTAGGCATGGCGGGCGATGGTGACGGGTTTTTTCCAGCAGGTCACCACAGGCTTTACACGGGAGATGAGGATGGGGGCACGGAACACCGTGCCGTCCAGCGCCGCGCGGATGGTGGCGTTGGGGGACTTCCACAGCTGCTTGAGGCCGTACTCCTCCTGCCGCTGGTAGTTGGGGGTGATGGTGGCGCATTTGACGCCGATGTGCAGGCGCTTGATAGCCTCCGCCGCCTGACGGGTCACGGCGTCCTCCGTCCTGTCCCGGTTGGGCAGGGACAGGTCGTAGTACTCGGTGTTCAGCTCCACGAAGGGCGTTATCAGCTGGTCCTTGATCATTCCCCACAGGATGTGGGTCATCTCATCGCCGTCCAGCTCGGCGATGGGGACAGGCATCTTGATCTTTTCCATCGTTACCTCCGGTTCTGCGCGGCGTAGTGGTTCATCAGGCAGCCGGTGAGCAGCAGCTCCCGCTCCTCCGCGTTGGTGTTCTTCAGGTACAGTGTCAGCGCCTGCGCCTGTCCGTCATGGACGAGGACGGCGGGGAATTCCTCGTCGCCTCGCGCTACCTTCTCCCGGACATTGGGGACGAAGATGAAATCCCCAGGGGCGGCGTCGAAGGGCGCGCCGTCCGCCAGCGTAAAGGGCAGCATCCCCCAGTTGACGCAGTTGGAGCGGTAGCGCTTGGTGGCGAAGTCGTAGCAGATATTGGCGCAGCCCCCCAGTACCCGCTGGCAGGAGGCGGCCTGCTCCCGGGCGGAGCCGTCACCGGGCTTGTTGGCGAAGATCACAGAGCCGATGTGCATACGGGACAGGGCGCTCTCCGGCAGGTGCAGCGCCGCCAGCACCGCTTGCAGCGCCGGCATCGCCGTACCGGCGGCGCGGGCTGTCTCCAGTGCCTGCGTGGCCTTGGCCTGCGGCACATAGTCCGGGTCACGGCGGGACAGGGCAAACTCCGCCAGCTTCAAGGGGTTGGAGCGGTAGGAGGATGTCTCGCCGGAGGGGATCAGCTCGTCGGTGGTCGTGACCTCGTCCCGCAGGACGGAGGCCACCTGCATAAGAAGATCGTCGGACAGGGCGGGGATAGCGGGCCACTCGGCAATATTGGGGCCGTATTTCAAGGGTGCGTCCGGCTGCGCCCTGCCGAAGCCGAAGTAGACCCGGCGGTCGTACACCGCACGATCGAACCGGCGCTGTACCGGTGCGGGCGGCGTGTAGTCCACATCGGCGGCAGAGGTTAGAATACCGTGGTTCCGCGCGGTGGCGGCAATGGAGCGGGCGTCCATGAGGATGACACCGGCCAGCTGGCCGTCGGCAGGCTTGGAGCCCTCCCGGTTGGGGAAGTTGCGGGTGGTGTGGCGGATGGACAGTCCGTTGTTGGCAGGTACGTCCCCCGCGCCGAAGCAGGGGCCGCAGAAGCAGGGCTTGAACAGTGCGCCGGAGGCCAGCAGCGACTGCTGGACGCCGTTTTCCATCAGCTCCAGATTCACGGGGACAGAGGGCGGGTACACCGACAGGGAGAAGTAGCCGCTGCCGGTATCGTGGCCGCTCAGAATGGCGGCAGCTTCGGCGATGTTGTCGTACATGCCGCCGGCGCAGCCCGCGATGATGCCCTGATCCACCACCAGCTTACCATCTGCCAGCTTATCCGTCAGGTGCAGGCCCGCCTTGCCGCCGAACTGGGCAGCGGCGCGCTTCTCCACCTCCCGCAGGTGGTCGCCGGGGTCGTGGAGCAGCTCGCGGAGCGTCACCGCCTCGGAGGGGTGGAACGGCAGCGCGGCCATGGGCTCCATGCGGTCAAGGTCGATGGTGATCATGCCATCGTAATACGCGCCGTCCTGCGGACGCAGGGCGGTAAACGTCTCCGGACGGCCATGGAGGGCCAGATAGTCCGCCACGGCGCCGTCCGTCTCCCAGATGGAGCTGAGGCAGGCCGTCTCCGTTGTCATCACATCGACGCCGATGCGGTAGTCCATGGGCAGGCGGGACACGGCGGGCCCGGCGAATTCCAGCACCTTATTCTTCACGAAACCGTTTTTATACACCGCGCCGCACAGGGCGATGGCTACGTCGTGAGGGCCAACGCCCCGGGGCGGCTGGCCGGTGAGCCACACCAGAATGACCTCCGGCGCGGCGATGTCGTAGGTGTTCCGCAGCAGCTGCTTAACGATCTCCGGGCCGCCCTCCCCCACGCCCATGGTGCCCAGCGCACCGTAGCGTGTGTGGCTGTCGGAGCCTAAGATCATGCGGCCGCAGCCGCTCATCATCTCCCGCGCGTACTGGTGGATCACCGCCTGATTAGCGGGGACATAGTCTCCGCCGTACTTGATGGCGGCGGACAAGCCGAACACATGGTCGTCCTCGTTGATGGTGCCGCCCACGGCGCACAGGCTATTGTGGCAGTTGGTCAGCACATACGGTACGGGAAACTCCGTCATACCGCTGGCCTTGGCGGTCTGGATGACGCCCACATAGGTGATGTCGTGGGAGATCAGGCTGTCGAAGGTCAGGTGCAGCAGCCCGTCCCCCGCCGGTCTGTCGTGGCGGCGGAGGATCCGGTAGGCCATGGTCTTTTCGCGGCCCGCCGGGTCGGCGGACTTGGCCGGGGTAGGAACGCCGCCCCGCAGGGTGACGCCGCCGTGATGCAGCTGGATCATATGGTCACGCTCCTTTTGGGAGAAATTTTACAGGGTCATTTTTATGGGTAACAGTATAACAGATTATTCGCGGTTGGCAAGCCCCAAAAATGAAAGTTAAAAAATAATTATTGCATTTTGTCCTGCCGTTTCACCTGTTTTTCCCTATTCACAAGAAATTTATCCGTCATTTATGAATTTTACAAATTTTTATCTTGCAAAACGCAGGGCGCCGCGCTATAATCGGGCCAATGAAAGGAACGTCCCGCAGACGCTGCGGGGGAAAGGAAGGCATCATGGTCGAAAAGGATACCGGTATTCTGGAGCGCTACACGGGGCCGCTGAGCCGCCGCATTCAGGAGGAATACGCCATCGGCGACGAGTTCTACCACGGCGAGGTCAAGAAGGGCCTGCGCAACAGCGACGGCACCGGCGTGCTGGTGGGCGTCACCAAGGTGGGCAGCGTGCAGGGCTATTTGCTGCAGGACGGCCAGCGCATCCCCATCCCCGGAAGGCTTTACTACCGGGGCATCGAGCTCAACGACATTGTGGAGGCCCACCGGGCGGAGGGAACCTTCGGGTTCGAGGAGGTGGCGTATCTGCTGCTGATGGGATATCTGCCCTCGCAGGGGGAGCTGCGGCACTTCAATGAGATCATGAACCGGGCCAGAAAACTGCCGGAGGGCTTCACCGAGGGGATGATCATGCGTCGCACCAGCGGCAACATCATGAATGAACTGGGCCGCAGCATCCTGTCGCTGTACTCCTACGACCTGGATCCGGACGATCTGTCGGTGGACAATCTGCTGCGCCAGTCGGTGGAGCTTATCGGGTATTTTCCCTCCATCGTGGCCAATGCCTACGCCGTCAAGCGCCACCATTTCGGCGGCGAGTCCCTGCACATCCACTACCCGGAGGAGGGACTCAGCACGGCGGAGAACTTCCTGCGGATGATCCGTCCGGATAAAAGCTACACCGAGGAGGAGGCCCACCTGCTGGATATGATGCTGATGCTCCATGCCGAGCACGGC
>OLSA01003762.1_pt1 | contig 10379 bp, 9 predicted proteins | sample 1672731 | NCBI WGS metagenome assembly OLSA01 (sample SAMEA3136718, study PRJEB25190) | human gut metagenome | biome: human gut; feature: human-associated habitat; material: faeces | place: Austria | collected 2013
TACCACTGGTGTAAATTTTCTCTTTTTGACTAGTCCTATTTATATGCTAACATCAATATCCCGGAAAACAGATGCTTAACTGATTTTGAAATGTAACCTTGTATTTTCTAAGATGATTCAACTGATCTTCATACAATCGATTCTTTTTCCTGAGCCAATTATATGTTTCATCCTTCTTTTTTAGTTCCATCATTTCTTCTTTATCATAATAAACTTTTGAAATAGATATTGGATCAAGCTTATCCGTCTTCTTATTATGTATTTCTTCTTTCCGTTTTCTGGCAGATTCTAAAGGATTGATTATATATGTCTTTATACTGTTCTTACTTAGAAATCTTTCTAAAGGTTTTGTATAAACTCCGGTTGCTTCAAATACGGCACATACCTTTTCATTGGTTTCAGCTTCCAGCTTCTGAATATCTTCTAGAAGTCTTTTGAATCCTTCAATATCATGATCAATTTTCTTTACTTTACCAAAACGTTTATTGTTCTTGATAAAACACATGTAATGACTGTTTCCATTGGAAACATCAATGCTTACAATTGGACTTTCCATACAATACTTCCTTTCATTAAACAGTAGAGATAACTTCCAAATTTCTGCTCCATATTGTTTCGCTTTACATACTGACTTGATTCAATTACCGTCTTTTTAGATATAAGCTTATTCATAAACAGAAATAGGAAGAATGACGTTTTTTCTAACTGACTCAAAGGTCTAAAAAGAGCTACGTCATTTCTTCTCTAAGACTTTGTTCTCATTACATGCCTGCAAAAAGAAAAAGCCAGGAATATTATATCCTGACTTGAATACCATGAATAACTAAACAAACAGTTGATTCTCTTTCAATAGAAATGATTCTTGATCTGTTCATCTACATTATACAATTCTATATTAACCAGAATACTTTTCTTCCTGGTTTCATAATACGAAAGAAGAGATTCAGACAAAACTGAATCTCTTCTTGAAGTAGTTAGTTATTATTGATGTAAATTAGTCACGTTCTACGATAGTAGCACAACCCATACCACCACCGATGCAAAGTGTAGCTAAACCTTTCTTAGCATCACGTTTTTGCATTTCGTGTAGTAATGTAACTAAGATACGGCATCCACTAGCTCCGACAGGGTGTCCTAATGCAACAGCTCCACCGTTAACGTTAACTTTGCTCATATCGAATCCTAATTCTTTAGCAACAGCAACAGATTGTGCAGCGAAAGCTTCGTTAGCTTCGATTAAGTCCATATCATCAACTGTTAATCCAGTTCTTTCCATAACTTTACGAGTAGCAGCCACTGGTCCAATACCCATAATTTCTGGTTCAACACCAGCTAATGCACCTTGTACCCAAGTAGCCATTGGTGTAACACCTAATTCTTTTGCTTTTTCTTCGCTCATAACAACGATTGCAGCAGCACCATCATTGATTCCTGAAGCATTACCAGCAGTTACCATTCCGCCTTCTTTACCAGAGCAGCAACGTAATTTTGCCAATGTTTCAACAGTTGTTCCTGGACGAGGTCCTTCATCCACTTTGAATTCAACGATTTGTTTTTTAACTTTAACTGGAACTGGTACAATTTCATCATCGAATTTGTGTTCAGCCATAGCTTTTTCAGCTTTTTGTTGAGAGTTAGCTGAGAATTCATCTAATTCTTCACGAGTTAAGTTCCAACGATCACAGATGTTTTCTGCAGTGATCATCATGTGGTAGTGGTTGAATGCATCTGTTAATGCATCATTTACCATTGTATCAACGATAGTAGCGTTGTTCATACGGTAACCGAAACGTGCTTTAGTCATAGCATATGGTGCCATTGACATGTTTTCCATACCACCAGCAACAACGATGTCGGCTTGACCAGCCATGATCATTGCAGCAGCTTGGTTAACACAGTTTAAACCAGATCCACAAACAACGTTTAATGTTACGGCAGGAACTTCAATTGGTAGACCAGCTTTGATACTAGCTTGACGAGCAACGTTTTGTCCTTGAGCAGCTTGGATAACGCATCCCATTAATACTTCGTCAACTTGTTCAGGTTTAACACCTGCACGGTTCAATGCTTCTTTAATTACGATAGAACCTAAATCAACAGCTGGAGTGTTACTTAAAGCTCCACCCATTTTACCAATAGCAGTACGACATGCACCTGCTAAAACTACTTTTTTTGTCATATTAATATTCCTCCATGTAAGACTATTAGTCATTTACCTTTTAAACTTTATCATAGTGAATGATGAAAATCAATCACAAATTAAAAAATTCACAAGTGAATTTAAAGAAATAAGGAGAACATGTCTCCTTATTGATTAATCGCACATTTTTACGATAACAGCGGCACCTTGTCCTCCACCAATACATAGGGAAGCAAGACCGATTTTTGATTTACGTTTTTGCATTTCATATAACAATGAAACTAAGATACGGTTTCCACTAGCACCTACGGGGTGACCTAAAGCAATAGCTCCACCATTTACATTTGTCTTAGCTAAGAATGCTTCACGATCCATACCTGTAGCTTCTTCTAATTCGTGGATAACACCTAATGATTGAGCAGCAAATGCTTCGTTCAATTCAACTAAGTCAAGATCTTCAATCTTTAGATCTGCATATTTTAATGCATTTAAGATAGCTGGTGTTGGCCCAAGTCCCATAACTCGTGGGTCAACTCCACCTTGTCCAAATCCGATAACTTCAGCAATTGGAGTTAAGTTATATTTCTTAACTGCATCTTCACTAGCAACGATAGTAAATGAAGCACCATCATTGATACCAGAAGCATTACCTGCAGTTACAGTTCCATCTGCGTTGAAGGCTGGGCGTAATTTAGCTAATTTTTCTAAGCTTGTTTTACGAGGGTGTTCGTCTGTATCGAATACTACTTCACCTTTACGAGTCTTATAAGTGATTGGAACGATTTCATCTTTGAATTTACCTGCAGCAATAGCCGCTAAAGCTTTTTCTTGAGAAGCAAATGCGAATTCATCTTGTGCCTCACGAGAAATGTTATATTTTTTAGCGATGTTGTCAGCAGTACATCCCATGTGAATTCCATACATTGCATCTGTTAAACCATCGTGTAACATAGCATCCACTAATTTTTGGTCACCCATCTTAGTTCCTGTACGGTTTTTGTAGCTTAACATAAATGGAGCTCGAGTCATTGATTCAACACCACCAGCAACATATAAGTCACCAAAGTTAGCTTGAATACGAAGTGTAGCTTCCATAACGGCTTTTAAACCTGAACCACATAACATATTGATTGATTGCGCACATACTTCAACAGGAATTCCTGCATCAAAAGCAACGTGACGAGCAATGTTTTGTCCTAAACCTGCAGCGATTACGTTACCAATAATAACTTCATCCAAGTTTGCTGGATCAATGTTTGCTTGTTTAATAGTTTCTTTTAAAACTGTAGCCCCAACAGTTGCTAAATCAACATCTGTTAGACTTCCTAAAAAAGTACCAATTGCACTACGTTTCGCAGCAACAATATAAGCTTTTCTCATTTGTATACCTACTTTCTACTCTGAATCGAGATTCACTTTTTACATGCTTAGTCTAGTCCTTAAAATAGGGGATGTCAATAACTTGTTTAATTTTTCACATGTTAATAATGCATAATATATATTAATAAAATAGGGCATTTAACATAATTTGTTAAAATATTAACAAAATCATTGACGACACTCAAAAAAGTATGTAGAATATGACTGTGTGAAAAGTTTAACATACTTTCTCATGCTATCGATGTCCTAATTCGAATAGTTCAAGAAACTGGAAAGGAGAACTTCATTTATGGATTTCAATTTAACAGAACAACAATTAATGATGCAAAAGTTGTTCAGAGAAGTTGCGCAAAACGAAGTAAAAGAAAACGCAGCGGATGTTGACGAAAACGAAAGATTCCCTAAGGAATCTGTAGAAGTGATGCGTCAAGCTAAGATGCTTGGTATTCCTTATTCTCGCGAATATGGAGGAGCTGGCGCAGATTATTTATGCTATATTTTAGCAATCGAAGAATTGTCTAAAACATGTGCAACAAGTGGTGTAGTTTTATCAGCTCACACTTCATTAGGTACTTGGCCAATTGCTCAATTTGGTACTGAAGAACAAAAACAAAGATTCTTAACAGATCTATGTACAGGTAAGAAATTAGCTGCCTTTGGTTTAACTGAACCAAATGCCGGTACAGATGCTGCTGGACAACAAACAACAGCTGTATTAGATGGTGACGAATATGTTATCAATGGTACAAAAATCTTCATTACAAATGCTGGAGAAGCTGATGTATATGTAATTTTTGCCATGACAGACAAAACAAAGGGAACTCGTGGAATTTCTGCTTTCATTCTTGAAAAAGGAACTCCAGGATTCACATTCGGTCTTCACGAAAAGAAATTAGGTATTCGTGGATCTGCTACATGTGAATTAATTTTCAATAATGTACGTATTCCAAAAGAAAACTTATTAGGAAAAGAAGGTATGGGATTCAAGATTGCCATGCAGACACTTGATGGTGGACGTATTGGTATCGCTGCTCAAGCATTAGGAATTGCTCAAGGTGCAATCGATGAAGCCGTTGCTTACGTAAAACAACGTAAACAATTTGGTCGTCCAATTGCTAAATTCCAAAACACTCAATTCCAATTAGCTGATATGCAAACTAAAACAGATGCAGCTCGTTGGTTAGTATATTCTGCAGCTACTGCTAAACAAGAAGGCCGTCCTTATACTCAATTAGCAGCTGAAGCAAAATTATTTGCTGCTGAAACAGCTATGGAAATTACAACAAAAGCTATCCAATTATTAGGTGGATACGGATATACTCGTGATTTACCAGTAGAAAGAATGTTTAGAGATGCTAAGATCACTGAAATCTACGAAGGTACTTCAGAAGTACAACGTATGGTCATCTCTGGCGCTATGTTGAAGTAAGAAAGGAATTGGTGTTGAAAAATGAAAATTGTTGTTTTAGAAAAACAAGTTCCGGATTCAACTGAAATTACAGTTGATAAAAAAACTGGTGCGTTAATTCGTGACGGTGTTCCTGCAATCACAAACCCAGATGATTTAGCTGGTTTGGAAGCTGCATTGGAATTAAAAGACAAAAACCCTGACACTGAAGTTGTTGTAATGACAATGGGATTACCTAAAGCTGCTGAAATGTTAAAAGAAGGTGTAGCTATGGGTGCTGACAAAGGTGTTTTATTAACAGACCGTGTATTAGGTGGATCTGATACATGTGCTACAAGTATCGCTTTAGCTGCTGCTTTGAAAAAAGTAGGATTCGATTTAGTTATCGCTGGTCGTCAAGCTATCGATGGTGATACTGCTCAGGTAGGACCTCAAACTGCTGAACGTTTGGATATTCCTCAAATTACTTACGTAGATGAAATCTTAGAAGTAAAAGAAGATTCAATCACAGTAAAACGTTCATTAGAAGATGTTGAACAAATCGTAACTGCTAAGTTGCCATGTGTTATCACAACATTATCAGGAATGAACAAACCTCGTTACATGCAATGTGACAATATCGTTGACTTGTGTAAAGAAGACAAGATCGAAGTTTTAACAAATGCTGAATTAGGAATTGATCCTGAAACAGTTGGTTTCAAAGGCTCTCCTACATCAGTTAAAACTACTTTCACAAAAGACGTTACTGATAAAACAGAAGTATTCACATTGTCTGAGCAGGAAACTGCAGATATGATTGCTAAGACTTTGAAAGAAAAGCAAATCATTACAAAGTAGGGAGGATGAAGTAGAATGGCTCGATTTGAAGAATATAAAGATATCTTCGTTTTCGTTGAACAAGAAAACGGAAACATTGCAGAAGTAAGTTATGAACTTATTTCAGAAGCAAGAAAACTAGTTGCTTCTATCCCTGAATTTGGATACAAAGTAGTTGGTGTATTGCTTGGAGAAAATGTAAAAGAAAAAGCTCAAGAAGTTATTAGTCATGGAGCTGACAAAGTAATTGTTGTTGATGATGCTTTGTTAAAAGACTATTCAACTCAATTCTATGCAGATGCTTTAACACAAGTTGTTTTAGCTCACAAACCAGACTCAATGTTAACTGGTGCAACTCCATTAGGACGTGACTTAGCACCACGTGTAGCTGCTCGTTTAAATGTAGGTTTAACTGCAGATGCTACTAAAATTGAAGTTGACTTAGAATATGCTAAAGAAACTGGTGAATCATTATTAGACGTAACTCGTCCAACATTCGGTGGTAACTTATTTGGTACAATCGTATGTAAAGACACTCGTCCACAAATGGCTACAATCAGACCAAAAGTATTCGAATTGGCTCCAACAGATACAACTCGTACTGGTGAAGTAGAAGAATTTACACCAACTTGGAGAACAACAGATCCTCAAGTATTCGTAGAAAAAGTAATTGAAAAAGTTAAAGCTGATGTAGATATCACAAAAGCTGACATCTTAGTAGGTGCTGGTCGTGGTGCTGAAAATTGCTTGGATGTACTTCAAAAAGTAGCTGACGAATTAGGTGGTGTAGTTTGCTGTACACGTGCCGTTGTTGAAGATGGATTCTTAGACAAAGATCGTCAAGTAGGTCAAACAGGTAAGACTGTACGTCCTTCATTATATATCGCTTGTGGTATTTCTGGAGCTGTACAACACTGTGCTGGTATGGATAAATCAGATTTGATCATCTCTATCAACCGTGATCCTCAAGCAGAAATCTTCAATATTTCTAACATGGGATTCGTTGGAGATTGTGCAACTGTATTACCTTTATTAGTTGAATCAATTAAAGCTGCAAAAGCTGAATAATAAAAAAAGGAGCATATTTAAAATGAAAAATGTAGGTGTTATTGGTGCTGGAACAATGGGGCAAGGTATTGCCAATGCATTTGCTACAGCTGGATACAATGTAACTGTATGTGATATTAAAATCGAATGGGCACAAAATGGAATCAACAAAATTGGTGCTAAATTAGATAAATTAGTATCTCGTGAAAAAATTACTGCTGAAAAAGCAGAAGGTATCAAAGCTAACTTAACTGCTGGTGAATACAAAGATTTAGCTGATTGCGATTTAATCGTTGAAGCTGTTCTTGAAAAAATGGAAATCAAAAAAGACTTATTCAAGACTTTAGATGAAATCTGTAAAGAAGACTGCATTTTCGGAACAAACACTTCAAGTTTAAGTGTTACTGAAATTGCTAACGGAATCAAACATAATGTTATCGGTATGCACTTCTTCAACCCAGCTGATCGTATGAAATTAGTTGAAGTTATCTCTGGTGAAAATACGCCAGTTGAAACAAAAGAAGCTATCATCGAATGCTCTAAATCATTAGGAAAAACTCCAGTAGAAGTTGCTGAAGGACCTGGATTCGTAGTTAACCGTATCTTGATTCCAATGATCAATGAAGCTTGCTTCATTTACCAAGAAGGATTGGCAAGTGTTGAAGATATCGATACAGCTATGAAACTTGGAGCTAACCACCCAATGGGACCATTGGCTTTGGGTGACTTAATTGGATTGGATATTGTTTTAGATGTAATGGAAGTATTATATACTGAAACAGGAGATCCTAAATATCGTCCATGTACATTATTAAAGAAAATGGTTCGTGCTGGAAAATTAGGTCAAAAAACTAAACAAGGATTCTACAGCTACAACTAGTGAAATAACTTAAGTGAAACACTCGTTGTTTCACTTTTTATTTAAATATTAGAGGAGAAAAATCATGGAAAACGTATTATTAGAAAAACAAGGTCACGTTTCAATTATCACAATCAATCGTGAAAAAGCATTAAATGCATTATCAACAGCTGTTTTAAATGATTTAGAAGAAGCTGTTAACACCGTTGCAGCTGACAAAGAAACATATTGTGTAGTTATCACAGGTGCTGGAAGCAAATCTTTCGTTGCTGGTGCAGATATTGCTGAAATGAAAGATAAAACAGTTGAAGAAGCAGCTGAATATGGAGCTTATGGAAATAAGATCTTCCGTCAAATTGAAACTTTACACTCCCCAGTAATCGCTGCAGTTAATGGTTTTGCATTAGGTGGAGGATGCGAATTAAGTATGGCATGTGATATTCGTATTGCAGCTGAAAATGCTATTTTTGGACAACCAGAAGTAGGTTTAGGAATCACTCCAGGTTTTGGTGGAACTCAACGTTTAGCACGTTTAGTACCTGCTGGAATAGCTAAAGAAATGATCTTTACAGCACGTAACATCAAAGCTGATAAAGCATTGGCTATTGGATTAGTAAATGCGGTTGTTCCTCAAGAAGAATTAATGGCTACTGCATTAAAAATGGCTAATGGAATCTGCAAAAATGCTCCAATCGCTGTTGCACAATCTAAAAAAGCTATCAATGCTGGACTTCAAACAGATATGGATTCAGCTATCGCTATCGAAGTAAAAGATTTCTCGGATTGCTTCGCAACAGAAGATCAAACTTACGGAATGGAATGCTTCGTAAACAAAGTAAAAGAAAAAGAATTTAAAAACAAATAATTATTTGAAAGGATGATTTAAATGTCAAAAGTAATGTCAGCCCAAGAAGCCATCAGTTTGATCAAAGATGGCGATAAAATTGGTGTTGGTGGATTTATTGGGATGGGTCACCCTCAAGAACTTAGTGTTGCCATTGAAAAGAGTTTCTTAGAAACTGGACACCCAAGAGATTTAACAGTTATGTTCTCTGCCGGTGTAGGAGATGGAACACCTGATCTTGGATTGAACCACATGGGTCACGAAGGATTGTTAAAAAGAATTATTGGTGGTCACTGGGGATTGATTCCTACTTTCCAAAAATTAGTTTTTGAGAATAAAGTAGAAGGATACAACTTACCACTAGGAACCATCAGTTTGATGTTCCGTGAAATTGCTGGACACCGTCCTGGCGTTATCACTAAAATTGGTTTGAAAACATTTATTGACCCACGTCTAGAAGGTGCGAAAATGAATGAACGCACTAAAGAAGACTTAGTTGAATTAATCAATATGGATGGAGAAGAATGGTTACGTTATAAATCATTCCCATTGGATATTGCTTTAATTCGTGGTACATATGCCGATGAAGATGGAAACTGCTCAATGTGTAAAGAAGCAGCTACTCTAGATTCAATCAGTATTGCCCAAGCTGTTAAAAACAGTGGTGGTAAAGTTATTCTACAGGTAGAAAAAGTTGTAGAACGCGGTTCATTAAAACCAATGGATGTTAAGATTCCAGGTATTTATGTGGATGCAATCGTAGTTGCAGATCCAGAAAATCACTGGCAAACTTACTCAGATCCATACAATCCATCATTCTGTGGTGAAATTCGTGTACCAGTTGATTCAATTGAACCAATGCCATTAAATGCACGTAAAGTTGTTTGTCGTCGTGCTGCTATGGAATTGGATCCAACAGCTGTAATCAACTTAGGAATTGGTATGCCAGAAGGTATCGCCAATGTTGCCAATGAAGAAGGACTTCCAGGACTTAAAATGACAGTTGAAGCTGGAGGAATCGGTGGTGTTCCAATGAATGGCACTGCCTTTGGTGCCTGTACAAACCCAGATGCAATCATTGATCAAACATATCAGTTTGACTTCTATGATGGTGGTGGATTAGATCAAGCCTTCTTAGGACTTGCAGAATGTGATCAAAAAGGTGATATCAACGTTTCTCGTTTTGGACCAAAAATTGCAGGATGTGGTGGATTTATTAATATTACCCAAACATCACCAGTTGTCGTTTATTGTGGAACATTCACAGCTAAAGGTTTAAAAGAAACAATTGGTAATGGTAAATTGACAATTGATCAAGAAGGACATATTAAAAAATTCAAAAACCATATTGAACAGGTTACTTTCTCAGCCGATTATGCGAATGAAACAGGTCAAAAAGTATTATATATTACTGAGCGTGCCGTATTTAAGTTAATTGATGGTAAATTAACATTGATTGAAATCGCTCCAGGTGTAGATTTACAAAAAGATGTATTAGATCAAATGGAATTTAAGCCATACATCGCTGAAGATTTGAAGTTGATGGATGCACGTCTATTTACGGATGAAATCATGGGTTTAAAAGAAGAATAAAGGTAATCCGCAATTAGATAGGGTCGACTAAAAGTTGGCTTCAAGAATTGTAGGGTTGAAAACCCTATGAGTGTTTAAAGGGTTATTAACTAGGGAGCAGAGATGTTTAAATCTCTGCTCTTTTATAATGGGTGATTTGAATCAATGTATTCAGTTAACTTGTCATATAATTCTTCGAATCTTATATCAATGTATCCGCGTAATTCTTCGATTTCAAATTTCATTTCATTGTCTTGTAGATTTCTGAAGTATTCGATCAATTCGATAATATCTTGTGCATCCATGATTATTT
>OLSA01003763.1_pt1 | contig 10378 bp, 10 predicted proteins | sample 1672731 | NCBI WGS metagenome assembly OLSA01 (sample SAMEA3136718, study PRJEB25190) | human gut metagenome | biome: human gut; feature: human-associated habitat; material: faeces | place: Austria | collected 2013
CAATAAATGCTGTTTCCTCGCTTTCTCATTTTATCTCTCGTTTGGTTTTCGCCGCCCGCGTCCGCGATGCGCTCAACAGCGCCGCAGCCTGCCGGCGCAAAAAAGAGACCATCACAAACAGAACGACAGATCTTTTCACTGCTTGGCTTTCGTTTCCTCCACCGTCCACGGCAGGAAAATCGGGAATATCTCGATCACAAAGTGCGGCTCCTGAATATCGTCGTCCGGGTGGGACTGCGCGAGGCGGACCTCGACGTCATTGGCATCCTTGACCGTCGCGGCGGCAAAGCCCACTTCTGCGCCGAAGACGAGGTACTGCGGCCCGATGTACGGCATGCGGCCGTTTTCATCCAACTCAAGCGGCATCGTCTCAAACGGCTTTGCAATGTCGACGCCGAGCGTTTGCAGATACGCCGTCACGGCAGGATAGGCCTTCGCGGCCTCTTTTACATAGTTGCGGCAATAGGCGCAGTCACATACATCAGACTGCTTAAGCTCGCGATAAAATTGTTTCGTTCGCTCGATATTCATCGGTGCCCCGCCTTTCGATAGTTTGTTTTCTTATTATACCATACGGAGATTTTGAGCCGCAAGCGCAAAAAAGCAGCGCCGAAAGGCGCTGCTTTTTTGATGCGGAGGGGATGGACTTACAGTGGGAGGGATTCAGTTGACCGTCAGCAATTTGTGCCGGTCCAGCAGGTGGTTCCCATAGCGGAAGACCAGCTCGCCGATGACGACGCCGAGCACCGCCGCGGCGAGGACATCGCTCGGGAAGTGGACGTACATGGTCTCACCTCGCTTACGTCCACCAGCCGATGTTGGCGGCAATTAGAACGGCATTGAAGAAGTCAATGAACATGCCGCCGACCATCGGGATGGCAAAGTACGCCACCGGCGAAGGACCGTATTTCTTCGTCACGACCTGCATGTTGGCCATGGCGTTCGAGGTTGCGCCCATGGCGAAGCCGATGAAGCCCGCAGTCATGACCGCCGCGTCGTAATTGCGGCCCATGACGTTGAAGACCACGAAGTAGGAGAAGAGGAACATCACAACACACTGGAGCACAAGGCAGATGACCATCGGCATTGCAAGGTCGATGAGCTCCCAGAGCTTGAGGCCCGCGAGCGCCATAGCAAGGAAGATCGAGAGGAACATATTGCCCATGGTGTCGATCTCTTCGGCGGGATAGGAGACATGTACGCCGTCCATCATGTTGCGGACGACCACGGCGACGAGCATCGCGCCGATGTAAGCGGGGAAGGTGAGGCCGGTGAGCGCCGTGAGCCATACGCTGACCTGATTGCCGATGCCGACGGCGAGAAGCAGCAGCATGAAGCCTTTGACAAAGCGCGGGCTGTCGGAGATGAAGCGCTCGTCCTCGCTGGCAACGTCGGTCGCAAGGGCAGCACACGGGGGGGTGCCGCCGGCGGTCACCGGAGCGGGTCGCAGATCGTGCTTTTCGATGAGACGCTTGGCCGTCGGGCCGCCCATCAGCGAACCGGCCACGAGACCGAACGTTGCCGCCGCGATGGAAACGACGCTGCCGCCGACCGCACCCGCGGCCTCAAGGTCCGGCCCAAAGGCCGCCGCTGTACCGGGACCGCCGATGAGGGCGATGGAGCCGCAGCCGATGCCCAGCAGCGGATCGCAGCCGAACACCTCCATCACCCCGCCGCCGAGGAAGTTTTGCAGCGGGATCATCACGATGGAGACGATCAGGCACAGCATCACGGCCTTGCCGCCCTTGAGCAGCGCTGGGATGCTGACCGTAAAGCCGACCGTGGTGAAGAACAGGATCATGAAAACGGTCTGCAATGTGCCGTCAAAGGTGATGGACGCGATGCCGGCGGAGTAGAGAATGCAGTTGAGAATGGAAAAGCACAGTCCGCCGACCAGCGGAGCGGGGATACAATATCGGTTAAGCAGTCTCACCTTGTCGGTGATGATCCCGCCCGTCCAGAACAGGAAAGCGCCTAAAGCAACTGCGTGGTACATATTTAACTTGATTGTCAGCATAACGATTTCTCCTTTTTCTTGTTCCGGTCCGGCACGGAGCAGCCACACACCACTCTGCCCCGCGCCCTTTCTGCACACAGTCTAATGCGCAGTGTGGTGCGGGAAATGTCGAATCGCGTCGAACCCTTCATTTTCCGCATTTCCAACGATAAAAAACATTCAAAAATGTAACTTTTGACCGTTTAATCTCTATAAAATCGTTATATATTCCATAAATTATCAATAATTTGCTCAGATTTCGCAAAGAAAAACGCAGCAGTCCGGCTTTGGAAGCCGGACTGCTGCGTTTTGTTTCGATCAAAGCAGGCTCACATCTTGCCGCTCAGGGCGCGCTCGAGCCAGATGGTGGCGAACTCCATGGCCTCGGCCATGCTGCCCTTCTCCGTGGAGCGGACCACGCGGTCGCGCGAGCGGAGGTTGGGGTCGGTGAGCTGGAGCTGGATGGACACGCGCTTGGCGAGCTTGAGGTCCTTCACGTCCTCGGTGTCGAGCACCTGCATCATGATGATATACTTATCCGCCATCGAGCCGTAGTAGACCAGATTGTCCACGCGGCGCAGCGGATGACCGCGGTAAACGAGATTTTCAGCCATATTGAAACACTCCTCACTTTAATTCCGATTCCTGCTCATTCTACCATCGCCCGCGCCGCTTGTCAACCAAACCGTACAAAAGGTTATGTAAGATTTCGTGTATTCTGTTCGATAACAGGCGATGCGAATTCGACAGCGAATATGAACTCGGAGTACCTTTCCATTTCGCTTTCCTTCAGTCTCCGGTCGGATCTTCGGGATAAGGCGCAGCCCAAGAAAGTCCCTGAAGCACTTTCCAGTTGTCATCTTTGTTATCGATCACAAAATGGAAGTCTTCGTATCCATCGGCCGATATCGTTTTACCGTTAAAAGACAACAGGACCTCGTAAGTCCGGAAATCCGACACCGTTACAAGCTCAACCGGGATAGCATCGCTATACTTCGCAATAAGCTCGACACGCTTGCTTGCAATATTTTCAGCGCTCTCGCCTTCTGTCAAGAAAAGATCGGCATAGGAAGTCCCCTCTTGTGCCGCAACAGCTTCCCAATACCCATACAGGATCTTTTCGTATTCCTCTTTATCAACAAACTCACCCGTCGACTTCACCCGATACCCCAAATCTCCATCTGCAGGCTCGATCTCCTTCAAGGTATATGAAACATTATCCCATGCGTTAGCTCCGAACTGCTCAACGACTAAATCATGCTGCTGCACTGCAATTGATGCACAGTACTCAGCCTTCTTTTTTTCCGCAGCAATATCATTTCCGGCCACCGGAAAAAGATAGCCGCTTTGCTCCGCCTCATCCAAATCGATCATGGATGATCCCATCGGCAAGGTCCCCATTCCCGGCGATTCGCATAGGAAATTCATATTTTCTCTTGCCGCCCGAGCGCTGCTCGCCTTTGACAGATAGTTAATATACGCACTGACAAGCGTATCCTTTTCCGTATAGACGTCGATGTCTTTGCTCTGCATGTAAGCAGCCAAAACACCGACTGCCAGCAAAACGCCTGCAATGCAAAGAAGAAAAGTCGGGCATCGCATGGTGCGTCCATTGCGTAATACAATTTTCTTCATTTCAATCCCTCCTCAAATCCGAAAAACCGTACAAAATGCCCCGGGAGCCTTTTTTCGACCCTCGGGGTATTTCAAAACAGCGGAAAAATTTTTACTGGCTCAGGTAGCTGCGCAGGAGGACCTGCAGCAGCTCGTCGCGATCCAGCTTGCGGATCAGCGTGCGTGCCTGCCGGTGGTTGGTGATGTAGGTGGGGTCCTCCGAAAGGATGTAGCCCACGAGCTGGTTGATAGGGTTATAGCCCTTCTCCTCCAGCGCGGTGTACACGCTCGTCAGGATGTGGTGGATCTCCTCGTCCTTTTCCTTCGCGGCGTTGAATTTGCGGGTATAGTCTTCCATTCGGTCTCCCCTCCTTCCACTTGCCAGTATACCCCAATTTTTTGCAAAGTAAAGGGGTTTTGGGCATCTGTAACAAAACCGTAATATGTTGCTGTAGTGCGGTAAAGCGAGCGTGAGTCCCGTTCCGTCGGGCCATGATGCAGCAGTATGGACGCCGACCGAACCAGGCTCCCACACGGCGGGGCGGCACGGGTGCGCCGTCACAAGTATTTTGCGCAGCAAAATCCTGGCGCAGGGGCAATTCACTTGCCCCGGGCATGTTCGACCCCCTTGGGGTGGAGCGACCACAGGGAGCGGAACCCAAAAATAAGACCATCTGCCAAAGGCAGATGGTCTTATTTTTGGTGCGGGCATGGGGACTCGAACCCCAACGCCGTAAAGCACGAGAACCTAAATCTCGCATGTCTGCCAATTTCATCATGCCCGCATAGCAATGCTATTCTACCACAGCCCCGCGCAGGGAGCAAGCAGAAAATTGCAGTCCGCTTTTTGAAGGCTGCGGAGACGAGGAAACGATGCATTTTTTATTTTGTCCTGCGTTTGCATAACGGACGGGAGACACACGGTGCAAACCCTGTGTCTCCCGCTTTCTTGATTCGTTTCCGCCGGGCGGCTGCGCCGCCGTCCGGCGCGGCCTTTTTCAGACGTACTTCTGCGTCACGGTGTCGAACACGCCGCGGGTGGTCAGGCGCAGCGTCGGGATGACCGGCAGCGCCATGAACGAGAGCGTCATGAACGGATCGACGCCGCGGCTCACGCCGAGGGCGAACGCCTTTTCCTTGGCGTTTTCCAGCTCGCGGTTGACGTCCACAAGCGGCTCCTCGCTCATGATGCCCGCGATCTGGAGCCGGACCTCGCCGAGCACCTCGCCGTGGTCGAGCACGACGATGCCGCCGCCGAGCTCGACGACGCGGTTGGCTGCCGCCGCGATGTCCTCCTCGTTCGTGCCGACAACGATGATGTTGTGGCTGTCGTGCGAGATGGAGGTCGCCACCGCGCCGGACTTGAGGCCGTAGCCCTTGATGTAGCCGATGCCGATGTGGTGCGTGTTCTTATGGCGCTCGATGACCGCAATCTTGAGGATGTCGTTTTCCAGGTCGATCCTGTCGGCGTAGCCGGCGTCGGTCGTCACGATCTCGCCCGGGACCATGCCGAGCACGGCGCGCGGGCGGGTCTCGGTGAAATCGTCGGCGGTGAGGTGCGCGACGTGGAAGGTCTCGTGGGAGCGCTTGATGAGATGCGGGTCGATCTCGGGAGCCTCAAAGGGCGCGACCTCTTTGCCGTCGAACATGAGCTTGCCCTTCTTGTAGACCTCGAGAATATTGAAGTCGCGGAAGTTATCGATGATAACGAAGTCGGCAAGGAAGCCGGGCGCGATGGCGCCGCGGTTGTTGAGCAGGAAGTAGCGGGCAGCATGATGGCTCGCGCACTTGACGGCGATGATGGGGTCCACGCCCGCGGCGATGGCCTTCTTGATGATGTAGTCGATGTGCCCCTTTTCCAGCAGATCGTTGGGGTGCTTGTCGTCCGTGCAGAACATACAGTAGGTGTAATACTGCGGGGTGAGCAGCGGCAGCAGCGCGTCAAGGTTGCGCGCGGCGGTGCCCTCGCGGATCATGATGTACTGGCCGCGCTCGAGCTTGGCGAGCGCGTCGCCCATATCGGAGCACTCGTGGTCGGAGTAGACGCCGGCGGCAACGTAGGCGTTGAGGTCGTTGCCGGAAAGGCCGGGAGCGTGGCCGTCGATCTTCTTGTGATGCGCCTGCGCCGCGACGATCTTCTCGAGTACCTGCTCGTCGGCATTGGCGACGCCGACGTAGTTCATCATCTCGGCAAGGCCCTCGACGCGGTTGTGCTCGTAGAAGCTGTCGATGGCGCGGTAATCAAGGTTCGCGCCGCTCTCGTCGAGCGGGGTGGCGGGCACGCAGCTCGGCAGCATGAAGCGCACGTCGAGCGGCAGGTCCTCGGTCGCCTGCAGCATATACTCGATGCCGTCGGTGCCCATGACGTTGGCGATCTCGTGCGGGTCGGTGATAACGGTCGTGGTGCCGTGCGGAAGAACGGCCTTGGCAAACTCCTTCGGGCTCACGAGCGAGCTTTCGAGGTGGATATGCGCGTCGACAAAGCCGGGCAGCACGAGCTTGCCGCTCATGTCGACCTCGATCTCGCCCTCGTAATGCTCGCCCATGCCGGCGATCAGGCCGGAGGCCACGGCGATATCGCCGCGGCTGAGTTGGTTGCAGAACACGTTCACATAGGTTGCGTTCTTGAGCACGAGGTCGGCCTTCTGCCGCCCCGCCGCCACCTCCACCACATGAAGCTTTTTGTTGAGCTTGCGGTTGATCCTGCCCGCGTAGCTTTCCTTGTATGCCATCGTCACGATCCTCCTGTTCTTGCTTTATCATAATTATTTCTAATGTTAGGCTTAAACATCCGTGATATCTGTTGCATGGAGTATACTACGATTTCCCGCGCTTGTCCATGCCTTTTTGCCGAAAAACGAAAGAAATTTGGGCAATGGGAAAGGACCGCACGGCAATTCTCGTGCCATGCGGTCCCTGATAAAAATGCTCTTTTGTCAGCGCAGCTTCGCGCCCAGCTCGGCTTCGAGCAGCGCAAGGATGCTCTTCACATCCTCGTCGGCCTCCTCGCCGGTGAGGCTGCGGTCGTCCGCGCGCAGCGTCAGGCTGAACGCGACGGACTTGCTGCCCGGCGCGACGCCCACGCCGCGGTAAATGTCGAACAGCTCGACCTTCTTCAAAAGGCCCTTCGCGCCGCGGCGAATGCAGTCCTCCAGCGCGCCGACGGTGACGCTCTCGGCGCACACCACGGCGATATCGCGTGTAACAGCGGGGAACTTCGGCAGCGGCTGGTAGACGGGGATACCGCCCCGCACGGAGTAGAGCGCGTCAAAGCGCAGCTCAGCGGCATAGATCTCCGCGTCCACGCCGTAGGTGGCCGCGACGAGCGGGTGGATCTGGCCGAACACACCCAGCTCGACATCGCCGGCATAGACCTTCGCGCAGCGGCCGGGGTGATAGGACGGGTCGTCGTGCTCTGCCTCGAACGTCACGTCCGTGATGCGCAGACCGGCGAGGATGCGCTCGACCGCGCCCTTGAGCTGGAAGAAGTCCATGCCGCCGCCGTAGCCGCCGAGACACAGCAGCTTCGGTTCATCGGCCATACCGTCGGGGCGTGCAAAGTAGACCTTTCCGATCTCATAGAGGCGCACGGCCTTGTTGCGGTAGTTGTAGTTGCGCGTGAGGATCTCAAGCATGGACGGCAGGATGGTCGTGCGCATGATGGAGGTGTCCTCGCCGAGCGGGTTGAGGATCTTCATGGAGTTGCGCAGCGGGGAGTCGGCCGGAAGACGGATCTTGTCGTAGTACGACGGGCTGATGAACGAGTAGGTGATGATCTCGCTGTAGCCGAGGGCACGGGCCATGGTGCCGATGCTGCGCTCCGCCTTCTGCGCGTCGGTATAGCCGCCGCTGGTGGTCTGGCCGCGCATGAGCGTACAGGGGATGTTGTTGTAGCCGTAGAAGCGGGCGATCTCTTCGGCGATATCGGAGTAATGCTCCACGTCGCCGCGCCAGGACGGGACAATGATCGTGTCGCCGTCAAGCGCGAAGCCGAGCGCGAGCAGGATGCGGCGCATTTCCGCCTCGGACACGTCCGTGCCGAGCAGGCCGTTGACTTTGTCCGGTTCGAGCTTCACAGTCTTGGGCACGATGGGCTCGGGCAGCACGTCGATGGTGCCGCGCATGACTTCGCCGCAGCCGAGCAGCTCCACGAGCTCACACGCGCGATCGACGGCCGCGACGGTGTTCATCGGATCCAGGCCTTTCTCAAAGCGGCCGGAGGCCTCCGTGCGCATACCGAGCGCAGCGGCCGTGCGGCGGATGCTCGTGCCGTTGAAGTTTGCGCCCTCAAAGACGACCATGGCCGTGTCGCCGACGATCTCGGAGTTAGCGCCGCCCATGACGCCGGCGACCGCGACGGGCTTTTCCTCGTCGCAGATGCACAGCATGTTCGGCGTGAGCTTACGCGCATTGCCGTCGAGCGTCTGGATGGTCTCGCCCTCGCGCGCGGTGCGCACGATGATCTGCTTGCCGCCGATGCACGAGAAGTCGAACGCATGCATGGGCTGGCCGTACTCGAGCATGACATAGTTGGTAATATCGACGATGTTGTTGATCGGGCGCACGCCGCTGTTGCGCAGGCGCTCGCGCATCCATGCCGGGGAAGGCGCGATCTTGACGTTGCGCACCATGCGTGCGGTGTAGCGCGGGCAGAGCGCAGGATCGTCGATGCGGATGCTGACGTGGTCATGAATATCTTCGCCGCTGCCGGGGACAACGGGCGTGTGCAGCTTAAGGGGCTTGTCAAATGTCACGGCGGCCTCACGTGCCAGACCGATCACGGACAGGCAGTCCGGACGGTTCGGCGTGATCTCAAACTCGACCACGTGATCGTCCATACCGATGACGGCGGCAATGTCGTCGCCGGGCTTCACGCCGTCCTCCTGCATGACCCACAGGCCGTCCTCGATGGCGTAGGGGTAGTCATGCAGCGTCAGGCCGAGCTCCTTGAGCGAGCACATCATGCCGTTGGAGAGCTCGCCGCGCAGCATGCCGGCGTGGATCTCCTTGCCGTCGGGCAGGAGGGAGCCGTCGAGCGCGACGGGCACCATGTCGCCGACCTTCTGGTTCTGTGCACCAGTGACGATCTGCAGCGGCGCATCGCCGCCCACGTCGACCTGACAGACCCACATGTGGTCGGAATTCGTGTGGCGCACCATCTCCACGATGCGGCCCGCAACGACATTCTGAATGTTCTTGTGCAGATCCGTGAACGTCTCCACCTTGGAGCCGGAGAGGGTCATTGCCTCGGAAAAGTCGTGGTCGGCCCAGGCCGAGCAGTCTACGAATTCATTGAGCCATTTTCTGCTTAAAATCATGGTAGCCTCTCCTTTCTCAGAACTGCTGCAGGAAGCGCACGTCGTTTTCGAAGATCAGGCGCAGGTCGCTGATCTTGAACCGGCGCATCGCCAGACGCTCCAGGCCCATGCCGAAGGCCCAGCCGGAGTAGACGTCCGTGTCGATGCCGCAGCCCTCGAGCACCTTCGGGTGGATCATGCCGGCGCCGAGGATCTCAATCCAGCCCTCACCCTTGCAGGTGGGGCAGCCCTTGCCGCCGCACTTGTGGCACTGCACGTCCATCTCGCAGCTCGGCTCGGTGAACGGGAAGTGGTGCGGGCGGAAGCGGGTAACGGTGTTCTCACCGTAGAGCTTTTTCACAAGTGTGTTGAGCGTGCCCTTCAGGTCCGCCATCGTGACGCCCTTGTCGATGACCATGCCCTCGATCTGGTGGAACATGGGCGAGTGCGTGGCATCGACCTCGTCCTTGCGGTAGACACGGCCGGGGGCGACCATGCGGATCGGCAGCGGCTTGCTCTCCATGGCGCGCACCTGCATCGGGGAGGTCTGCGTGCGCAGGAGGATGCTGCTGTCCTCGGTCAGATAAAACGTGTCCGACCACTCGCGGGCGGGGTGGCCCTCGCTGGTGTTGAGCTTGGTGAAGTTATATTCGGCCTCTTCGATCTCGGGGCCTTCGAGGATCTCGAAGCCCATGCCGACGAAAATGTCCTTGATCTCATCGAGCACGATATACATCGGGTGCTGGTGGCCGAGCTCCGGTGCTTTTCCGGGCATGGTCACATCGAGCGTCTCGGCCTTGAGACGCATCTCGAGCATGCGCGCGTTGAGCGCCTCACGGCGCTGGTCGATCGCTTCCTCCAGCTCAGCGCGCACCTGGTTTGCCAGCTGGCCCATGGCCGGGCGCTCCTCCGCCGACAGACGGCCCATCTGCTTGAGGATGGCGGTCAGCTCACCCTTTTTGCCGAGGTACTTCACGCGCAGGTTTTCCAGCGCGGTGACGTCGTCCGCCTGCAAAATGGCGGCGACGGAAGCCTCGCGCAGCTTCTGCAGCATTTCTTTCATGCAAACAACTCCTCCGTTGCAAGATTTTCGTGGTTCGTTGCGTTTCTTGCCGGATCGCGGACAAAAAAAGATCCTCCCGTCCCGCATACAGGGACGAAAGGAAACTTCCGCGGTACCACCCGAATTCGGCGCGCTGCGCCGCACTCTGTGCGCGGTAACGGGCGGACCCGCCGGGGATTGGCCGGAGCTCACGGGCGAACAAAGCACGTTTCTCGCAGGACGCTCTCAGCCGGCGGTGTCCCTCTCTGGCGCGGAACCTTGGTACTATTTTCCCGATCCAAGCAATAAACTCAATAACAAAGCTATTTATACCACACTTTGCGGCACAAATCAATGTAAAAAAACGACGCACCCTTGAGCACGCAGACCAGCACGGGACGCTTGTCTCCCAGCTTTGCGGTTAAGTCT
>OLSA01003764.1_pt1 | contig 10378 bp, 11 predicted proteins | sample 1672731 | NCBI WGS metagenome assembly OLSA01 (sample SAMEA3136718, study PRJEB25190) | human gut metagenome | biome: human gut; feature: human-associated habitat; material: faeces | place: Austria | collected 2013
ATCTGTCCGTTCTGATCGAGAACATGCGCCGTGAGGGCTTTGAGTTTGCAGTCAGCAAGGCAGAGGTTCTGTATAAGTATAATGAGAGAAACCAGAAGTTAGAGCCTATGGAGTTAGCTTACATCGATGTTCCGGAGGAGTTTACCGGAGCCGTGATCCAGAAGCTGACCGGAAGAAAAGGTGAGCTTCAGGGTATGAGCCCGGCAAACGGCGGTTACACCAGACTGGAGTTCTCCATTCCGTCCAGAGGTCTGATCGGTTATCGTGGTGAGTTCATGACCGATACCAAGGGTAACGGTATCATGAATACCATTTTTGATGGCTATGCACCATACAAGGGCGATTTAAGCTACAGAAAGACTGGTTCTCTGATCGCTTACGAGTCTGGTGAGTCGATCACTTACGGTCTGTTCAGCGCCCAGGAGCGTGGTACTCTGTTTATTGGACCTGGCGTAAAGGTATATTCCGGTATGGTCGTCGGCCAGAACCCGAAGGCAGAGGATATCGAGATCAATGTCTGCAAGACCAAGAAGCTGACCAACACCCGTTCTTCCAGCGCTGATGAGGCATTAAAGCTGACTCCGCCTAAGATCATGAGCTTAGAGCAGGCACTGGATTTCATCGATACCGATGAGCTTCTTGAGGTGACTCCGGATAGCTTACGTATCCGTAAGAGAATCCTGGACCCAACCTTAAGAAAGAGAGCTTCTTTCAGAAAATAAACGATAGAGAATCAATGGAAAATTAATGGAAAATGGAGCACAGATGGATTACACATGGTACCCGGTCTATGACCGGATCGTCAGCCAGATTGATGAACTTCTGGCAAAGGAAAAGAATAGACAGGTTACGGTAGCCATCGATGGCATGTGCGGAAGCGGTAAAAGTACATTAGGTCAGGCGCTAAAAGACCATTACGGCTGCAATCTGTTCCATATGGATGATTTTTATCTCCGTATGGAGCAGAGAACGCCGGAACGATATGCGGAGCCTGGCGGCAATGTGGACTATGAGCGGTTCCAGGCAGAGGTGTTGAAGCAGCTGGAGAACAAAGACGGTTTTTCTTATCAGTTGTTCAGCTGTGCCACATTTTCCCTGAGCGATTTTGTGGCAGTGTCCTGGAACAGACTGAATATCGTGGAAGGCTCCTATAGCCAGAATCCGTATTTTGGGGATAGTTATGATCTGAGACTGTTCTGCAGGATCGGAACAGAAGAACAGCTGCAGCGGATTCTGAGGCGAAACGGTCCGGAAAAGCTTCAGATGTTCAGGGAACGTTGGATTCCTATGGAAAATAAGTACTTTGAAGCATTTGAAATTGAAAAGAAAAGTATGGTGATCGACTGCACCGGATTTTCCCGGCGATAAGCGGCGGATGTTCCGCAAGTACGGTGATTACCTGAAAAAGAAAAAGGTGGGTTCCTGCTTAAGAAAGCATGGAATCCACCTTTTCGCATACCAGCCGGATGTATTCGCCGAGACCGGCCTCCTGGCATCCAACTACATAATGGTTGCAGCGGTTTACCGGAATCAGGATTTTAAATGCATGACTGTCGCCGATGGCAGTGGCGATGGCCGGAGTGATCTCCCCTAATAAGGAGTTGGCCATGACGATACCGATAGGACCGATGATGATGTCAGAGTTTTGAGCATTGACAATACATGGATTTTCTCCGGTTGCACCGAAATCTGCGCCAGCTTTCATCATGGAGGTGGTTGCAGCGCTATTGGTGCCGATGGCATAAAGCTGCAGCTCCGGATGACGCTTCTTTAATTGTTCGATCACGGCTTTGCCCATTTTTCCACCCTGACCGTCAATAATGGTAATTTTCATAAATATTTCCCCCTCTGATATCGGATTGCTCTGCACTACGTGCTTCCACAATACTCAAAACATTGTATCGTGAAAATAGAATATGGTCAAGAAAGAAAAGACAGAGAGCATCAGCTGCACGATAGAAGGTGTACGATAGAAGTTGGTGGTGGTATTTACAAGCGTTGGTGATTTCTGTTATACTAACGAGAGTATGAAAGGAAGAATTGTGGCAGATTGCATAAAAATAGGGGGAAGATAGAAACAGGGGGAAGAAAGATCATGTATAAGATTTTGATCGTTGATGATGAAATTATGATCCGCAGCGGACTCAGCAAGATCATTCGCTGGAATGAGATCGGCTTTGAACTGGTTGGCGCTGTGGGGAGCGCTGGGGAGGCATTGAAGATGATTGCACAGATACCGGTCGATGCGATCCTCACAGATATTAATATGCCGGATATGACAGGGTTAGAGCTGATCCGGCGCGCGAGAAAGGAGCTCCCGCGAGTGAAAGCTGTGATCATCAGTGGATACAGTGAATTTGAATATGCAAGAGAGGCAATCGAGCTGAAGGTGGAGAACTATATATTAAAGCCGTTAGACCCACAGAAGATCACCGAGACTTTTAAAAAGATCCGGGAAAAACTGGATGAGGAGAGCTACACGGAACGTCAGAACCAGTTTATCCAGTCGGAGTACGAGATGCGCAAGGGGGGAAGCCCGGAGAACAAGGGCTGTGAGGATGAGAAGCAGGCAGAGCTGATCCGGATACTGGAAGAGGGAAAATATAAGGAGATGGAAACGTTTGTAGAACGGTGGTTTGTATCGTTTCGGGGAGAAAACGGGATGGAGATCCGGGATTACTGCTACAGGACGCTTCGCAATGCAGCTTTCTATTTTCACATTGAGACGCCTCCGCTGTTTAAAATCTACCGCATTCCGCTGGAGGAGAGTGAAGATCCGGAAAGACTGCAGCAGGTATTCCAGGAGGACCTGCAGCTTTTAGCGACCTGCTTAAAGGACAATTCTGAATCACTCTCGGTCCTGGTCAGCAGCAAGGCTAAGCTCTATATCGATGAAAATTACCAGAATAAGAACCTGTCACTCCGGGATGCGGCGGATAAACTGAACGTGAGCTATGGTTATCTATCGACAGCCTTTGCCAGGACATATGGGGAAAATTTTAAATCCTATCTCGTGTCCGTCCGTATGGAGAAGGCGAGAAAACTTCTGATGGAACGTAGATATAAGATCTACGAGATCGCAGATATGACCGGTTATGCCAGCTCACGGTATTTTACCGATGCGTTTAAAAAAAGGTATGGGATTTCTCCTGGGGATTATGTGCTGCGGATGAATGGAGAAGGTGGGCTCTGATATGAAAAAAGAAATGACATTGAAAACCCGGTTCATTCTCACTTCCTATTGTTCCGTCGTGATCTCCATCATGCTGATCGGGATCGCCAGCTACTGCCTCTTAGGAAGCATGTCAAAAAAGTTTGTGCTGCAGACCAGCGAGGAAGCTGTCAGGCAGAAAAATGAAGATATCCAGACCAAGCTGGATGGGATTGAAGTGACACTCCGGGACATCATCTACAACTCAGAATTGCAGCAGACCCTGACAGACTATCAGGGGGCAGATCCATATTCAAGGAGCAGTGCATCCAGTTCGCTGAGATCGGAGAAGGAAGCCTGGATATGAAATCTATCATCGAGGCTTCCGTCGAGGGTGGGGCGATCTACCTGCCGATCGAGCAGGATCAGTGCTACGGAAGAGACCCGTTTGACTGCATCCGCACCAGTGTCAAGAACATCTGCGATATGGGCTTTGAAAAATATCTGTAGAAAGTGCTTGCATTTACCAATAACAGGTGTTATACTAGACATGATAACGAGATACAATGACTGATAAGGAGTGGGCGAAAGTCCACTCTTTCGTTTTGGTTAGCGAAACAAATCAGGGAAAGGTGGTGAAGACCATGACAAAAAGAGAAATGTATGAGGCAAAAACAGAAGAATTTCTGCAGCCGATAGTGGATGAGCATGGATTCGAGCTGGTTGACGTGGAGTATGTGAAGGAAGGCAGCAACTGGTATCTGCGTGCTTACATTGATAAGGAGGGCGGAATCGCAGTGGATGACTGTGAGGTGATCAGCCGTATTTTGAGCGATTGGCTGGATAAGACCGACTTTATCGAGGACAGCTACATTTTAGAGGTAAGTTCTCCAGGACTGGGACGTCCGTTAAAGAAGGAGAAGGATTTTGCCCGCAGCATTGGAAAAGAAGTGGATATCCGCCTTTACCGTGCCCGCGATAAGCAGAAAGATTTTACCGGAATTTTAACAGAGTATGACAAAGACTCTGTTACGATTGAAACAGAAGACGAAACCAGGCTGACGTTTGAGAGAGCGGACATCGCCCTGATTCGTCTGGCCTTTGATTTTTAAAGCTTGAGAATAATTGTTGGAGGATAAAACAATGAATAAGGAACTGATAGAGGCACTGGAAATTCTGGAAAAAGAGAAGAATATCAGCAAAGCCACTATGTTGGAAGCAATCGAAAACTCCCTTCTGACCGCATGCAAGAATCATTTTGGTAAAGCAGATAATGTAAAAGTTAACATCAATCCGACGACCGGTGATTTTGCAGTGCTGGCATCCAAAGAGGTTGTAGAAGAGGTAGAGGATCCGTTGACCCAGATCAGTCTGGCAGAAGCAAAGATGATCGCTCCGAAGTATAATCTGGGCGATGTTGTCCAGATCCCGATCGAGTCCAAATCCTTTGGCCGTATCGCAACCCAGAACGCGAAGAACGTTATTTTACAGAAGATTCGTGAGGAAGAAAGAAAAGTTCTGTATAATGACTGGTATGCGATGGAGAAAGACATCGTTCAGGGCGTGGTTCAGCGTTATGTTGGAAGAAATGTCAGCCTGAACTTAGGCAAGGTAGATGCGATCTTAAGCGAGCAGGAGCAGGTAAAGGGTGAGGTGTTCCAGCCGACTGAGCGTGTAAAAGTATACGTTCTGGAAGTGAAGGATACTCCAAAGGGACCTCGTATCTCCGTATCCAGAACTCATCCGGATCTGGTGAAACGTCTGTTTGAGTTAGAGGTTGCAGAAGTAAAGGACGGAACTGTTGAGATCAAATCCATTGCCCGTGAGGCAGGTTCCAGAACCAAAATCGCAGTAAAGTCCAACGATCCGAACGTAGATCCAGTAGGAGCATGCGTTGGTATCAACGGCGCCCGGGTGAACTCCATTGTCAGCGAGTTAAGAGGCGAGAAGATCGATATCATCAACTGGGATGATAACCCGGCATATCTGATCGAGAATGCCTTAAGTCCTGCAAAGGTCATCTGTGTAGTTGCAGATGAGGACGCAAAAGAAGCACAGGTAATCGTTCCGGATTATCAGTTATCCCTTGCCATCGGTAAGGAAGGCCAGAACGCAAGACTGGCTGCAAAGCTGACCGGATATAAGATCGATATCAAGAGTGAGACACAGGCAAGAGAGATGGGCCTGTTTGAAGAGATGGATCTGGACAACCAGATGGCTGATACCAGCTACGAGGGTTATCAGGAAGAACCTCAGAACAACTACCATGACGGATATGAGGATTACCAGGAAGAGAACAAACCAGAATAACGAAACGAATTGGGAGTGATGATCGGTGAGTACAAAAAAAGTTCCGCTTCGTCAGTGTATCGGCTGCGGTGAAATGAAAAGCAAAAAAGAGATGATTCGTATTCTGAGAACAGAGTCAGAGGGCTTTGTGGTAGATGCCACAGGAAGAAAAAATGGCCGTGGCGCATACCTGTGTCCAAGTATGGAGTGTTTCAAAAAGGCAGTGAAGAACAAAGGCCTGGAGCGTTCCTTTAAGATGGCGGTTCCGAAAGAAGTTTACGAATCTTTGGAAAAGGAGATGGAACAGCTTGGAGAATAGACAGAAGGTATTGAATATGATCGGCCTTGCAACGAAGGCTGGAAAGACAGTCAGCGGAGAATTTTCTACAGAAAAGGCTGTTAAGACCGGAAAAGCATGGCTGGTGATCGTATCAGAAGAAGCATCGGACAATACCAGAAAAATGTTTACCAATATGTGTACTTACTATCATGTTCCTGTCTGTTTTTTTGGTAAGAAGGAAGAACTTGGACATTCTATGGGTAAGGAGTTTCGCGCTTCCTTAGCCATCACGGATGAAGGGTTCGCCAAAACGTTGGTAAAACAAATGAATGTAAACGGAGGTAGTAAGTATGAGAGTTAGTGAACTGGCAAAAGAGCTGGGCAAGTCCAGCAAAGAAGTATTAGATGTCCTGCAGAAACAGGGGTATGGCGAGAAAACTCATTCTTCCAACGTAAGTGATGAGCAGACTCAGGCCGTAAAGAAAGCATTAGCTGCACCTGCAAAAGCAGAGCACGCGCAGGGAGCCGCAGAGGCACCAAAGAAGAAGATTGCCGCTGTATATCGCCCACAGAATGCGCAGACCATGAAGAATCCAAGACCGCAGGCGGCTCCTGCACAGGCAGCAGCACCAGCAGCTCCTGCACAGGCAGCGCCAGCGGCAGAAAATAACCGGGAAAATGCAAGACCACAGGGTCAGCAGTCCCAGAATCAGGGCGGCTATCAGGGCAGCCGTGACAATCGCCAGGGTGGTTTCCAGGGCAATCGAGATAACCGTCAGGGCGGCTATCAGGGTAACCGCGACAACCGCGGCGGTCAGGGCGGCTATCAGGGCAACCGCGATAACCGTAATGGTCAGGGTGGCTATCAGGGCAACCGTGACAACCGCAATGGTCAGGGCGGCTATCAGGGCAACCGTGACAACCGTAACGGTCAGGGCGGCTATCAGGGCAACCGTGACAATCGTAACAGCCAGGGCGGCTATCAGGGCAACCGAGACAACCGCAACGGCCAGGGCGGTTTCCAGGGCAACCGTGACAACCGTAATGGTCAGGGTGGTTTCCAGGGCAATCGTGACAACCGCGGCGGCCAGGGTGGTTTCCAGGGCAACCGTGATAACCGCGGCGGTCAGGGCGGACGTTCCGGCCAGAGAGACAGCGCAAAGTCTTTCGATACCCCATTAGCAACCAAGCCACAGAGCAATCGTGCGAATAAGAACGCTTATAAGAACGATCGTTATGATAAGAAGAACATGACAGAGGACGGACCAAAGAACAAGGGCAAATCCGTTTCCAAGCATCCGTTCATCATGCCTCAGAAACCAGTAGAAGAGAAGGTAGAGGAGACCATCAAGGTTATTACCATTCCGGATGTATTGACCATCAAAGAGTTGGCGGAGAAGATGAAACTGCAGCCATCTGCCATTGTTAAGAAGTTATTCTTAAAAGGTCAGATCGTTACCTTAAACCAGGAGATCGACTACGAGCAGGCAGAAGAGATCGCTATGGAGTATGATGTTCTCTGTGAGAAAGAGGAAAAGGTCGATGTGATCGAGGAACTGCTGCGTGAGGATGAAGAGGATGAGAAAGATATGGTTTCCAGACCTCCGGTAGTCTGCGTTATGGGTCACGTTGACCATGGTAAGACCTCCCTTCTGGATGCCATCCGTAAAGCCAATGTCACTGCAAAAGAGGCAGGCGGTATCACCCAGCACATCGGTGCATACGTAGTAGAGATCAATGGACAGAAGATCACTTTCTTAGATACTCCGGGACATGAGGCATTTACCGCTATGCGTATGCGTGGCGCGCAGTCTACCGATATTGCAGTTCTGGTAGTCGCAGCAGATGATGGCGTGATGCCGCAGACCGTTGAGGCGATCAACCATGCAAAGGCAGCAGGCGTTGAGATCATTGTTGCTATCAACAAGATCGATAAGCCAAGTGCGAATATCGAACGTGTAAAACAGGAGCTGGCAGAGTATGAGTTAGTGCCAGAGGATTGGGGTGGCAGTACCATTTTCGTTCCGGTATCTGCACATACCCATGAGGGTATTCCGGAGCTGTTGGAGATGATCATCCTGACAGCTGAGGTAAAAGAGCTGAAAGCCAATCCAAACCGTAACGCAAGAGGACTGGTGATCGAGGCAGAGCTGGATAAGGGCAAAGGCCCGGTCGCTACCGTTCTGGTTCAGAAGGGTACGCTCCGCGTAGGTGACAACATCGCCGTTGGCGCATGCTACGGTAAAGTACGTGCTATGATGGATGATAAGGGACGCCGCGTGAAAGAGGCAACGCCATCAACACCAGTTGAGATCCTGGGCTTAAACGGTGTACCGAATGCCGGTGAAGTATTCGTAGTGACCGAGAACGAGAAAGAGGCAAGAAGCTTCGCAGATACCTTTATTTCTGAGAGCAAGAACAAGCTGCTGGAAGAGACGAAGGCAAAATTATCCCTGGATGATCTGTTTACCCAGATCAAGGCCGGTAATGTAAAAGAACTCCCAATCATCGTAAAAGCCGATGTTCAGGGTTCTGTAGAGGCAGTAAAGCAGAGCCTGACCAAGCTGTCTAATGAAGAGGTTATGGTCAAAGTGATCCATGGAGGCGTTGGCGCGATCAACGAGTCCGATGTTTCCTTAGCATCTGCATCCAATGCCATCATCATCGGATTTAACGTAAGACCAGATGCAACTGCAAAATCCATTGCAGAACGTGAAAAAGTAGATATCAGACTGTATCGTGTCATTTACCAGGCAATTGAGGACGTAGAGGCTGCGATGAAGGGTATGCTGGATCCTGTATTTGAGGAGAAGGTTATCGGCCATGCCATCGTGCGTCAGTTATTCAAGGCTTCCGGCGTCGGAACCATCGCAGGTTCTTACGTTATGGACGGTAAGTTCCAGAGAGGCTGTTCTGTCCGCATTACCCGTGAGGGCGAGCAGATCTTTGAAGGCGCTTTGGCATCCCTGAAACGTTTCAAGGACGATGTGAAGGAAGTAGCGACCGGATATGAGTGCGGACTTGTATTTGAAAAGTTCAATGATGTCCAGGTAGACGATATGGTTGAGGCATATATGATGGTAGAGGTTCCCAGATAGGATTTAGGAGTCTCCACCAGAAAGGAATTCCATGCGTAAAAATAGTATTAAGAATACAAGAATCAATGCGGAGGTCCAGAGAGAGTTAAGCGAGATCATCCGTACCGAAGTAAAAGATCCACGACTGGCTGCAGCTATGGTGAGCGTGGTTTCCGTTGAGGTAACCCCGGACTTAAAGTACTGCAAGGCATATATCAGTGTCCTGGGCAGCGATGAGGCTGCTAAGGCAGTAGTAGAGGGCTTACGCAGCGCAGTAGGCTACATCCGTAAAGAACTGGCAAGAAGAGTGAATTTACGGAATACACCAGAGATCAAGTTTATCCTGGACCAGTCCATCGAGTATGGTGTGAATATGTCCAGACTGATCGATGATGTGACGAAAGATTTAAAAGACGATGAAGAAGAATAAGTGATGATCTGGCCAGCCTGCCAAAATGCGGGCTGGCTATATGAGAATATAGGACCATTGCAAATCACAACAAAAGGGGGCGGCTTATGACAAAACTGGAAACGATGATAGACCAGGCCGGAAAACCGGCACGGATCAAAAGAAATGGAGGAAACAAGGATGAAAAAACTGCTCGCAATCGTACTGACCGCCGCCATGCTCCTCGCCATGCTCTGTGCATGTGCCGCAAAACCCACTGAAACCGCAGCAACCGATACGAAAGCCACCATCGGCATTCTGATGCCGACCAAGGAACAGACCATCTGGTCTATCCAGGGCGAACGCCTGACCGAAGCATTCCAGAAGGCCGGCTACGCCACGCAGATCGAATACGCAGAAGATGATTCCGCCAAGCAGGCCATGCAGATCGAAAACATGATCACCAAGGGCGTCAACGTCCTGGTCATCGCCGCTGTTGACTGCGCCGCGCTGACGGATGCCTGTGAAAAGGCCAAGGATGCCGGGATCTATGTTATCGCGGACGATCGCCTGATCACCAACACCAAGGCTGTCGACTTCTACGTCACGTTCGACCTTGTCCGCATGGGCGAGCTGCAGGGACAGTACATCGTCGACAAGCTGGATCTGGAAAACCAGGCAGGCCCCTTCACGCTGGAGATTTTCTCCGGCTCGCAGGATGACACCAACGCCATCTCCTTCTATCAGGGCGCAATGAACAAGCTCCAGCCGTATCTGGATAACGGCAAGCTCGTCGTCAAGTCCGGCCAGTCCTCCTACACGGAGACCGCCATCCAGTCCTGGGACTCCTCCAAGGCGCAGTCCCGTATGGATAACCTCCTGTCCGGCTACTATGCCGATTCCCACCTGGATGCCGTCCTGGTCGCGGCCGACTGCCTCGCGCTGGGCGTCATCTCCTCGCTCGAGTCCATGGGCTACGGCACCGACGCCAACCCCTATCCCATCGTGACCGGTCAGGACGCGGAGCTTGCGGCTGTCAAGAACATTCTTGCCGGCAAGCAGTCCATGACGGCCTTCCTCGACGCCAACAAGCTGACCGAGATCCTCGTCCCCGTTGTCGACGATCTGGTCGCCGGCAAGACCCCGGCTTCCGATACCACGTACAATAACGGCGTCTTCGACGTCCCCACCAA
>OLSA01003773.1_pt1 | contig 10367 bp, 9 predicted proteins | sample 1672731 | NCBI WGS metagenome assembly OLSA01 (sample SAMEA3136718, study PRJEB25190) | human gut metagenome | biome: human gut; feature: human-associated habitat; material: faeces | place: Austria | collected 2013
CCTTGATGCCTGTATAAAGCACCTCTTGTACGGTAGTCAAATCTTCAAACTTAGGGGGGTCGCGATGGATGGGATAAGCACCGGTACGGTCCAACTCCTTCATGCCGTCGATAGAGTCGCCCACTACGTTCATCAGGCGGCCTTTGATTTGTGTACCTATCGGCATGGTGATGGGGCCTCCCAGCGGATGCACTGTCATTCCTCTCTGCAGGCCGTCCGTACTGTCCATAGCAACAGTACGCACCGTGTTTTCACCAATGTGCTGCTGTACCTCTACAATCAGTCTTTTGCCGTTCGACCTTTTTATTTCCAGTGCGTCGTGAATACTCGGCAACATCATTTCTGCCTCCGTTCCTTCGAAATAGACGTCTACTACAGGCCCGATTACCTGTGAGATATGTCCGACAATCTGTGACATAAGCAATCTTTTTATTCTATATTTCCTTAATTATTTTTCCCAATACTAAGTTGTAAGTCGCGTGTATCCTCATTAACAAGTCAGCCAAGTCGCGTCTTTCATCAGCTATGTACTCGTACCTATTAACGTTTGTCAGCTATGGTTTGTTCATCCCAATAGTTACATAAACAACAACGCAAATGTATAAACAATTTGCATGTAGTTGTTACCGTGTATAGCATTTTTTGAACAAAAAAGACTATTTTGAACGATTAATACTACAATTGGAACAAATTGTTACAGACATGATAACGTCAGTTAACAATTAGTAAGAAAAAGGAATTGCCTACCCATCTTATGAAAAAACACTGAATTGACAACAGAGATTCTGTATATAATATACAAAAAATAAGCCTTGTCTCTCGACAAGGCTTATTCACAACACAAACACAAAATAAAACACGACAAAACTACTATGCAATCTTACCTGTCTATGCCGGGGAGGCATACGTACTAGTTACGGATATTCACATATACATAAACAGCTTCAGGCTGATTTGCACATTATAAACAAATGCGGGGAGGCATTTGTTTATTGCCTATTTGTTAAAAAACACAAATTCAAAGTTTGTCATTGAATACCTCTTTCACGAAGCTTCAACTGCCATTTCCATGCAGAAAGTAAAGTATCTTCAATACTTGTTTCTGCCTTCCAACCCAGTTCATTGTTTGCCAATTCCGGGTTTGCCCATACCTTCTCAATATCACCGGCACGCCGACCTACTATCTGATAGTTCAGTTTTACACCGGTAGCCTTTTCGAAAGCATTAATCAGTTCCAATACGGAAAGTCCACGACCTGTACCGATATTGAATACTTCCACTTTTTCCTTCTGCTTGTTCTCCAAGATACGGTGGATAGCCACTACGTGTGCTTTGGCCAAATCGACTACATTGATGAAGTCGCGGATACAAGAACCGTCGGGAGTATCATAATCGTCACCAAACACGCTCAGTTTCTCACGGATGCCGATAGCGGTCTGGGTAAGATAAGGAATCAAGTTCTGCGGTACACCGTTAGGCAACTCTCCCAACAATGCTGTGGGGTGTGCACCTATCGGGTTGAAGTAACGCAACAAGATGGCGTTTATCGGAGCACCGGAAGCAACCGTATCACGTACAATCTCTTCATTGATTTGCTTCGTGTTTCCATACGGAGACTCAGCTTTCTTAATAGGTGCCTTTTCCGTTACCGGAAGTTCGTCCGGCTGGCCGTAAACTGTGCAGGAAGAAGAGAATACGATACCTTCCACTCCATGCTTCGGCATCAATTCCAGCAGGTTTATCAGTGAAACCAGGTTATTACGATAGTAAAGCAATGGTTTCTGGACAGATTCACCCACAGCCTTGCTGGCCGCAAAGTGAATGATGGCTTTAATGCCTTTATATTTGGTAAACACAGCGTCAAGACCGGCATAATCCAAGCAATCCAATTCCTCGAATGCAGGGCGGATGCCCGATACCTTCTCTATGTTATCTACAACATCTGCGCTGGAGTTTGACAAATTATCAATAATAACAACTTCATAACCTGCGTTTTGAAGTTCCACCACCGTGTGAGAACCAATATAACCGGTTCCACCCGTAACTAAGATTTTCCCTTTCATATTAAATATAGATAATTTAGCTTTTAGGTTATCAATACGCCACAAATGTAAGGAAATAAATTAATAAAAACAGAAAAAGGGGGATAAATTTTAGTTTATCCCCCTTCCACTTTATTTCCGTTTTTTCTTCTTTAAATCTTCACAACCCCCGAAAAGCCCATGAATGCCATTGCCAGCAGTCCGGCAGTAATCAAAGCTATCGGAGTACCCTGCATACCTTTCGGTACACTAACCAGGCTCATTTGCTCGCGCAGGCCTGCAAACAGTGTCAGTGCCAAGCCGAAACCAAGTGCCGTGGAGAATGCATAAACCACTCCCGTCAGCAAATCATAATCTTTTTGGATAACAAGGATAGCCACACCGAGAATACAGCAGTTGGTAGTAATCAACGGCAGGAACACGCCCAAGGCCTGATACAGAGAAGGAGAAACTTTCTTCAGGATAATCTCTACCATCTGCACCAATGCGGCAATCACCAGGATAAAGGTAATAGTCTGCAAATAGCCCAAATCAAAAGCGTCGAGCACATACTTCTGAATAAGGAATGTCACGATAGTGGCGATGGTGAGCACGAATGCCACCGCTGCCGACATGCCCAATGCAGTCTCCACTTTCTTGGAAACTCCCAAGAACGGGCAAATTCCCAAGAATTGCGACAATACGATGTTGTTTACAAAGATTGCCGAGATAAATATCAATATATATTCCATAATCATTAAATTAAGAATTAAAAACTAAAAATTAAAAGCCCGGCAGCCTACCGCCGATACGTTCTCAATTTTTTCATTTTTAATTTTTCATTATTAATTCTTCTTCATACTGTTGATTAAAGCAATGAGATAGCCCAATGCAATGAATGCACCCGGAGCAAGGACAAATACCAACATGCCGTATTCTTCGGGAAGGATACTCAAGTTGAATATCTTGCCGGTTCCCAGGAACTCACGCACGGCACCCAGTAATGTCAGTGCAATGGTAAAGCCCAAGCCCATGCCCAGACCGTCGAACAAGGAAGCCACCGGATTGTTTTTGGCAGCAAATGCCTCGGCACGTCCCAATACGATACAGTTTACAACAATCAGCGGAATGAACAGGCCCAGTGTGGCGTACAATGCAGGAACGTAAGCTTGCATTATCATCTGCAACAGTGTCACAAATGATGCTATGACTACAATGAATGAAGGGATACGCACCATATCGGGAATCAGATTCTTGATGGCAGAAATCACCACATTGGAACATATCAGCACGAACATTGTAGCCAGTCCCATACCCATACCGTTAATGGCAGAGGAAGTGGTACCCAGTGTAGGACACATACCCAGCAGGAGTACAAACGTAGGATTCTCTTTGATAATCCCGTTCATCATAACTTTAAAATTATTCATATCTTCTACTCCTTTCTTATTTAGCGCTGAGTGTATCCACAGCTTCGGGAGCTGCGGAATCAGCAGGTTGTTCAACATTCTTTTGAGTAGCGCCGGTAGTGCCGTCGGCAGTTTCCTGACCGGCATAGGCAGCATAAGCCGCATTCACTGCATTCAAAAAAGCACGTGAGGTGATGGTAGACGCTGTAATGGCATCTACTTTACCACCGTCCTTGCTCACTGTCAATGCAGCTTCACCCGGATTCATGCCGGTGATGTCACCTTTATTGCCTTTCTTGAACCAGTCGGCAGCCTTGGAACCCAACCCCGGAGTTTCCACATGCGACAACAAGGAGTAGTCGATGATTTTGCCTTCAGCATCGAAACCGACCAACACTTTCAGCTCACCGCCAAAACCCATGGCAACAGCTTCCACAGCAGCTCCGATATATTCTCCACCTTTGGTGGCAGGATATACAGAATACTGTACTCCGTTTACTTCCTGCATCTTCTTCTCGGCAATGGGGTCATTGTCGAAGCCCGGAACCACCGCACTTACGGCATCGCTCAAGGTCTTTGCATTGGCCTGCGCAATGGGCTCCTTCGTCAATTCGTTTACATAAGCCAGCAACGCTACGGAGATTGCGGTAACGCCCGTAAGTACCAGCAACATATTCTTCAAGGATGATTCTAACTTTTTCATTTCTTCTTCGCTACCTCCCCAAAGCGTTTAGGTTTAACATAGGTGTTGATGAGCGGAGTGAACGCATTCATAATCAGAATGGCAAACGACATACCCTCCGGATATGCACCGAACAGACGGATGATGACAGTCAGTAGGCCGATGCAAACACCATAAATCAGCATACCTTTGTGGCTCATCGGAGAAGTCACGTAGTCCGTAGCCATAAAGACAGCACCCAGCATCAGACCACCGGACAACAACTGTACGACCGGGGATACATAAAGTTCCGGATTGACCAGATACATGATACCGGAGAACACGAATACCGTCACCAGAATAGATACCGGAATGTGCCAGGTGATGATTTTCTTCCACAACATGTAGAACAAACCAAGCAGCAGCGCCAAAGCACTCACCTCACCGAGACATCCTCCATTATTACCTATCAGAAGGTCGAAAGCTCCCGGAAGGTCGCTCAGGGACATGCCCGGAGCACCATTGATGACACCTTTCATAATAGCCAGCGGCGTAGCAGCCGTCGTGGCATCCGTATAGGCTGTCAACTGGCCTACAGCCGGCCATGTCGTCATCTGCACGGGGAATGAAAGCAACAGGAATACACGTCCTGCCAGTGCAGGGTTAAAGGGATTGCAACCCAAACCTCCGAAGGACATCTTGCCTACCCCGATGGCAAACAAGGCACCAAGGATGATAATCCAGATGGGCAGGTTGGAAGGCAGGTTAAAGGCCAGCAACACACCGGTAATGATGGCAGAGCCGTCGGTGATGGTTGTGGTCTCTTTTTTCATGAGGAATTTGCCGATGGCCCATTCAAAGAACAAGCAGGCTGCTACGGAAGTTGCCGTAACAATCAGCGCACCCAGTCCGAAAAAGTAAAGCGAAACGAGGAATGCCGGAATCAATGCGATAAGCACACCGTACATATTCTTCTTCACGCTGTCACCGCCGTGAACGTGGGGCGAAAGGGATACGATTAATTTATTCATACTTCGTTATTTTTTAGCTTGACGTGCACGGATCATCGCTCCTACCTTACCCTTACCCAAGCGGATATAATCCAGCATCGGACGGTTGGAAGGACAAGTGAACTGGCATGAACCGCATTCTATACACGACATAATGTCTTCTTTCTCTACTCTTTCAAAATCTCCGTGGGCCGAAACGGTAGCCAGCAGATACGGCTCCAACCCCATCGGGCAGGCTCCCACGCACTTGGCACAACGGATACAAGGCTGTACTTCGCCGCGCTTGGCTTCCTTCTCGTTCATAATCAGAATACCGGAGCTTCCTTTGGCTGTCGGTACATCCGTATTTACCAGAGCTTTACCCATCATCGGGCCACCGCCGATAATCTTACCCGTATCTTCGGGCAAACCGCCGCAAGCTTCAATCAGCTGCTTCATCGGCGTACCGATACGTGCCAGGAAATTGGACGGCTTTGCCAACGACTTACCGGTCACGGTAATGACACGCTCAAACAGAGGTTTGTTCTTCTGTACGGCCTGGTAAACGGCAAATGCGGTACCCACATTCTGCACCACAGCTCCCGTGGAGATAGGCAACGCACCGGCTGCAACCTGGCGACTGATGACAGCATCAATCAACTGCTTTTCACCACCCTGCGGATATTGTACCTTCAAGGGTACCACCTCGATACCTGCATAGCTGGAAGCAACCTTCGTCATCAGCTGGATGGCATCGGGCTTATTGTTCTCAATGCCGATGAATGCCTTGTTCACCTTTACCGCCTTCATCAGAATGGATACACCTACCATAATTTCTTCCGCATGTTCCAGCATCAGCTGATGGTCGGCAGTCAGATACGGTTCGCACTCTACGGCGTTGATGATGACACACTCTGCCTTGAATGCAGGAGGAGGACACAACTTGACCTGCGTAGGAAAGCATGCACCGCCCAGACCTACGATACCGGCATCGGCAATTTTCTTCACGATTTCCTCGGAAGTCAGACTGCATTCCTTCACCAACGTTTCGGAACGGTCAATGGATTCTTCCCATTCATCCCCTTCTACGTCAATGAATATAGCAGGCTTGGCGTAACCGCTGGCATCGACAATCGTGTCAATCTTAGCGACTTTCCCGCTGACAGACGAATGAATGGCTGCTGATACAAAACCGCCGGGCTCGGCAATCTTTGTACCCACTTTCACAACATCACCTTTGGCAACGATAGGCTTGGCAGGAGCACCGATGTGCTGTCCCAGCAAGATAGCGGCCTTGGCCGGAATCTCTGCCTTGATGATAGGCTGATGTGCTGAAAGTTTATTTTCGTGTGGATGGACTCCACCAATTGAAAATGTCTTCAACATACAATTCTGTATTTTTAGTCGTTTATTTACTTTATTAATTCATACCTCAACTTGGGAAGTCTAAACCTCTGCTTTAGGAGTCTCAACCTCAGCTTTAGGAACTGCAACCTTTACTTGGGGAGCTGTATCGTCAGCCTTCGGTTTGCGCGGCGGGAAGTTGAGGGCAATGATTGTGTTTTGCGGACAAGCTTCCTCGCACTTGCGACAGGATTTACACTTATTGGGGTCAATGTAAGCCAGATTGTTTTCCAGCGTGATAGCCTCGAACGGACAAACCTTCACACACTTGCCGCAACCGATACATGCCACGGTACAAGCCTTGCGTGCTACGGCCCCCTTGTCCTTGTTTACACACTGTACGTAAATACGACGTGATTTCTTGCCTTGAGGACGGATTTCAATAATAGATTTCGGACAAGCCTTGGCACAAGCTCCACAAGCCGTACACTTTTCCTCATCCACTTCGGGAAGTCCGGTCTCCGGATTCATGTGGATAGCATCGAACTGGCAGGCAGCCACACAGTCGCCGCATCCCAGACAGCCATAACTACAACCCGTTTCACCACCATAGAGAGAAGCCGCAATGGCACAACTCTTGGCGCCATCGTATTGGTTCACACGAGGACGGTTGGCACAAGTTCCATTACATCTCACCACCGCAACCATAGGTTCGGCAGCAGCGGCATCCAAGCCCAGAATCTCGGCAATCTTTGTCATGACGGGCTGTCCACCCACCGGACAAAGTTTACCATCCAGCGAACCTGCCTTTACGCAAGCATCTGCAAATCCGCTACAACCGGGGTAACCACATCCACCGCAATTTGCCTGGGGAAGCACCTCTGCTACCTGGGCAATCCGCGGATCTTCATACACGGCGAATTTCTTGGAAGCCACGTAAAGAATAGCGGCCGATACCAGCGCTATAACTCCCAATGAAATCACTGCAATCAGAATTACATTCATAAATTAGTTGTTTATTAATTATTTGTTTTATTATTAGTTAGTTCATCGGTCGTACGGAGAATGAGAACTTCTTACCCATCCGCGACTTGTTCAGCCACAATATATAATAATAAGGTACAAGAAGTGCTAGCGAACAAAGCGCGGAACGCAGCTCGTCATTCCAGATAGCCATAAAGACAAATAGTGAGATTATCAGAATAAGGAAAGGAAATATAAAGGCAAACAGAACTGCCATCACTCCCATTGAAAGTTCGCCCGTCACCCATACACGGTCACCGGGCTGGTAGGATGCGGCATTGGCATCGGCCACATCGACAAGTTTCTCTTTCGTATCCGCAGAGGTACAATGCCCCTTGACACTACACGAAGCGCACGCTGAAGTCTGGATGATTCTCACTTGGAGATGAGAACCGTTTATGTTTTCCACAATACCTTGATGTTTTATAGTATTCGCCATTTTGCAAAGTGTGCATTACAAATCGCGGCAAATTTACGCATTATTTGTGAACTGCAAACCTTTCCTATGCATTTTCTGTGTTCGTAAACGTGCTTTTTCTATGTTTTTATGTTTTTTCACCTGCCACAGACTACAAAAAGACAAAAAACAGACGGTCTGTCAAGGAAAAACAGACCGTCTGACTAACCAAAACAGATAATCTGTTCACTCCGAACAGACCATTTGTTTATTTACCATTTATAATTGATACCGAAACTGAGCAATTCTTTTACCTGAAAATAGCTGTCCCCTTCCGTCGGCTTGGCACTGTCGTCATAGCGGGCGTGCACATAGAGCTTGGTGGAAAGATAGCGGTTCAGCACAAAGTTCACCGTGTTTTCCCATTCGATACGCGTCCACTCATAACTGGTCTGGAAGTCCAGGCGGGAATCCAGCGTAATGGAAGGAATGATGGTCCACGAAAGTGTAGGCTGTATCTGCGAACCGAAGTTATGCTTCACGCACTTGCCCTCCTCAAGACCGAAACTCACTTCATTCACACCCTTATTCCCCACATAGCGCAGCATGTACGTCAGCGGAGCCATGAAAACGGACAAGCTGAATTTCTGCTTCTTCAACTTGTAGTCCATACCGATACTGCTTGACCAGTCCGCCGGAGCAAAGAAAGCCGAAACCAGCTCTTCACTGTTGGCCTTGTAGCCATTGCAGAACTGGGTCTTAAACTCAGTCGTGATGGTATAATACCACTTGGACGCAGCTTGAATACCCAGTTTACTGTACAGCCGAAGCTGGTCGGTACTTACCAGATAGTTATGAAACTCGTCGGAAGGTGCGGAGCTGAAGCCCAGCTTGGCATCGAGCAGATTTTCCCACTGCACCTTTTCACGGTCATTATAGTTGGCAAACAGTTGCAGGTTGGCAAGCACGGCGTTAGTGCTCTCACCTCCCTTGTACCAGTTGTCGGAGATATAGTTCTGGGTAATCTGCAACGAACCGTTTCCACCCGTCACCCACCAGTTGGGCTTGTGGATAATCACGTCGGCTTCCTCCTTCACTCCCACCATATTCTCCTGCGCAAACAGTTTCACGACGGACGGCTTGGAAGAAACCTCCTTCTCTATATTATCCTTGAATATCTTCCCTTTCATCACCTCCTTCTCGGTCATTACAACCAGATTGGGACAATTCACATACGTGTTCAGCAGCGTACGGTCCACCAGTTTGTTGGCTCGGTCCTTTGAGGTGAAACTCAGTGTGTCGAACGGCAACATCTCGCGCGTCAGGGCAGGCACCGTATCAGGCACCTGGAAATGCCAGTCCACCTTGGAAAGGCGTCTCATGGGGGCATAATAATAGGTAAGGGGAAGGAACAACCTATAGTAGTTCGGATTGGAAGGTATATAACGCTCCGGAGTCGTGGGGTCATTCAAATAATCCAGCACTCCGATATACCTTTCATATAATATGGAAACAGTATCCAGCCTGTACCCCATACCTTCCGGTTTCAATTTCAGAATCATGTATTCTTTCATTATATCCGGCAAGGTGTCGGCTTTGGCAGTTGTTTCCTGTCCACTGTTCTTCGAGGCGGTATCCAGCGTATTCTGTGCCATCACCGACGAAGAAATCATCGTAGCAATTAACCAAAATGCAATGTGTCTATTCTTCATAATGCCCTAAAGTCTATGTTTCGAGCGCAAATTTAGCTTAAAATGTTTAGAAAACATAGAAAAGCCATAAGAAAAAGGCAAGAAGGACTTTCTTCGATGAAATCGTATTTTTTAATAATTGTTTCATCGAAACTTTCTCTACTTCCTCTTTTTTCACTACATCGCTGAAACGTATTTCACCCGTTACGGTCACTTGGTCGGGCTGGGTGGCTGTGACGGTTATCGGATCGGTATGAATACTAAAGTTTCGTTCCTGCACGCGGAAGGAGAAGTTGAATTCTTCCAGCTTTTTGTCTACATCGACGAAATCTCCCAGGTGGAAGGTTCCTTCGTAAAAGGCACCTGGTTTCAGTGCCCCTTCTTCGGGGACAAATTCAATGGTATTGTTGCTGACCCAATACGTTTTTCCTTTCAATGAAGGAGAGAAACTGAACGGATTGTCTTTCAGTTCCTGATTCAGGTCTACCATCGGCTGGTCCTGTGTCAGTTCTATGCGTATCGTTGAGTTTTGCGAAATCACTCCTCCCGTATAAGCATTGACGTATGGAGCGTATTCGGCAGAAGGAATAATGTCTTTCTGATTACTTTTACAGGACGAAAATCCCGCAATTACTGTCAAAAGAATCAAGAATAGTCCGGCAGCAGTGCTGCATCTGGTTTTAATTTGTCCCATAGCGATGAGGTTTTATGATTCAACAAACAAATATACAGTTTTTATGGAAGAATTCTCTTAAATCTGCTTACTTTTGTACATTCAAATCATGTATTTATGGGAAGAAAGCAAGAATATAAAGAGACGAATTTGGAGTTC
>OLSA01003779.1_pt1 | contig 10352 bp, 8 predicted proteins | sample 1672731 | NCBI WGS metagenome assembly OLSA01 (sample SAMEA3136718, study PRJEB25190) | human gut metagenome | biome: human gut; feature: human-associated habitat; material: faeces | place: Austria | collected 2013
AGCACGCAGAAGAGCGTACAGAGAATGCATGCGGTTTTGTTGCCGCGCAGATATCTGCGGCACAGAGCAAGGCCGGCGCCAGTCAGAATCAGCAGCACCACAGCAAGCCAAAGAGGCATATTGCTCACCCTCCCTTACACGCCGCGGAATGCGTCGATCATATCCGTAAACCACTTCAGCTCGCGGGTGAAGCGCGCCCGCAGCCGCGCGGGATCTTCGCGCCCCTTGCCGCTATCAAAAAAGCCATGCCCGCTGTGAACGGCAAGATAGAGCTTCCCGTCCGGATTGAGATTTACGGCGAATTTTCCAAAGGAGGCGTCCGCCAGCGTCAGGACGCGTTCGATCCGTTTGGGGGTCAGAATACGAAGGGCGGCCGCTTCATTGCCGCTTGTCAGGTTGAAGCGCTTGTCAAAGTCGTCATTTCCTGTTTTGATGGTTTTGACGCGAAGCAGCTTGCCCAGTGTATCCCTCGGCCAGATGGTCAGCCATGTTGGAAACTCCCGGTCAAGCTCGCAGAGCACCCACTGCCCGGCGTAGACCTCGTGCTCGCTTTTCTCCCACTGAGCGCTTTCCTCGCGCTGGAATTCGTCCACCTCCGTCAGCCTGACGGTGCAAAGCTCCGTGGTCAGACTTTGATAGGTCCCCCGGACATACCCGCTGCCGCTGCAATAGCTGTGGCTTGGCAGGGGAATGTTGGTATCTTCTGCGTTCAAAAGGGGAGAGGCGGGGTTCATCTGTACGTTTTCAAAGCAAGCGCCTATGATCTCTGGCGCAATGGCATTGAAGGCCCGCCCGTCCGCGTGCGCCTTGGATTTCCCCTGCACCGCCTGCCCCAGCGCGAGCACCACGCCGCCCAGCAGGATGAGCACGATGTTGCCGCCCAGAAAGATACCCGCGATGGCAACCGCGCCGCCCAGCAGCGAGAGAAGTTTGCCGCCGAGCTTGCCGCCCTTGCTTTTGCGCAGCTCCTGCGCCAGCTGTTCATCTGTCATGGTTATGTTCTTTTCTTCCATATGCTTCTCCTTATTCTGCTGCGCCGGTCAAGGCGGGGCTTTCCGTTATCAGATCCAGCAGATTGCCCATACCGGTCAGCGAGGCTGTAAACCATTTTCGTATCCCGTCGATGTCCCGCAGATCCAGCTCCTCCGGAACGCCTGCAAACACATACCGGGTGTTCAGGGCCAGCGCCAGATCGCCGTCACGGAGGATAAGGCCGCACAGCTTGGCACTGCGGGAAGATGCCTCCAGCTTCTGTACCAGGTTGCGAAGCTGCGGTGTGACCTGATCGTCCACCTCCCGGCCACCTGCCGTATGAGCGGCAAAGTGCTTCCGGAAGGCGGCAGGGGCGGTGATGTCGTCCTTCTTCCGCTCTTGGAACATGTCGTTCAGGGCGATGTCCAGCGCCGGGTCGCAGATGTCCTTGCAGCGGACCACGATGCCGCGGAACAGCGTCTCGGTTCGGGTCATCCAGTTGTCGTTGTCGGGGCCGGACTTTTCCTCCACCGTGCGGCGCAGTTCCACGTTGGCCGCGGAGAACCGCAGTCCCTTGTGCTCGCCCTCGTGGAAGTCCGTCACGGTACACTCCGTAAAGGGGATCGCCGACAGCCTTGCCGCCTCCAGGTACGCCCAGTCGATGGGCAGCGTGGCCGGCTTCGGCTCCGGGCCAAAGGCTTTTGTCAGCTCCGTGCGGAAAAAGCCGCCCAGCTGCTGCTGCAACAGCGTTTTTTTCTTCTTCTGGGCGGGCTTGGCCACCAGCAGGAACAGTGCCACGCCGGGGAACGCCAAAGCGCAGACCAAAATGGGGTCACGCTGTATAAACATCGAAATACACCCGGCGATCACCAGCAAAACGCCCAGCAATATGCCGATGCTCTCCGTTCTCTGATAGTGTCCCAGCTTCTTTGACAGCTCCGCGTCCGTCATGCGCTCGATGCCGGACGTTTCAAAATCGTTTTGCTTCTTTTCCATTGCCGCTTCTCCTTTTAGTAGCAGAGACTGAAATACAGGCTGCTGTAAGGATCCACGGTATCAATGTCCATGAGGGCGGCCTCGGGCGAAATGCTGTCAAGCTGCATGCGCTTGGCACTGTCCTTGTAGCTGCCCGGCTGCGCCTCGGCGGCAAAGACCAGCCCATCATAGTCCTCGGGAAGATAGACGGCGTAGCTCTTGGTCAGAACCTGCGCCCAGTCTCCCACGTTGTACTGCCAATCGGTCGAGTAGGCGAATTCAATGAGATAGCTGTTTCCCTGCCAGCTGACGGTGTGGAGATAATAGTTGTCACCGCGTTGGCTGTTGCCGTAGGCCGTTGCGGTGGTGAGCCACATGCCGGTGTAGAAGTCGTACAGCTCGCTGTCGGTATTGGTGATGTACTGCTCGGCGAAATATGGAATGGAGCTGTCCGGAATATAGCAGATGGCATCAAAGTGCAGCTCGCGAATGCCGTCGTGGGTGTAGTCGCCGTTCTTTGTGATCTCCCAATAGCAGTCGCCGGTATTATAGCCGTCGCCAAGACCGGAGTAGCTGCAAACGCCGTCCTTCAGCAGGAAGGTTCCCATCTCCACGGCGGCGTTGATCGCAAGACCGTTTTGCGTGAAGTAGGGTTCGCCGGATTGGATTTCATCTGCCGGAAGGAGCGCGCCGTCGTACGCACCGCCGCTGATGGCAACCGTGGAGAGATCCTCCCGGAACACATAGCGCTCGACCGGGTCCCAGATCCAGACCAGCTCAGTTTCATCGCCGTTTTCGTGGATAAAGCTTACCAGCACGTCGCTTTCACCGTCGCCGTCGAGATCCTCAAGGAAAATGGCGTTGAAGGCCTGCTCCGCGTCGGGAATGTTCATGGGAAAGGACACGCTGTCAAAGAGCACCTGCTCGGGAAGGTCGCGGTAGAACGCCGCACTGCTCTCGCTCACCGTGACCAGCACATCCACGCTTTCGCCGTCGTGGGTGATGGTGCCGCTTGCGGCCACCATGCCGCTGGTACGCCAGTCCTCTCCCGCCACATCATCGGAATTGCCGCAGGCGGCAAGGCTCAGGCAGAGTGCCAGCGCCAGCGCAGAGGAAACGATATGCTTCCATCGAATTTTCATCATTCTTCCGTCCTTTCTATTACTCCATCAGGTAGTAAGAGCCTTCGTCGCCCCATACGAGAACGTCCTCGTCCAGTTCAAAGACCTTGTACGACACACCATCGTACATCGTGGAATCGGCGTAATAGGTGCTCGCCTCGTCCGTCGAATAGGAGAAGGTGCCGCAGTCCATTTCCGCGCTTTCAGCGCCGGGCGCGCGCTGGTAAAAGCTCCAGTTGCCTCTGCCGTCGATGACGATATAGGTCTCAGCGGATAGGTCGCCGTCGTAGTACCAGATGCCCTTGAATTCTGAAACGTTCCGCTGGCAGAGGTCGGAATCCCAGCTCCAATAGGAATTTGCATCGCCGTTCAGACGGCCGTTCCAGTCAGACACCTCGTCCTCCGAAAAAATGGGTGCATCGTCCTCTGTGAGACGGCCGCCGTCCTCATACCAGAGGTACTCCATTCCTTCGCCGGGATTAAAGTAGCCGTAGGCGGCGCAGTAGAGCTGACCGTCCTCCATGGCGATGCGGCTGCCGGAGTCGTCGAGATCGCTGTAAGCGTAGATGGCCTCCCACTCCGGCTCATAGCGGAGATAGCCTCCGTCCACCGCTTCGCCACTGAGGTAAAGAGTCCAATTGCCGTCAGCGTCAAACTCCATGTAGTCGTAGTCGTTGTTCGCTTCTCCCAGCCAAATGCCCTCAAAATTGCTGAAGTCGTTCACGGTATCCTCGCTGACCCCGCCGCCCAGTCCGTCGTTGGGGTCGTCCTGCAAGGAGGGATCTCCGCCGCAGGCCGTGCACAGCAGGCAGAGCAGCATCAGCCCCGCGAGAGCGTATGGTAATTTCTTTTTCATGTGATCGTCCTCCTTATTTTCCGCGCGTTACGCCATTTTCTGATAGAATTCAAAGTCGCCCCAGCGCAGCGTGTCGTGGTCGAGAAGGGTGAATTCATAGGCCACCTCGTCATACAGCTCGGAAACCGCGAGATACATCTCCTCGGAGTCCTCGGGGGCCAGCTCGACGGTGCCGCTGTCCACCGTGGTGGGGTCGCCGTCGCCACCGGGCCGCTCCAGCAGCTCCCAGCCGCCGTTTTCGTCAAACACAAGGATGCTGCGTGCGTCCCACTCGGCGTCCAGATACCATGTGCCCGCCATCGTCTCAAAATCGATGTCGCCGATGTTCTCGCCCGGCGCGTCGCCGGTCATCTGCGTAAAGGTGCCGAGCTCGGCCACATGCAGCGAGCCGACCTCGTCGAACCAGCTGCGGTAGGCCATGCCGTCGTGCTCATTGTAGAAATAGTCGCAGTCATACTCCGGCACGAACTGGATGAAGCCGCTGGCGGTCACCTCTTCGTCCGAGTCGTACAGCGCAAAGCGAACCTCGTCGCCATCGTCGTTGGTGGCGGAGATCAGCGTGCCGCCGTCCTCGCCACGCCATGCGCCGCCGAAGACGTAGAGGTTCGACATCTGTTCAGCGTCCTTGACCAGACCCTCGAAGGAATCCGGCAGGCCATAAAAATTATAGTCGCTGCCGTCGTCGCCATAGTCCTCGTTGCTCTCGCCGCAGGCGGCAAGGCTCAGGCACAGCGCCAGCGCCAATGCAAAAGACAGAAAGATTTTCAAATGTTTCATCGTTTGCTTCTCCTTTTTCAAATGAACTGCTTCAATGCTCCTGTTCCGCCATGGACAAGATCTCATCATGGCTCAGCTCCACATCACCGAAGCGGACAAAAATGCCGTTGGTCACGGCGCTGTTCCACACCCGTGCATCTGCAAGCGGGCGAAACCGGATCTTATCGAGATAGGGCTTCATATCCAGCAGGAGCCGGCTTCCGGACACAAAATCAACTTGCAGCACATGATCGGGCAGCGGTGTGACGGCTGTGAGATACTTTCGATTCAAGTGCGCGCCCTCCTTTCTGTGAAAATAAAGATCCACCGTACAGACATTGTACGGTGGATCTTGTGGGAGAACCATTAACCAAAGGTTAGGTCTTTTGCCCGAACAGCCCGGCAAGCGCCTTTCGCTTGGTTCGGGTGTCGCCCTCAATATGAAGTTTGGAGTAGATCCGGTTCACATACTGCTTGACGCTGCCCTCGGAGAGATAGAGCTTTTCCGCGATCTCGCGGTTGCTCAGCCGCTGCGCTATCAGCTCTACGATCTCAAACTCCCGCGGTGTCAGCACATCGAAGGCAGCCGGGCGGACGCTTGCCGCGTTTCGCGCCCCTGCCGCCTCACCAAGTTTGGTGATTTTTTCGACCAGCTCTGTTTTGATCTCTCGCGCCAGCAAGGGCCTTAAGTACGCGTAGTTTTCAACAAACGGCATCACAAGACCGTCCGGCGCAGCGTCGGAAAGCGCCTTTCCCAACCATGCATGGGCTTCCTCAATTTTTCCCAATTGCGCATAGGCCGCCGCTGTCTGGATGCAGCTATGTATTGCTACTAATGCGTAGTGCATTGTCTCGCACACCGCCAACAGTTCTGCGCTGCGACCTGCCACTTTGGCATAGGCGCCCTCAGCAAGATAGACCTGATTTTCGATCATTTCCATCATGGGTTTTCCCGGCGCGAGCATGTTGATATCGGAGAGGCGGTGCTGCGAGAAAATCTCCGGGATTTTGTCCGTTTCGCCGCGCAGGGCATGGTAGTAGGCGCTGGTAGCACTCCAGAGGTTGATCCACGAGGCGTCGTGATAGCGCAGAAGCTCCGCGTATCGCTCCGCAAAGGTATAGCGCTGCTCTACATCGGTATAAAGCGAGAGCCGCCGCGACAGAAAATCGCAGCAGAGCGCCATGTTGATCTGCCCATTGTCCTTCACCTGCGTGTAGGCACGTTCCAACTCAATATGTGCATCGGTGAAGCGCCCCTGACAGAACAACGCCTCGGCGCGCATGATGGTCTCCGCGCCCTGCCCGTGATGGTTGGTGACCTTGTAGTAGTGGGGCATGCACTCGTCCATCTCAAAAAGTTCGCTTTTGAGCGATCCCGGTGCGCGGTGGAACATCATCAGGACAGATGGCGAGCCGAAGGTCCAGCCGCCGCTCGACTGAATGCTGATGGCGGGGCGGGACATCTGCGCGCTGGCGCTGCGGTGCAGACGGCTCATGGCACTGATGTCGTTATAGCAGAGAAAGCTCAGAATGAGGTCGCACTCTCCCAGCAGGTTGCCGCGCTCTTCTTCGGACAGCTCCGGATGCTCCTCGATGGCCGTCAGCAGCAGGGTCTTCAGCTCCATCATTTTCGGAATCTGCCGCCATGTGAACATGCGGCGCATCAGTACCAGAATGGCAAAGGGGTAAGTTTTTAGCGTTTCGGCGGGGCATTTTTCCAGCGCGTCGAGTACGTCCTCGGGCTTCAGCGACGCAAGCAAAATGCCCGCATCGCTGCGGATGACGCGCAGCAGCGCGTCGTAATTTTCACTCTTCCGGTAGGCGGCGATGGCATGGAGATACTGCCGGTGCTGCTCATACCACAGGCCGAAGCGCTCCCAATAGAGCTGCTGCGTTTCCGCCGACATCGCAAGAAAGCTGCGCTCGGCGCACTCTTTCATCATGTGGTGGAAGCGATAGGTCACGCCGTCCGGCAGACGCGCAACAAAGGCGTTCTGCTCGGTCAGCAGGGAGAGAATCTGCCCCGCGTCCGCATCACCCGTGATATGCTGCGCCATTTCGGCGCTAAATTCATCGGCAAGCCCCATGACCGCCAGAAACTCCCGCTGTTTTTGCGGCAGTGGATCGATCATGGCGGCGGTAAAGGTGGCGTAGATGTCAGAATCGCGGCTGGGCAGCACGCCGCGCTCGGAGAGCGTACGCAGACTCAGATACACGGCGGAAAACCAGCCCTCGCTCGAATAGAGAAGGCTCTCCACCTGCGCGTCGGAAAGCTCCGTGCCGCAGCGGTGGGCATAGACGGCAAGCTCCGTGTGGTTGAGGCGCAGCTGCTCCGTGCCGATCTGATAGACTCTTGCCCCCAGCCGCACCACCTCCGCCGCGGGCAGAAAGCGGTCGCGGCTTGCAACGATCAGATGCACGTTTGAAGGAAGCCTGTTTGCGAGCATACAGAGAAACAGCGAGGCGCGCTTGTCCGTGAGCAGGTGGAAATCGTCGATGAAGAGATAGCAGGGCGTATCATCTGCCAGCGCGTGGCAGAGATCGTCCACCAGCAGCCCACCGCCTGCGGCGTCCGTGGGGCAGGGATAGTCCCGCAGGAAGGGGAAGCCTGTGCGGGCGAACGCCTCCTGTACGCTTTTCCAGAAGATCGCAAGGTTATCGGAATATACGCTGATGCGGATGATGCGCAATGTCTCCGCCTTGGCGCGCTCAGCGAGATACCAGTTCACCGCCGTGGTCTTTCCGTAGCCCATGGGCGCGACCACGATGGTCATGGCGCATCGGGAGATGGGCCGCAGACTTTCCTGAAGTCGCTCGGAGATGTAGATGGTGTTCAGGTTCCACTTCGGTTTTGGCATGGCATCGTCCTCCAATGCGCTTTCACAGAGTTTTTTATCAAAAACTATTTTGGCTTAGATACAAGTATATCGGTTTTCTTTACAAGTGTAAACCTTGTCCATGCCCTTACCTGTGAAATTATTTTGCAGGCAGAGGATAAGCGAATAGAAAAAGAAACAGATACCTGCCTGCTCCTCGTGTGAAACTGTGCCAAGATAAAAAATCGAGTGGCCATAAGTGACGCTTCTTATGACCACTCGATATGGTGCGGGCATGGGGACTTGAACCCCAACGCCTTGCGGCACGAGAACCTAAATCTCGCATGTCTGCCAATTCCATCATGCCCGCATAATAAAATCACTATAACATATCTTTCTGCCTGCGGCAAGGAGAAAATTCGTTGCAATGTGTGCCTATCCGACTTATAATAAAGCGGCACGCGATCCATGCGTCGCGCGACACCACGACTGGGAGGACACTGCCGTGCAGAATGTTTGTCCTGATTATTATGAGCGCTTTCACTGCATTGCCGACCGCTGCCGCCACAACTGCTGCATCGGGTGGGAGATCGACGTGGACGAGGACGCCCTCGCTGCTTACCGCACCGTCGGCGGCGAGATGGGCGAGCGCCTGCGCAGGAATATTGCAGAGGACGGCGATGCACCGCACTTTATCCTCGGCGAGGGCGAGCGTTGCCCGTTTTTGAACGAAAAAAACCTCTGTGACCTGATCCTTTACGGCGGGGAGAAGATGCTCTGCCAAATCTGCACCGACCACCCGCGCTACCGCAGCTTTTTTTCAGAGCGTACGGAGATCGGCGCAGGCCTTTGCTGTGAAGAGGCTGCGCGTCTCATCCTGACGAAGAAGGAAAAAACGGCGCTCGTCGTGACCGGCGAGGGGACGCTCGATGAAGAGGAGACGGCACTGCTCATGCTGCGAGAGAAGCTTTTTGATGCTGCGCAGGATCGGGGAGAGCCATTAAAGCGGCGAATGGAGCGGATCTTGTCGCTCTGCGGTGCGCACATGCCAGATATTTCGTTTGTGCAGTGGGCGGACTGCTACCTTTCCCTCGAGCGAATGGACGAGAGTTGGACGGAGCTGCTCGCGTCGCTGCGCGCGCATGCGGACGCACTGCCGCTTGGTGAGTTTGCCGCGCACATGAAAACACGTGAGACGGAATATGAGCAGCTTCTTGTCTACTTCCTCTACCGCCACGTGCCGGAGGCCTTGGACGACGGGGATGTGAGCAGCAAGGCTGCGTTTGCCGTGGCATCGGTGAGGCTGCTTTTTGCGCTCGGTGCGCTGCACTTTTTGCTGCATGGCGACTTTACCGTGGAAGATCAGATCGCGCTGTGCAGGCTGTACAGCGCGGAGGTCGAGTATTCTGATGACAATATGGAGGCGCTGTTTGACGCGCTGATGTAAAAAATGCTGCCCGGCACTTGCCTGGGCAGCATTTTTTGCACCGTTTTGGTTGATTCTTATGTAAACCTATGCTATGATAGCAGCAGATTCGACAGACAGTGGGCAGTTTCGCCCGATTCCGGCAAAGGAGAAAACACGATGAAGCAGATCATACGAAACAGAAAGCCTCTGGCCGTGCTTTTGGCGCTGTGCCTTGCCATGCAGATGTGCGTGCCCGCAGCAATGGCGAGCGGCCGCCTGATGCGCGCAGGGGATATGGCCATTGAGCAGATCGAAGAGGAAGAGGGCTTCCGCGCGGAGAAGTATTCCGCCGGCGGCAAGTGGTACATCGGCTACGGTACGGAGTGCGGCGAGGAAGATTTCCCGGATGGCGTTACGCGCGAAGAGGCAGAACTCCTGCTGATGAGCAAGGTCGAGCGCTACGAGGAAAAGCTCAACGACTTTTTTGACCGCTACGACGTCAGCCCTACGCAGGGGCAGTTCGATGCGCTCATCTGCTTCAGCTACAACTTCGGTACCGGCTGGATGAGCGGAACGAGCGCTCTCGTTAAGATCGCCCGCGGCGAGATTGACGCCACGCGCCTTGAGGTGGCGCAGGCGTTCGGCGAATGGTGCCACTCCGGCGGGCAGGCGCAGGCAGGCCTTGCCGATCGCCGGCTGCAGGAGGCTGCCATTTTCCTTGATGACGATCCCCGTGCGGCAGAGGATGAGTTTGCCTACCTTATCATCAACAAGGAAAGCGGCGCATCCTACGAGACGGATTTTGCCGTTTATGAGATCGGTGAATCCTATGAGTCGTTCCCCAAGATGGAAAAGCTCGGTTACAGCTTTGCTGGCCTTATGACCAAGGACGGCAGAACCATTACGGAAAGCAGCACCGTGCGCGGCAGCGTAGTGGCGACGGCGCAGTGGACGGCCACCAGCTATACCGGCAGAACTTATAGCGACGTCAACCGATCCGACTGGTTTTATAACTATGTCATGGAGCTGAGTCAGCAGGGGATCGTCGGCGGCAACGACGACGGCACCTTTGCCCCCAACCGTGCCACGAGCACGGGCGAGATGCTCAAGCTTTTGCTGCTGGCAACGGGACACAAGGTACAGTCTCCTGTTACGGAGCACTGGGCGAGCGGTTATGCGCTGTACGCTTACTCTATGGGCTTTGCCGCGCAGGCTTACAGTGATGCCCAGCTCGATCGCGGCATCAGCCGCTTGGATGTAGCGCGCTTTGCGGCCAAGGCGCTGGGCTATGGCGCGTCCAATGCGGCAACGCCCTTTGCCGATGTGAACGACGGTTACGTGACGGCGCTTTACGAAGCAGGTGTGTTTATCGGCTCCAAGGTCGGCGACCTGTCGTATTTCTATCCGAACAGCAGCATCACGCGCGCGGAGGTGGCAACGATCGTTTA
>OLSA01003781.1_pt1 | contig 10349 bp, 5 predicted proteins | sample 1672731 | NCBI WGS metagenome assembly OLSA01 (sample SAMEA3136718, study PRJEB25190) | human gut metagenome | biome: human gut; feature: human-associated habitat; material: faeces | place: Austria | collected 2013
TCATTGAGCAGAACGGCGCGGACGCGCTGCGCAGGGCCATCGCGCAGCATCTCTACCGCTTCCGCGGCATCTCCGCCGCGCCGGAGCAGATCGTCGTCGGCGCGGGAACGGAGTACCTCTATAACCTCATCGTCCAGCTGCTCGGACGCGAGGCCGTCTACGGCGTGGAGGACCCCGGCTACTCCAAGGCCGCGCGCATCTACGCGCTCGGCGGCGCAAGGACTGCGCCCGTGCTTGTGGATGAGGGCGGCGTAAGCCTGAGATCCCTGGAAATGAGCGGCGCACAGATCCTGCACACCTCGCCGAACCACCAATTCCCCACCGGAGCGGTGACGCCCATCGGCCGCCGGCAAAGCCTGCTGCGCTGGGCGGAGGCGCGGGAGGGCCGCTATATCATCGAGGACGATTACGACAGCGAGTTCCGCTTCACGCTGCGCCCCATCCCCACGCTGCAAAGCATCGACCGCGCGGGGCGCGTGATCTACGTCAACACCTTCTCGCGCACGCTCGCGCCCTCGCTGCGCATCAGCTATATGGTGCTGCCCAAGAGCCTGACCGAGCGCTACCGCGCGCAGCTCGGCTTCTACTCCTCCACCGTGCCGGCGATGGAGCAGTATACGCTCGCGCGTTTTTTGGACGAGGGGTATTTTGAAGCGCACATCAACCGGATGCGCAAGTCCTACCGCGCGCAGCGCGACGCGGTCATCGACACCATTCTGCAAAGCCCGCTCGGCGAGCACTGCCGGGTGTCCGGTGAGGACGCGGGGCTGCACTTCCTTCTGACGATCGACACGAAATGCACCGACCATGTGCTGCGTGCCGACGCCGAGGGGCGCGGCGTGCGGCTCTCCTTCCTCTCGGATTTTGCCCTGCGTCCCGGCTCCGCGCCGCAGCACACGCTGGTCATCCATTACCCCGGCATCGACCTTGGACGGCTTCGCTCGGCGCTGTCCATTCTGGAGGCGCTGCTGTATTTCCGCGACTGGAAATACAAGGGCAGAAAATGAACTCCGTGTAAACATTTCTATAATTCGCTAAAATATTTATATAAATCTATTGACAAAAGTTTTCGCTGTGCTATGATACGGTACAGCAAAGAAAAACCCGGTAAGGAGGCGCATGATGAAAAAGAATCTATATAGCCTGACGCTCTCGGACGAGGTGGTGCGGGAGGTCGACGCGCTGGCGCACCGGCTGGGCACGAACCGCTCGGCGCTGGTGAACCGCATCCTGTCCGAGTACGTCTCCGTCCCCACGCCGGAGCGCAGGATCAACGATATTTTCGAGGCCATCGAGGCGCTCGTTTCCCCCTCGCGCGAGCTGGTGCCGTTTTTCGCACCGAACTCGCAGTCCATGTCGCTCAAATCGAGCCTCGCCTACAAGTACCGTCCGACGGTCAAGTATGAGGTCGATCTCGGCGGCGGCGAGGATACGCTGGGCACGCTCAACGTCGTGTTCCGCACGCAGTCGGCGGAGCTGATCGCCGCGCTGACGGACTTCTTCCGTCTGTGGGCGCGTATCGAGAACGCCTGTCTCGCGCCGGCGCTCGGCGGCACGATCACCTGTTCGCTCTACGACGGGCGCTTCGTCCGTCCGCTCGCCATGCCGCGCGGACACGCCCGCTCGGCGGAGGACATCGCCGGCGCCATCAGCGCCTATGTGCAGCTCTTCGACCGCCTGCTCAAGGGCTATCTGAGCGGCGATCTGAGCGCCAAGGACGTGGAGCTGGCCTACCGCGGCGACCTGCGGGGCCGCGGGCTTCTGATTTAATCGATTCGCAGTTTTGTCAATAGAGGTGAATTTATATGAACGCTGAAAAATATACCCAGAAAACGCTGGACGCCGTCAAGACCGCGCAGAGCATGGCGCAGGAAAACGGCAACCAATATCTGACCCCCGAGCATCTGCTCTATGCCCTTGTCGATCAGGACGGCGGACTCATCGCGTCGCTCTTCGGCAAGATGGGCGTGGACTGCGACGGCCTGCTCTCCGAGCTGGACACGCTGATCCGGCGTCTGCCGAAGGTCTCCGGCGGCAGCGGCGAGGTGTACGCCTCACCGGAGACCGGCAAAATTCTGAACCTTGCCGAAAAGACCGCCGAGAAGCTGCACGACGATTATATCTCCGTCGAGCACCTGATGCTCGCCATCTTCTCCGAGGGAACGAGCGACGTCAAGCAGCTGCTCCAGAGCCACGGCATCACGCGCAGTCGCTTTACCGACGAGCTGAGCAAGGTCAAAACCGCTCCCGTGACCTCGGACAATCCCGAGGAGACCTACGACGCGCTCAAGAAATACGGCACCGACCTTGTCGAGCGCGCCCGCAGCAAGGAGCTTGACCCCGTCATCGGCCGCGACGCGGAGATCCGCAACGTCATCCGCATCCTGTCGCGTAAAACCAAGAACAACCCTGTGCTCATCGGCGAGCCGGGCGTCGGCAAGACCGCCATCGCCGAGGGCCTTGCCCAGCGTATCGTGCGCGGCGACGTGCCCGAGGGGCTGAAGGACCGCACCATCTTCTCGCTCGACATGGGCGCGCTCATCGCGGGCGCGAAGTATCGCGGCGAGTTCGAGGAACGTCTGAAGGCCGTTCTGAACGAGGTCAAGAAGTCTGAGGGGAAGATCATCCTCTTCATCGACGAGCTGCACACCATCGTCGGCGCGGGCAAGACCGAGGGCAGCATGGACGCAGGCAATCTTTTGAAGCCTCTGCTCGCCCGCGGCGAGCTGCACTGCATCGGCGCGACCACGCTTGACGAGTACCGCCAGTACATCGAAAAGGACGCCGCGCTCGAGCGCCGCTTCCAGCCCGTACAGGTCGACGAGCCGACGGTGGAGGACACCATCTCCATCCTGCGCGGACTCAAGGAGCGTTATGAAATTTACCACGGCGTGCGCATCCACGACAACGCGCTCGTCGCCGCCGCGACGCTGTCCGCGCGCTATATCACCGACCGTTTCCTGCCCGACAAGGCCATCGACCTCGTGGATGAGGCCTGCGCGATGATCCGCACGGAGATCGACTCCATGCCCGCTGAGCTGGATGACCTGCGCCGCAAGATCATGCAGCAGGAGATCGAGGAAATGGCCCTCAAGAAGGAGGACGACCAGCTCTCCCGCGACCGTCTGGAGGAATTGAAGAAGGAGCTTGCCGACGAGAAGGAGCAGTTCAACGCCATGAAGTCCCGCTGGGAGGCGGAGAAAAACGGCGTGGAGAGCGTCAAGAAGCTCAAGAGCGAGATCGAGCAGATGCACGGCGACATCGAGCGGGCGCAGGCCAATCTCGAGTATGAGAAGGCCGCGAAGCTCAAGTATTCCGATCTGCCCGCGCTTGAAAAGCAGCTCAAGGACGCCGAGGCTGCGGCCGAGAAGCACAATAGCGACAACTCCATGGTGCATGACACCGTGACCGAGAACGAGATCGCCGACATCGTCGGCAAGTGGACGGGCATCCCCGTCAGCCGTCTGATGGAGGGTGAGCGCGAAAAGCTGCTGCGCCTCGACGAGATCATTCACAAGCGTGTCGTCGGTCAGGACGAGGCCGTGCGCCTCGTCACCGAGGCCATCCAGCGCTCGCGTGCAGGCATCGCAGACCCGAACCGCCCGATCGGCAGCTTCCTCTTCCTCGGTCCCACGGGCGTTGGCAAGACGGAGCTTGCAAAGTCCCTCGCCGACTGCCTGTTCGACGATGAACACAACCTCGTGCGCATCGACATGACCGAGTACATGGAGAAATTCTCCGTCTCGCGTCTCATTGGTGCCCCTCCGGGATACGTCGGCTATGACGAGGGCGGCCAGCTCACTGAGGCCGTGCGCCGCAAGCCGTACAGTGTCGTGCTGTTCGACGAGGTCGAAAAGGCGCACCCGGATGTGTTCAACATCCTGCTGCAAATTCTCGACGACGGCCGCATCACCGATTCGCAGGGCCGCACGGTGGACTTTAAGAACACCATCATCATCCTGACCTCGAACCTCGGCTCTTCCGAGCTGCTCGACGGCATCCAGCCGGACGACAGCATCTCCGAGAGCGCCCGCGCCGCCGTCATGGGCGAGCTGCGCCGCGCGTTCCGTCCGGAGTTTTTGAACCGTCTTGACGAGATCATCATGTTCAAGCCGCTCACGAAGAAAAACCTCAGCGGCATCATCGACATCCTGATGGAGGGTCTCAAGAAGCGTCTTGCCGACAAGACGCTGAGGCTCGAAGTCACGGATGCTGCCAAGAGCCTCATCATCGAGCGCGGCTTCGACCCGATCTACGGTGCGCGTCCGCTCAAGCGCTACCTCCAGAGCGCGGCAGAGACGCTCATCGCCAAGGAGATTTTGCGCGGCGACCTCGCCGCGGGCAGCACGCTTGTGCTCGACGCCGAAAACGGCGAGCTCACTTGCCGCAAGAAGTAAATACGCGTGAAAAGCCGCCCATTCGGGCGGCTTTTTCCGTTTCGCTACCGATAGTAGCGGAATACTTGGTGGACTTTTGCGCCAAAAACTGCTACGATAGCGCCATCAACACAAAGGAGACTTTCTATGGACAACGAACTCGGCGCACGCATCCGCGCACTGCGCAAGGAACGTGGGCTGTCGCAGGAGGCGCTGGCGCAGGCACTCGAGGTCTCGCGGCAGGCCGTGACGAAGTGGGAGGACGGCTCGTCGCTGCCGAGCACGGCGAACCTCTTCGCGCTCTCGGGCTTTTTCGGTGTTCCGCTCGCAGAGTTGACCGGCACGCCAGATGGGAACGCTCCCGCAAGCATATCGGAGAAAACACGCGATAAGCGCACAAAGACCCTGCGCATTGGCGCATGGGTGCTGTTGGCCGTCAGCGTACCGGTACTGCTCATATGTGCCGTACAGTATTTTACTGCCGGACCGCCTATTCCAGAGGATGTTTCGATCGTCGGCGGCGTTGATATGGCGACAGACATCTACGTTATGGGCCGGTTCCCTTCACATCTGTTTTTAGCCGCACTGCCGCTCTTTGTCGTGGGACTTGGTGTGCTGATAGGATTGAAAATCAAGAGGTGGAAAGGAAAAACACATGACGGGCAAGATTAAAGTTTTATTGCCGCTGCTGCTCATTTTTCTACTCGTCGGCTGCGGCAAAACGAACGATGGCCTGACCATCGAGGGCCATGACTGGACATACGCAAACGCCATCGACAGCGAGGGGCAGCCGCTCGACCTCCCTGCCCTCACCTGCTCCGCGCAGGACGGCTCGCTGACGGTCACGGATTCAGACGGCAGCACGCAAAGCGGCACCTACACCCTCACCCAGCATGATGCGAACGACGTCCTCTATGATCTTACGCTGGATAGCGAGACCGGCACGGCGCTTGTCGGCGTCACGGAATACACCGATGCTGCAGGGGAGAAAAGCAGTGAGTATACGCTGATCTTATCGCTGCCAGAGCGGACGGTTTATTTTCGTGCCGATATGGCACAATGAATCAAGGCCGCCCGAAAGGGCGGGGTTTTCCCTGCACCGTGCAGGGGGACGATTAAGGGGGATATTCTCTTTCCACGGAAAGAGAATATCCCCCTTTGACCCCCAAGAGAAAGGGATTCGCATTGCAAGCGAGCAGCTCGAAGAGCTGCAATGCTTGCCGATTGCACTGCCCATAGCGCGGCGTTGCCGCGTTAGCACTGCAAGACGATTTGCCTCTGCTCCTATCATCCGCTGTTGCGCAGCCGTTGGCGGCTCTGCTGCCTTACGGATGCGGCACACCCCTTGCGGGTGCCGCTCTGCCCATCTTGTAGGAGTACAGCCTAATCACCGTCTATCGCCAGTCTCCAGAATGTGGCGAGCGCAGCAATGCCACATTCCGCAGGCAGTCTGCCGCCGTGCAAACGTCACACGCGCCTCACGGTAGTAAGGCGCGGTTGCGAGTTGTCACGAATCGCAGGGATTCATGGCGAAGCCATGTACACCGCACCCGATTCCGCAGGCTGAGCAGCTCTTCAAGATCGAGACTGCCAATGTGCGGGGTCGAGGGGGAAGGCCCCTCGTCCCTTTCTCTTGGGGGGTATAAGGGGGGCTATTCTCTTTCCGAGGAAAGAGAATAGCCTCCCTTTGCCGTTCCCCTGCACGGTGCAGGGAAAAACGCCCCCCTGCGAGTACGCAGGGAACAATACAACACAGTGTGTTAAAACAATGTTAGCTGGCTCGTTTCAGGCAATCCCGCAAACGCGCCCAGCGCGCGCAGCTGGTCGATATGCGTCTGCGACAGCTTGTTGCAGCAAAGGGAAAACTCCTCCACCGATGTAAAGTCCTTCCCCTTGCGCTTCTCGACGGTGTCGAGCGCTGCGGTCTCGCCGAGTCCGCGGACGGACGTGAACGGCGGCAGCAGGCCGTTTTCCGTGACGACGAACTTCGTCGCATCGCTGCGGTAGATATCGATGGGCTCAAAGTGGAAGCCGCGCAGGCAGAATTCGTAGCAGACTTCAAGCGTCGTCATCAAGTCCTGTTCCACGGCGGTCGCGTCCTTGTTGTTTTCAATCTCGCGGATGCGGCGGCGCAGCGCGTCGGCGTCCTTGCAGCACTCGGCGGCGTCGAATGCCTTGGCGCGGATGGAGAAGAACGTCGCGTAGAACGCGAGCGGCTCGTGCACCTTGAACCACGCGATACGGAACGCCATCATAACGTATGCGACCGCGTGCGCTTTCGGGAAGAGGTAACCGATCTTCGCAAGCGACTCGATGTACCACTCCGGCACGTCGTGCTTGCGCATCTCTTCGACCCACATCGGCCAGTCCCCCGCCTTGCCGCCCTTGACCTTGCCCTTTCGGACGGCCTCCATGATCTTAAAGCTCATCTTCGGGTCAAGCCCCATAGAGATGAGGTAGAGCATGATATCGTCACGGCAGCCGACGGTCTCCAGAACGCTCGCCGTGCCGCTGACGATCAGATCCTTCGCGTTGCCGAGCCACACGTCCGTGCCGTGGGAGAAGCCTGAAAGGCGCAGCAGCGTGTTGAAGTCCTTGGGCTGCGTGTCGACGAGCATCTGGCGCGTGAAGCGCGTGTTAAACTCGGGGATCGCGACGGCGCCCGTGGGGCCGAGCACTTCGTCGTTCTCATAGCCGAGCACCTTGGACGAGATGAAGATCGACATCGTGTCGGGGTCGTCGAGCGGGATAGCGCGGGCGTTCACGCCCGTCAGATTTTCGAGCATGCGGATCATCGTCGGGTCATCGTGGCCGAGCATATCGAGCTTTAAGAGGTTGTCCTCCATGCAGTGATATTCGAAATGCGTGGTGATCGTGTCGCTGTCGGGGTCGTCCGCGGGGTGCTGTACGGGGCAGAAATCCTCGATATCCATGTCGTCCGGCACGACGACGAGTCCGCCGGGATGCTGGCCCGTCGTGCGTCGCACGCCGACGCAGCCCGCCGTCAGGCGGTCGATCTCGGCGTTGCCCGCGGCGATGCCGTTTTCCTCGAGGTATTTTTTGACGAAGCCGTAGGCCGTCTTCTCCGCGAGCGTACCGATCGTACCCGCGCGGAACACCTGCGTCTTGCCGAACATCTCGACCGCGTGCGCGTGGGCGCGCGCCTGATATTCGCCTGAGAAGTTGAGGTCGATATCCGGCACCTTGCCGCCGCCGTAGCCGAGGAAAGTTTCAAACGGGATGTCGAAGCCGTCCTTGACGTACTTCGTGCCGCAGACGGGACACATTTTATCGGGCATGTCCGCGCCACAGCCATACTCGCCCGCGTGGAACTCGACGTTGCGGCACTTCGGGCAGCGGTAGTGCGGCGGCAGGGCGTTGACCTCGGTGATGCCGGCCATGTACGCTACGAGCGACGAGCCGACCGACCCTCGCGAGCCGACGAGGTAGCCGCACTCGAGCGAGCGCTGCACGAGCTTCTGCGCCGACATGTAGACGACGTCGTACTTGCCCAGAATGCTGCCGAGCTCGACGTTCAGCCGGTCGACGATCAGCTGCGGCAGATCGTCGCCGTAAAGCTCGTGCGCTTTCCCCCACACCATGCGGTTAAGGTCTTCTTCCGAATTTTCAAGCCGCGGCGGGAACAGCTTGCCCTTGGGCAAAAGCTCGATATCCTCCACCTGCTCGGCGATGGCGCGGGTGTTCGTCACGACGACCTCGTAGGCTTTCTCCTTGCCGAGGTAGTCAAATTCCTTGAGCATTTCGTCCGTCGTGCGGAAGTAGAGCGGGACGGGCTCGTTCGCGTCGGCGAATTTCTTTGACGCGAGCAGGATATGGCGATAAACCTCGTCTTCGGGGTCGAGGAAGTGGACGTCGCCCGTTGCGCAGACGGGCTTGCCGAGCTCTTCGCCAAGCTTGACAACAGTGCGGTTGAAGTCCTTGAGGTCTTCGTCGTCGCGCACCGTGCCGTCGCGCACCATGAAGCGGTTATTGCCGAGCGGCTGAATTTCAAGATAGTCGTAGAACGAGGCGATGCGCTTGAGCTCATTCCAGTCCTTGTGGTCGACGATGGCGCGGAACAGCTCGCCCGCCTCGCAGGCAGAGCCGATGATCAAGCCCTCGCGATGCGCGACAAGCTCGCTTTTCGGGATGATCGGCACGCGCTTAAAGTATTTGAGGTTCGACGCCGAGATGAGCTGGTAGAGGTTCTTGAGGCCCACCTTGTTCTTGGCGATCAGAATAATGTGCTTTGGGAAACGGTTGCGCTTGACACCGAGCGGGCGGAGCTTCGTCATCTCGTCGTTGATCTGCTGGAGGCGCGTGACGCCGCGCTCTTCGAGCATGACGAAGAACTTGGCCAGCATCTGCGCGACCGGGACCGCATCGTCGGACGCGCGGTGGTGGTTGAACTGCGGGAGCTGCAAGTGGTCGGCCACGATGTCTAGCTTGTACTTGCCGAGCTCGGGCAGGAGATTCTGCGCGAAAATCAGCGAGTCGAGATACGTCGGCTCGAACGGGATGCCGCACTTTTTGCAGCCTGCGCGGATAAAGCTGATATCAAACTCCGCATTGTGCGCAGCGAGCGGGCGGCCGCCCGCAAAGACCAAAAACGCGTGCAGCGCGTCCTCCAGCTTCGGCGCGCCGCGCAGCATGTCGTCTGTGATGCCGGTCAGGCCGATGATCTCAGGCGAAAGCCGACGCTCGGGGTCGACAAAGGTTTGGAACGTGTCGACGATCTCGCCGTCTTTCAGAATGACCGCACCGATCTCGGTGATGGCATCATGCGCGACCTTCAGACCCGTTGTTTCAATGTCGAAACAGCAGATCTCAGTCGAAAAATCGCCGTCCTGCGGGCCGTGCACACAGATACGGTCGTCGATGTTGTTGAGAAAATAGCCCTCACAGCCGTAAAGGAGTTTTATTTTACCCTCGCCGGTGTGCCAGGCGTCCGGGAAGCTCTGCGCTACGCCGTGATCCGTGATGGCGATGGCGGGCATCCCCCACTTGATCGCGCGCTTGACGACCGCGGCGGTGTCGGTCAGCGCGTCCATGTTGGACATACGGGTATGTAAGTGCAGCTCGACGCGCTTTTCCTCCGCCGTGTCCGTGCGCTCGGCGTGGTCGATCTGCATGATGTCCTGCGGGTTGAGCTGCATATCCTTACCATCGTAGGAGAGCTCCATGCGGCCGCTGACGCGCAGCCACATGCCGACGCTGATCTTGCCAAGAAGCTCCGTCGCCTCGCGCTCGGGCATGCTGCGGCGGATGAAGAGCGAGCCTTCGTAGTCCGTCATTTCGAGCAACATCGTCCAGACGCCGGCGCGGCGCGTCTCGTGGCAGTCGAACTTGAAGACCTTGCCCTCAACGACGACGTGACCGGCCTTTGGCGTCAGCTCGCTGATGGGGAGCACTCTCCCCTTTGCAATCTCGCGGCCCATGATGACACTGCCGCTGCCGCTCACCCTGCGGCCAGCGTTCTTCAACATGTCGGGAAAGGCCTCCGCCGTTGATTTGACGTGGATGTCCACGCGCTTTAAGTCGTAATTGCGCGCAAGAAGCTGCTCGACCGTTTCGCGCGTCGAGTCGTTCATCTCCGCGCGCACGGTCATGTCGAGCGTCATCGTGCGCTTTTCCGGCTCGAGCACCATGTTCGTGACCATCGCGGCGTTGAGCGGGACGCGCAGGTCAAAATCCGGCGAAAAGTCGGTGAATAATTCAAAAAAAGGAATCTTTTGTGCCATAGCCACAACCTTATCTCAGTATCGTTTCCGCTCGGTCAGAGTTTTTTGATTTCCTCCATCAAAGCGTCGACTAGCTTTTCCTGCGGCACTTTGTAAAGGATTTTTCCTTTTCGGAAAATCATGCCCTCACCTTTACCGCCGGCCACGCCGATATCGGCGGCCGAGGCCTCACCGGGCCCGTTGACGACGCAGCCCATCACGGCGACCGTGATATTCTTCTTGCAGTCGGCAA
>OLSA01003785.1_pt1 | contig 10341 bp, 7 predicted proteins | sample 1672731 | NCBI WGS metagenome assembly OLSA01 (sample SAMEA3136718, study PRJEB25190) | human gut metagenome | biome: human gut; feature: human-associated habitat; material: faeces | place: Austria | collected 2013
ATGCTGCACGGACATATCCTCTTTTCCGCCGAAGCCGCCGCCGACGAGCATATTTTCGACCTGACAGTGGGCAAAGTCGACGCCGAGCATCGCCGCGCACTCGTGCTGGGTGGTGTGCGCGCTCTGGTCGGTGGTGAGAAGCTTCACGCCGCCGTTCTCCAGCGGGATCGCCACGCAGCACTCGGGCTCTAAAAAGGCGTGCTCCGTCCACGGCGTCTCAAATTTTTCGTGTAAAACGTATTTGGAATGTTTGATGGCCTCGTCCGCGTTGCCGCGGGAAACGTGGCGGTGTGCCTGCAAATTGCCGCGGTTGCCCATGATGACCTCGGGCGCGCCGGGGGCCGCTGCCTCCTCGGGGCTGAAGACCGCCGGAAGCTCCTCGTAAACGACCTGCACGAGCTTTTTTGCCTGCTCGAGCGTTTCCGGGTCGCGCGCGCAGACGAGCGCCACCGCGTCGCCGAGATACTGCGTGATCTCGCCCTCGCCGACGAGCGTGGGCTGGTCCTTCTGGATGTGGCCGACGTTCTGCTGGCCCGGAATGTCCTTTGCCGTCAGCACGCATACGACGCCAGGAAGCGCTTCCGCCTCTTTCGTGCGGATATAGAGCACGCGGGCGCGCGGGTACTGGCTGCGCACCGCGCCGCCATAGCACATGCCGTCAACATAGATGTCATCGGGGTACTTGCCGTAGCCCTGCACCTTTTCGGCGACATCGATGCGGTGCACGCGCGAGCCAACCTGAAAGTCTTCCTTCTTTTCGGGAATTTTCCCCTCGCGTAAAATCTTCGCCGCAAGCAGGATGCCGTCGATGATCTTGACATAGCCCGTGCAGCGGCAGATATTGTTGCGGATGGCAAAGGCCGCCTCTTCGCGTGTCGGGTCGGGGTTCTGGTCGATGAGCCCCTTGGCCGAGATGACCATGCCCGGGATGCAGAAGCCGCACTGCACGGCTCCGGCCTCGCCGAAAGCGTAGGTAAAGGCCTCCTTTTCAAAGTCGGAAAGGCCCTCGACCGTGACGATATGTTTCCCCTCCAGCTTGTCTGTCTGAGGGATGCAGGCTTTCGTCGGCTTGCCGTCGATGAGGACATGGCACGTGCCGCACGCACCCTCACTGCACCCGTCCTTAACGCTGGTCAGATGCAGCTCGTCGCGAAGATAGCGGATGAGTTTTTGATTTTTCTCCACCGTGACCGGTGTACCGTTGACAACGAATGCAGCCATTTCAGATCTCCTGTTCGCAAGAAAATCACAAATATCACAATTATTTTGGTTGCCTAACTAATTTTATTGTAGCACAGGCACAACAAAGACGCAACACAAATTCTAAATTCCGATATTCTATTTTCGGAATCACGCTTTTTGCCTCAAATCCTTGACAAATTTTGAACATTGGACTAAGATATCGCCATACCTGCAAGGGGCGCTGGCGCAAGCCGGCTGTGATGCGGCGTATCGCCGTCGCTGTCCCTCAGACCTGATCCGGGTAATGCCGGCGTAGGAATGCAAAGATGATCTTGCCTGAGCTTTGCACCGTGACGTCGACGCCGCGGTGCTTTTTTGTGCCGCGGCGCGGACAGGGACCATATTTTTAGGAGGAATCCCTTATGAGCAACACGTCCACCCATTCCAGCACCCGCTGCCTGACCGAGGGCGGCATCTGCATCGCGCTCGCCCTTGTGCTGAGCTATCTCAAAATTCCCATCGGTCTGTCGTTTGGCGGCTTCGGCGGCTCGATCACCCTTGTGATGGTCCCGCTCATTCTCTTCGCCGTGCGCTATGGCGCGCCCTGGGGCATCCTCGCGGGCGTCGCGTTCGGCACGCTCAAGTATTTCTTCGCCGAGGGCTTCGCCGTGAGCTGGGTGTCCATCATCTTCGACTATTCCGTCGCCTACGGCGCGGTCGGCCTTGCGGGCCTTTTCCGCGTGAAGGGCAACGACTATTCCAAGCTCCCGCTCGCAGCCTTCGTCGGCTGTGTCGGCCGCTTTGTCATCCACTTTATCTCCGGTGTGACGGTCTACGCGCAGTATATGCCCGAGGAATTCATGGGCATGACCATGACATCTCCCGTGTTCTATTCCGTGCTGTACAACGGCACGTATATGCTGCCGAACACGATCCTCGCGATCGTCATCTGCGCGTTGCTGATGAAGCCCGCAGCGAAGCTGCCGAGCGCAGAGTAAAAAAATAATATGGCAGCGCGACAGCGCTGCATTTGTTCCCTGCGCCGCGCAGGGGTGCGATAATAAGGGAGGGGTATCTCTTTTTGAAAAAGAGATACCCCTCCCTTACACCCTCCCAGAGAAAATTTTCATTGCAAGCGAGCAGCTCGAAGAGGTGCGATGCTTGCCGATTGCACTTCCCTGCGCGCGGCGAAGCCGCGTTAGCATTGCTATACGATTTGGCCTACTTCTATCATCCGCTGCCGCTCTGCTCATCTTGTTTTGGTGCAGCCTAATCATCTGACAATGCATATCGTCTTGGTAGTGCGTACTGCGGCGAGCGCCAGCAAAGCCGCCTCGGCAGGCAATAGCAAATCTGTACAAGTCCAAAGTAGGCGGAAATTGCGTAAGGCTACCGAATCGCAGGCAAAGCGACAGCGAAGATAGAAGCAAACCAAGTCGTTTAGATACAACACCCGGCAGGCACCTGATTCCGCAGGCCGCGCAGCTCTTCAAGTGCCAATCTGCCAATGCAAAGCCTTTCTCTTGGGGTTCCAAAGGGGCCATTCTCTTTTGCGAAAGAGAATGGCCCCTTTGACTTGCTCCCCTGCACGGTGCAGGGGAAACTTCTCCCACATTGGTGCGGGAATCGTTGCAAATTATTCTGCGAAAAATGCTTCGATCGCCCCGCGCGCAGCGGCCGCGCTGCCTTGCACAAAATTCGGCTTGCCGCCGCCGCGGCCGTTCAGCTCGGCATTCATCTTTTTCGTGAGCTCACGAAGATCGCCGCCGACATGCCCGATGGCGTACTTGTACGCGCCGTCCGCGCCGGCAAAGACCGCGCAGCGGCCGCCGCAGTGGTTCGTGACCGCGTCGCAGAGCTTGCGCAGGCTGTCGCCGGACATTTCGTCCTCGAAGAGCAGCACGTCGCCCTTGCCTTCGTACTGCGCGGCGGTCTGGGCGAAGACGGACTCTTCGAGCTTTGCGCAGCGCTGCTTGAGCGCGGAAAGCTCAGCGAGCACGCGCTCGACGCCTGCAAAGCTCGCGTTCGGCTTGACGGAGAGCGCCTGTGCGATGCGCACGTCCTGCGCCCAGCACTCCGAAAGGTAGCGGTGCGCGCGTTTGCCGGAAAGAAGCTCGATGCGAACGCCGTCGCGGAACTTCTGCACGGAGAGGAACTTGACGAGTCCCACCTGACCGGAACGCACGACGTGCGTGCCGCAGCAGGCGCAGCAGTCCGCGCCGGGGAAGGAGACGATGCGCACGTCGCCCTCGAGCGGCTTTTTGCTGCGGTACTCGACCTTGTCGAGCTCCGCGCCGCGATAGAACTGGATGTCGATGGGGTGATCCTCATAGATGTACAGGTTGGCGAGCTGTTCAATCTCCATAAGTTCATCCCACGAAATGTCGGCGTTGAAGTCGATCGTGACGACGTCCGCGCCCATGTGGAAGCCGACGTTGTCGCAGTGGAAGCGCTCGCAGATGAGGCCCGAGCAGATGTGCTCGCCCGAATGCTGCTGCATGTGGTCAAAACGGCGCGCCCAGTCGATCTTGCCGGAGACGCTCTTTCCCACTTCAAGGGGCTTGTCACAAAGGTGCGTGATAACGCCGCCTTTCTCGTGGACCTCGAGCACGTTCGCCTCGCCCAAAACGCCGGTGTCATACGGCTGGCCGCCGCCCTCGGGGTAGAAGGCCGTCTCCGCGAGGACAACGGCGTAGCCGCCCTTCACCTCGTCGCAGGAGACGACGGTGGTGGCAAAGCCCTTCTGAAAGGGATCTTCATAGTAGAGTTTTCTTGTTTCCATGGGGTTCTCCTTTAGTCGATCAGGCCGAGCGCCTGTTTTTCGTGCAGCACGCGGAAAACGTGCGCGTCAATATCGCTTTCGGCGATCTCGCCGGACTGGACGGCGGCGATCACCTGCGGGATCTGCGTCTGATAGTCGGTGGTCACGATCATGTCGTTGCCCGCCTGAATGGCCAGCACGGCGGCGCTGCCGTCCTGCGCGTAGGCTTTGACGGCATCCATCGCGAGATCGTCCGTCACGATGACGCCGGTGAAGCCGAGCGTGTCGCGCAGCAGCGTGTGGACCTTGGCCGAAAGGGACGCGGGATACGCGCCGTCCATGCACTCGACGATGTTGTGGCTCACGAGCACGAACGGCGCGCCCGCGGCGATGCCGGATTCAAAGGGGACGAGGTCGGACTTTTCAAACGTGGTGTACGGGCGCGCGTCGAGCGCGATGCCCGTGTGCGTGTCGGCGTTGTTGCCGTAGCCGGGGAAGTGCTTTAAGACGCAGGCGACGCCGGACTGCGCATAGACGGGCACGACGCTTGAGATATAGTCCGCGGTCGTCTGCGCGTCCTGCCCGAACGAGCGCGCGTAGATGAAGTTGTCGGGATTCGTCGACACATCGCACACGGGGGCGAAGTTCACGTTGACGCCGAACGCTTTGAGCTTCTGGTTGTAGCTGAGCGTTCGTTCGAGCAGCCCGTCGAGGCCGCCCGCGGCATAGAGCTCCTGCGGGGAGGGGAGAGGTTCGGAGAAGAGATTCGGATTTTTGCTCGCGCGCGTGACCGTGCCGCCCTCTTCATCGCTGCCGATGAAAAGCGGGATGGCCGCCGCGGCCTGATAGGACGCGAGCGCCGCGGTGAAGTCGTCCTCGGTGAGCCAGTCACCGTTTGCGTCCTTATAGTCCCTGCCGAAGAGCAGCAGTCCGCCGAGGTGATAGGTTTCGACATCCTCCGCCGCGCCCGTTTCGGGGCAGCGGACAAAGAAGAGCTGGCCGACTTTTTCCTCGATGCTCATATCTGCAATGATGTCGTTGATGCGCTCGTCGGGCGTTTTTTCCACCGGCTGCTCGATAGGAGGTTCCGGCGTCGGATCGACGGCGGGTTCATCGGGGGTGTCTACTTTCGCGCCGCAGGCGGCGAGAAGCAGAACCAGGACGAGGGAAAGTGCGGTGATTTTGAGAGATTTCATGGCGATTCTCCTTTTTACGATTCGGAAACAAAGTGCTGTTCACGGTAATACTGCGCGCAGAGGTACCTGCGGCAGATCTCGGCGACGTCTGGGGGCACGTCGAGCGTGATGGAACCGTCGACCATGCGGTAGCCGTCCTCGTGCATCAGCGGCGTGACGGCGCGCGTCTCGCGCTGGAGCTGCATGAAGCCGTCGCCCGTCCAGCCGCACTCGAAGAAGAGCTTGTCCATCAGGAAGCACGGGGAAATGTCGCCGCCGTCGCCGCGGAAGTCCTGACCGAGCGTCTGCTTGGCAGCCTTGTTGGCGTAAATGAGGTAGGGCGTGGAGAAGTAGTTGTAGAAGCCCTCCTGCGTGGACACGTCGAGGTCAACGCCCATTTCGGCGTAGACGCTGCTGCCGTTGCCCATCCACGGCTTGTGGTCGCCGAAGAGAACGAGCACGACGGGCTCATCGCGCGCTTCCAGCTCGCGCGTGAGGCGGCGCATCTGCTCGATCGTGCTGCGGATGCCAGCCAGGTAGTTGTTGATGACGCAGCAGCTTTCCATCGACCAGCCGGTCTTGGCGGGCGTGACGTACTCCTCCCAGTAGGTCTCGGAGCTGTACGGCCCGTGGTTCTGGTACGAGACGGAGAAGAGAAAGAGCGGGTCATCGTCCTCCGTGCGCGAGTCGATGTCGTTTAAGAGGTAGTCGACGAGCACGGTGTCGGACTTGAAGAGCGCGTCCTCGATGGAGATGAGGTCGCCGAAGCCCGATTCGTTAAAGACGCACTCGTCAAAGCCAAGGTATTCGTTGACGTTGCTGCGGTTGTAGAACCACGAGTAGCCGGGATGGCGGTAGAGCGCGTCGTAGCCCTGATCCTTGAAGTAGCGGACGTAGGAATTGATCGGGCCGCGGAACTCCTCGTGCTGGCTGTACCCCGTGAGGAAGCCCCATTCGGTGTTCGTCGTGCCGCCGGCGAAGATATTCGTGAGGAGGTTGCCCGAGACGCTGCGGCTCTCGAGCTCGTGCAGCGGCTCGTAGAGATTCCGCACGGCGGAGATTTCATTTAACTGGGGGAAGTCGGACAGGTCGGAGAATGCCTCGAGCATGATGCCGACGACCGTGATCTTCTGATCGTCGGGAATGTCGGTGTCCGCATACTGCTCAAGGATCTGCTTGGCCTCGCTCTCGCGGTAGCCCTCCGGCGGCTCGGGGAACATGTCCTGCACGCTGTGTAGGAACGGATACGTCGTGCCGCGAGAGATGTAGACCTCGACCGCCGACCACGGGGAAATGAGGTCGTTGTTGGCGGTCTCTTTGTAGATAGATGAACTGGTGTAGAGCTCAAAATAGCACGCGAGCGTGACAGAGAGCATGAGCATGATGCCCGCAAGGCGGGAGCGCGGGCTCATGCGCTCTTTTCGGAGCATCAGGCACGAGAGCACGAGCATCAGCACAAACCCCTCAAGAACGACGATCACGGGCGCGGAAATTTCGAACGTGTAGTTGCCCATGATGCCGCCCGCCGTGCGGATGAGCCGCAGGTCGGTGGCGAGCACGGGGTCGCCGCGCAGCTGCACCTTGTAGTAGCTCGCGAGTGCGAGCGTGAAAAACGGCAGCGCCGAGAGTAAGTAAGCCGCCCACGGACGAGCAAAGAGGAAAAAGCCGAGGTAGACGAGTAAGATCGGCGCAAGCAGGTTCATCGCTACGAGCAGCGGAATTTTGAAGTACGACTGCAAGAGTGCCGTCGCGTCGATGCTTGCGTAGGAATGTGCCGTGAGGTAGAGCGAGAGAAGACCAATGCCAGCGCCCAGCACCGTGAGCCAGAAGAAGACCCAGATGCGGTGCACCCAGCGCATCACCGCGCCCGTCGACTCGTCAGGCCGCACCAGAGAAGAGAAAAAACGCATGTTGGGGACGTCCCCTTTCTGAAAGCATAATGATAAAGTATATCATTTCGACAGGAAAAACGCAACCGGACAAGTTTTCAACTTTGTGGGGTTCTTGCCGGCGGGCAGGGGTGTGTGGTAAAATACCCCCGCAAACCGAATTGCAGCTATATCAAAATATTCGATATTCTAACAATTGCGGAGGTGTTTTCATTGATCAAAGAGATCGAAATTCAAGGATGTGTCACCGTTCCTGAAGAGGTTTCCGGGGATGACTTTATTGATAAATTCCTCGCATTTATTGAAGAGAACAACTGGAGCTTTGGCGGCGGTTATCGGACCATTATAGACGGGTACTATATGAATGAGGACGGGACAAGGGGAAAGCACGTCCTTGATGCCTGAATGAAAATTTCAGCCTTGCTGAAATTTTGCACTGCCGAACGGAATTAGAACAAAGGACAGCTCTCGAAAGAGAGCTGTCCTTCTTGCTGTTCTGTGGAAAACTTTTCTCAGAACGCGCACTTTTCGCGCAGGAAGTCCTTGACCTGATCGATGGGGATACGGACCTGCTCCATGCTGTCGCGCTCGCGGATGGTGACGCAGTGGTCGGCCGCGATGCCGTTGGCCTCGTCGCCGACGGTGTCGAAGTCGAACGTGATGCAGTACGGCGTGCCGATCTCGTCCTCGCGGCGGTAGCGCTTGCCGATCGAGCCGGTCTCGTCGTAGTCGACCATGAATTCCTTGGAAAGCTCGTTGTAGAGCTCCATCGCGGGACCGGCGAGCACGTCCTTCTTGGAAAGCGGCAGGATCGCGGCCTTGAAGGGGGCGAGTGCGGGGTGGAAGTGCAGCACGACGCGCACGTCGTCGTTGCCCTTCTTGTCCTGGCCGACGACCTCTTCATCGTAGGCGTCGCACAGGACCGCGAGCACGCTGCGCTCCACGCCGAGCGACGGCTCGATGACGTAGGGGACGTATTCGACCATGTCCTTGCCCTCGCCCTCGCGATAGACCATCTTCACGCCGCTGGTGTTCTGATGCTGCGTGAGGTCGTAGTCCGTGCGGTCGGCAACGCCCCAGAGCTCGCCCCAGCCGAACGGGAAGAGGAACTCGAAGTCCGTCGTTGCCTTGGAGTAGAAGCACAGCTCCTCGGGATCGTGGTCGCGCAGGCGGAGGTTCTCGTCCTTCAGGCCGATGGAGAGCAGCCAGTTGTGGCAGAACGTGCGCCAGTAGTTGAACCACTCAAGGTCGGTGCCCGGCTTGCAGAAGAACTCGAGCTCCATCTGCTCGAACTCGCGCACGCGGAAGATGAAGTTGCCCGGCGTGATCTCGTTGCGGAAGGACTTGCCGATCTGGCCGATGCCGAACGGGAGCTTTTTGCGCGTGGTGCGCTGGACGTTATTGAAGTTGACGAAGATGCCCTGTGCGGTCTCGGGGCGGAGGTAGACGGTGTTCTTTGCGTCCTCGGTCACGCCCTGGAACGTCTTGAACATGAGGTTAAACTGACGGATATCGGTGAAGTTGTGCTTGCCGCAGGTGGGGCAGGGGATGTTGTGCTCTTCGACAAAGTCCTTCATCTCCTGCTGGGAGAAGGCGTCGATGGGCTTGGGAAGCTCGAAGCCGGTCTCGGCGCACCAGTCCTCGATGACCTTGTCGGCGCGGAAGCGCTCGTGGCACTCGCGGCAGTCCATCAGAGGATCGGAGAAGCCGCCGAGATGGCCGCTCGCTACCCAGGTCTGCGGGTTCATCAGGATCGCGGCGTCAAGGCCGACGTTGTAGGGATTCTCCTGCACGAACTTCTTCCACCAGGCGTTCTTGATGTTCTTCTTGAGCTCGGCGCCGAGGGGGCCGTAGTCCCAGGTGTTGGCAAGGCCGCCGTAGATCTCGCTGCCGGGGAAGACAAAGCCGCGGTTTTTGCACAGCGCGACGATCTTGTCCATCGTCTTTTCGGTGTTTTTCATGGTGAATTTCTCCTTTCGGTACTTGGCTCAGGAGATAAAAAACGCCCTGAGCCTATTAAAGTAGGCTCAGGGCGAACAAATCATTGTCCGTGGTTCCACCTGAATTCCCCGCTGGATGCGGGGCACTTCGTTCCCTTGTAACGGAGGGACCGGCGCGGCATTTCCGCCGCACAGCTCAAAAGCGCCGCATTTCTTCTTCCGCGGGGACTTGCACCATCCGTCCCCTCTCTGAAAGCGGTGAGGAAGAAACGCTTCTTTTTCTCAGCTTTTTCTGTTTGTAGGATAGCATGCGCAAAAGCGCTTGTCAAGTGCCGCGACGCTTTGTGCAGGAAGGGCAAAGCGCGCAGTTGCGTTTTTCCTGTGGAAATGCTATACTTTTCTATTATTTTGCTTTTGGCTCATGAAAGGTGGAACCTTTTCTATGCGATTTTTCCATTCTCTGCTGCGTCCGGAGGAAAACGCCGGGCGCGCCATGCGCTGTGTGCACCGCGTGTGGGTCTTTCTGTGGCTCACGGTCTTTGGCCTCGGCATAGGCCTTCTGTCGCTCTATCTCACGGCAAATTCCTACGCGGGCATCGACGCGCAGGCGCTCTGGGCGTCCTACATGAAGCTGCCGCTGCTCGTTGTGATGAATCTGCTGCTGCCGCTGCTCGTCGTGTACCTCGGCTTTTTCCTCTTCGCGCGGCCCTGGGCGGCGTATCTGCTCTCGGCGGTGCCGTTCCTCGGCCTCGCACTCGCGAGCTACTATAAGATACAGTTGCGCGGCGACCCGGTGCTGGCGAGCGACCTGCGCCTTTTGCGCACGGCAGGCGGCATCATGGGCAACTACACCTTTGAGCTGACGGAGCCTGTCAAGCTCGTGATCGCGGGCTTTGCGGGGATGCTCGTTCTTTCCCTCGTGCTGCTGCGCAGGGAGCGCATGAGCCAGCGCGGTCGACTCGCGGGCCTGATGGTCATGCTCGCACTGACCCTTGCAAGCTATTTTGAGTTTTACACCAGCGCCGATATCTATGAAAAGACGGCTAACAACAGCCTCATCAACCCCTGGTCCGAGGTGGAGATCTATCTCTCGCGCGGCACGACCTATCCCTTCCTCTACAGCGCGCAGGATATGCTCCCCAACGCGCCGAGCGGCTACCGCGAGAGCGAGGCGAGCAGCACGCTCGCGTCCTATGAGGATCAGGACATCCCGGAGGGAGAGAAGATCACCGTCGTCGGCATCATGCTCGAAGCCTTCTCCGACCTGACGGATTTCCCCGTGCTCGACGATATCCCCGCGGTCCACGAGATCTACGAGCCGCTGCATGAGCTGGAAGAGCGCAGCATTTCAGGCCGCCTGCTCACCAACATCTTCGCCGGCGGCACGGTGGATA
>OLSA01003792.1_pt1 | contig 10326 bp, 15 predicted proteins | sample 1672731 | NCBI WGS metagenome assembly OLSA01 (sample SAMEA3136718, study PRJEB25190) | human gut metagenome | biome: human gut; feature: human-associated habitat; material: faeces | place: Austria | collected 2013
AACTAAAAGGCTATGGCAACAGTAAAGGTAGAATACTATGATCTGGAAATAAAGATCGGGGAATGCTTTAAGGAAGCATTTTTCAAAGACTTTGAATTAAGTCTGGGTAGGAATTTAACCCAAGAAGAAAAAGATGGTTTCACGATAGATATAGATCGAGAATCATTCGATTATGTCATAAGGGGTCCTAAAGGTATGCTTAAACCAGCTGAGGATTGGCTTGGATTAGTCCAAGCAAATATTCAGTATAAGGGTAATTCCCAGGACATTGTGGATAATTTCCACAAATGGTTAGTAGATAACCATTTCACCGAAGAAGAGATAGAAGCTTACATGGGAAAAAATAAATAAGCTATGAAGGATAATGCAATGTTTCTCTTCCAAAAGATTCATACCTGGTGTACTTCATTTCAGAGGGGGAAAAGAGAAGAATACGAAATGTACTACCAAGTAGTATTCCGTAGATTATTAGATGAGCATGGGTTACTTCTATCCAATATAACCTCTAGAACTTGGTCTAAATCAGTGGCAGACACCTTCACATTGATAAAGGTTACCCCTCAAACCAAAATCAATATTATATTCCACCAAAAGCTATACGAGATATTCGATCAGTATATTAATGGATTATCCTGCATATCCTACTACAACATCAGGGTAATAGAGGATAATAACTTATCATTAACCATCAGATGCTATATTGAAAAATGAAACTATATCAAAAGGTAAGATACCTCACCCAACTAGAGCAGATTAACATACTCCTTAAGTATGCCAGTAGAAACAACCTGGTAGTTTACCATCTCAGCACATCCCCCCTTTGATAACCATCAAGTAATATATGCTTCAGTTGGGGATAATACTACAGAACATGGATATATAACAATATATACCATACTACCAGAAAAACTTCACGATATCATAAAATGCGCAACCCCAGTATATCCGGTCATAGACAAAATCAAAAAGATAATACCATAAAATCAGTATACCATGAAAGTTAGATTGCTCAAAATACTCAGGAAGAAAGCCAAGAAAAGATACTGGATAGAACATGATCCTGAAGATATTTATGGTGAATTCTATAATATTTTCGATCTATACCACTATAGACACAGATATGGTATCTGGATTAAGGCTAGTTACAAAGATTTAGAAAGTGCTAAAAGAGAATGCGAAAGCCTTAGGAGAAAATACATTCTGAGTATGATAGAAGAAATGAGGCCAGAGGATCACAAAAGGATATACTAACATGAGAATACTGAAATATAAACGAATAGACGTCAATGCTAATTGGTTCTATGGTAATATATGGATTTTAATCCCCACAATAGGTATAGACTTTAACTACAAGTACATGATCATCAAGTTCCTAAAACTAGAAATCGAAATAGACTTGCTATGAAAACTAGAGTAATTGCATTTGCAAACCCATATTCTATTAAGAAGAAACTTATTACAGTCTATGAAATACCCGAGAACCTCTACAAGGAATTACACCGCTCTCAAGAATAAGTTCTACCCTAAATCCAAATAAAGCTATGAAAGACATTTTAGTACATTACACCAGTCAAGAAAGGGATGAAGATACTGGGCTTTACACTGATGTTGTATACAAAGGATATATCCAACATTGGCACTGTGGTTCAGGTTATCAAATGGCCATAATCCTAAATACCGAAGGCAGGTTCCATAGAACCACCATAGATAAAATCTGGGTAGAAAAAGAAGATATGCCCACAACCAAATAATAACCTATGAAACAAAGAAAATCAATTAAGGTATCAAAAGAAAAGGCCATCATCATAGCCTCAAACCATAACAACATCCCAATCCAAAAGAGGCAAAGGCTTATACAGATTCCGAACTAAGGGAAGTATTAAGGCATCTCAACCTAAAGCCAGGATTCTAATACCCTCTACCCCAAAACACAAAAGAAATCAAATATCCATAACATCATCCTATATATAAGGCGTATATAAATACATATACTTATAATCATCAATCATATAAGGCTTTTAGGATTGGCTTATATCTTAGAGGCCTTTTATTTATGTGTTAGGTTAGGGCAAAAGTTAACAGGCAGTCGATGATAAGGTTCAGATATCGAAGAAGTCCAAGGGCCATAAAATCGGGGTGAGGAAAAAAATTTAAGGTAGGTGATGGGCCCTCTCAACTGTGTACCCTAAGAGCTCTGGAGCTATCTTTGTTACTATACGTAGTAGCTAACCAGACTTAGGGCCCTAAGACCCAAAGAGAGCCCAAAAGTGTGCCTTTAAGGTACCCAAACCCTTACCTTAATCAAGTCTATATTATATAATCATAAGTCTCTTAAGGCAAGGTTAAGGCCAATAGCTAAGGCCTTTTCGATAAAGAGACTTATGGCCACTCTACTTGTCTATACATGAGAATAAATGAATAGCTTCATTGGTACACTTAGGTGCCTTTAAGGGCCTTAATCCTAATCCCTAAAGAATACAATCTATATTATATATATATATATATATATGCGAGTCTTTTAGGGGATTTTGGAACAGGTGTCTAAAATCGATATGCCAGGAATAGAGTATTGGAGATTTGATTTCTCAAGTTAAGGCACATTTAGGGTACCTTTTAAGGCCCTAAACTACCTTAAAGGTAGGCCTTAAAGAATTATTTGCATATATAATATATTATGATTATATTTGTATAAAGAAAAAGAAATAATACCCTAAAACATTTAAGGCCATGAAAAGAATCAGAAAGGTAATCCTAATATCCCTACTCTTAACGATGGGATTCATTATCGGAGCTTTGGTTACAATATATACCCAAGAGGTATATAACCATCCCAATGTAAAGAAGGCCTTCGAGGTTAAGGCCTTTGGTCAATACTTTATATACGAATAATCCTTAAATCCATAAAGCCATGCTTAATTCTAAAGACTTTACCACTGCCCTGGAAATCATTTCCAAACACCATTCGACTGAATTGGCCATCAATACTCCTAAGGATAACTTCGTGGGATATATGGGTCAATCGGAATTCAGGTTGCATATTAAGAAATGTGTACCCTCCGTAATCAATAATTTGATTCAGGCAGGTTATATCCTGAATATGGGTCCGGAAGGTTTGGAGGTCGATAAAATCTAACCTTCAAAGGCCTTCATATTTAATTTGCATATATAGTATAATTATATTATATTTGTAATACAGTATAATAATAATTAACTAATTTTAAGGTTATGAAAAGATTTGATTTAATTGCATCGGTTAAGGGGTTAATTAAGGATAAGGCTTACGAGGCAGGTAACGGGGCTTCGTATTTTATTCCGGGTATGTCCCAGGAGTTTAACCCTCGCAGTGATGATAGTTGGCAGGCTATGTTCCTGGAATATAATCCGACTCTGTATAACGAGGATTACGATTGGATTGATAAGTTATGCGAGGCAAGCCAGGATTTAACCGGTAGGTTAACCGAGCAATTCAAGGAATATGTTCAAGGTGATTACAAGGTAAACGAAGTTGGTAACGGGATTACCATGGTAACTTCGAACCGGGCTGGGATTGCATTAACCTTTGCGGATAGTGATTTGGGAATGTATATAACCTATATGGAGACATTGGCATAGGTGGGGGTTGGCTCACCTATTTGCTTTCATTTCTCTTTTCTGTTAGGCCTGCCAACCCAGGCCTTTTTCATTTATGAGCTTATAAGGCCTTTATGGATTCAATATGGGTACCCTCTAGTGCCTTATAGTGGCCATAAACTTTAGGCCCACTTGAAGGCCCTAAATATAAATTTGTGCATATTAAATATTATGATTATATTTGTAATGCAGAAAAAGAAATAACTAATATTTAATTCTTACAATTATGAAAGCAAATCAAATTAAAAATCAAATCGAAAACCAACTGCAAAACCAACTTGCAACCTTCTCCATGCTCAACTCTGCACTCCCTGCAATTTCCCAAATTGCTCAAACCCTCACCGACCTTCTCCCTCAACCCGAGGAACTCTCCTTCTATCACTCTCACAATTGGACTCTCGATTCTGCCCACGGTGCCGAAATCACCTCCCTTATCCTGGATACCTCCTACCAGGAATCCGACCGGGACTTCGAAACTCCCATAATCGAAAAACTCAACTTCGAACTTAATTCGGACCTGGGCTCTATCCGAATAACCTCATCAAATATCGCCGACGGGCTTATTCTCCTAAATATATCCTACCTGGAATAAAACCCAGGTTAAACCTAAACTTAGGCCTACCTTATAGGGGGCCTTTTAGATATGTATAGGGTTAAGGCCTTATATCGCTTTTAGTGGCTTGGCTTATAGGCCTTTTATATTATAGAGTAAGGTACCTAATGGTACTCAATAAGGCCTTCAACCATTTTCCAATTTCAGTGGAAATGATTGCAATATAAGTGTTCCCATTTGCAAGCAGGGGCATATCATAGAAACTTAATACTTACGGAATATAGATTTACTTGTTTATGAAATGAAAATATTCTAGATTCCTGAGGACTAAGGCCGAAAATGAAAAGGAACATTAAAGGCCATAACCCGAGGAGTTGAGGTACCCAAAGGTGCCAGCTAAGGCCTGATTTCAATCCAACCTTATACCAACAAACCCTCCTACCAACAATAACCTTATACTCAACCTACCATTAAACCCACCTACCATAACACCCTAATTCCCTAATAGGCAATATTTATTCTAATCCGTTCTATTATAGAAAAATATAATCAAAATTTATGTCTAAAATTTTGTAATTGAAAATATTTGTTGTATATTTGTAATACAGAAAAGAACTAATAAAAGTTAAACCAATTAAAAATTTTACTACTATGAAAGCAAATGAAATTTTAGCAATCGGCAACGAAATTTTTTCGACCAACGAAAGAAAAAGCATCTACAAAAAAGAAATCTTTGCAGAATGCAAAACCGACAAAGAAAAAAAGAATCTGCGAATGAAGTTGCGTAAAAAGTTGGATACGTTCATAGCAGAATTTATTGCAAGCAATAAAAATATAGAAAAAAGGAAAGCACTAAAAAAAGCATGGCAAGAATATGCAAAGCAAGTATATATAAATGCAAATTGCATCGTCGATGCAAATGCAAATACAGAAAAAAAGGACACAATCAAAAATTTCTTACTTGCAATGAATGAAAAAGAAAGCAAGTAAATAAATATTTGGGTTATTTAAGAGAATATTTTGAAATTGAATATCGTGAAGATAAAGGAGATAGAACTGAAAATGGTATGGCAGTATTCGATTCCGCAATACCAGATAATTATGAATTGTTGAAAGTGATACCTATAATAGATTTAAATTTATTTAAAGGTAAAGATATAACATTTGGATTAGTATTTAGACCTACTATTAAAGAGATAATTAATGAAAAATAAGTAAGTAAATAATAAGCAGGATAAAGAGAATGATAGCACTACCCTAATTTATTCTATATAAATAAAGGATTTATAGTGCTATCATTTCTTATTTTGCACTTGCAAAATTGAGTTAAAAATATGGAAGAATTCTACCATACTTTTTATTTAAATCAATTAATTAAAGGGTTTTGCGAGGTTTTATTTTACTTCCAACTGTTGGATATATACTAGATATATTGGATGAATCTTGGATGTTTAAATTTAGTTTCAAAATATGTTGAAATTATGGTATAATTATATATAGAAGTGACAGATAAATAGTAATTTGAAAGTGAACTAATAGTATGTTTAATATTAGATAAAAAATTGATATATTGTTCTTGGATGGTGATAAAATGAATCAAGAAAAAATAGGAAAATTTATTGCTAAATTAAGAAAGCAAAAAAAATTAACTCAAGAACAGTTAGCAGAAAAATTAGGGATAACCAAAAATGCTGTAAGCAAGTGGGAAAGAGGATTGGGCTTAATGGATTTGTCATTGTTAAAACCATTAAGTCACATTTTAGAAGTCTCGGTTACGGAAATATTAAATGGTGAGAGATTTACTAAAGAAGAAATCGATTCAAAAAGTGAGGAAACTTTAATTGATACACTTGATTATTCTGCAAAAGAAATAAAAAAGGTAAAAAAGAATAAGTTTATAATAATATTATTAACAATAGTTATTACTATTTTGTCAATTGTAATATTAGACACAATTCAAGCAATAGTATTTAAAAATAGCCCAATAATAAGTTGGAGAATTGAAGATGCTAATGATAGTGATAGTTATGTAGACAAAGGTATTTTAATTGATACTTATTATTGTGTTAGCGATGATGTAATAACGGTAATTCCAACATTTAAAAATACAAATTATAATTGCCCATCAGAATAATAATTACAAATTACAATTTAGTGATTTGTTAAATAAATAGTAATTTGCCGATAATCATTTTTTGAACAAAAGTTGTAACTTTTTTAAAATATGTTACTATGTAGTTGATTATTAGTAGAATTAAAGCTTATTTTTATTAAAATAAGAACAAAATAAAGGAGGTATTGTTATGAAAAAGAAAAAAATTATTATTTTATCTATTTTAGTTATCTTTATAATTGCTATGATTTGTTGTGTAATTTGGTACTTTAACAATAGAAATTCAAATTATAAGCCAAATGGCAAATTAAATTATGATACAGTACTTGTGAATGAAGAAACAAATCCATATTATCAAGTTGGATTTGCTGATTATGTGTTTATAGGAAAGGTAGATAAGGAAATTGAAAGGACATTCTCAGATTATGGCTCAGCTAGAACTATATATGAAATCGAGGTAACAGAAAATTTGAAGGGTAATCTACAAAATATAATTAAAGTAACTTATCCTGGTGGATATGATAAAGATGGAACTCTTATATTGCATAAAGGTGATTATATAACGGATGAGGAATTACCAAAGATAGGTGAAAATTATATATTTGTGGGTATTGGACAGCCAAATGGAACAATATTATTACAAGATTTATATGCTGATACTCCATATACAGAAGAAAATAAAGAAAAATACTTGGACTATATTAATAATCAAGAGAATGTGAACAGAGAAAGATTTAAAAGTATTTATGAGAATTAGAAAAATGCAATAGTTGATTAACAATAACTACTTTTCTTTTTTATGCTATTATTGTAAAAGACAAATTACAATAAGTAGGGTAGATAACCAGTTGAAATTATCTACCTTTTATTATATAATCCTAACAAGAATTAGTAATTTGAAAGAGAGTTATATAAAAGATAAGAAATAGTATTAGAAAGAAGGGAAAGAATATGTGTACAGCAGCAACTTATAAAACGAAAGATTTTTATTTTGGAAGAACATTGGATTATGAATTTTCATATGGAGATGAAGTAACAATAACACCAAGAAACTTTGAATTTAAATTTAGAGAAGTAGATGACATTAAGAGTCATTATGCGATAATTGGAATGGCATTTGTTACTGAAGATTATCCATTATATTACGATGCAATAAACGAAAAAGGGTTAGCAATAGCAGGTTTAAATTTTGTTGGAAATGCTCATTATAAAGAAAAACAGGAAGGAAAAGATAATGTTGCTCAATTTGAACTGATACCATGGATTTTAAGCCAATGTTCAAATGTAAATGAAGCTAGAAATTTGATTGAAAAAATGAATGTGTTAAATACTCCATTTAGTGATAAATTACCATTAGCTAGCTTACATTGGATTATTTCCGATAGCACACAATCAATAACTGTAGAGTCTGTTATTGATGGAATAAAAATATATGATAATCCAGTAGGGGTATTAACTAATAATCCATCTTTTGATAAGCAAATGTTTGCCTTAAATAATTATATGTATTTATCACCTAAATCTCCAGAGAATAAATTTAGTAAAGAATTAGATCTAAGTTTATATAGTAGAGGAATGGGAGCAATAGGTCTACCAGGTGATTTATCATCGCAATCAAGATTCATAAGAGTAGCGTATACTAAATTAAATTCTTTTTCTAAAGAAGATGAAAAATCAAGTGTTAGTCAATTTTTTCACATTTTAGGTAGCGTTGATCAACAAAGAGGATGCTGTGATTTAGGTGATGATAAATTTGAAATAACAATTTATACATCTTGCTGTAATGTAAATAAGGGAATTTATTATTATACAACATATGATAATCATCAAATAACAGCAGTTGATATGCACAAAGAAAATCTAGATAGTAATGTACTTATTCGTTATCCTTTGATAAAGGAAGAACAGATAAGAACTCAAAATTAATGTTTATTTATAAAGAAGATAAAAGTATTACATATAAAAATGAATTAGTATGAGGAAAAAAATATGTGGATGGCAGTAAAAAGAGGAATTGTTGTAGCAATAGGTTTATTAATACAAATTCTATTAACATTATTTATATATTTAAAATTTGGAGAATTTATAAGTGTTATTCAAGTAGTTTATGGTTTACTTAGTATTATAATTGTTTTAATGATTATCAAGTATAGTAAAAGATTAAGTAGCGATTTAATATGGATATTACTGATTATGCTTTTTCCATTAATTGGAACACTTCTATATATCATACTTAGTAATAATATGAAAAGAAGTAAAGTTTTAAAGAATATTAATGAAAATATAGAAAATGGTCAAAAATACTTAATACAAGATGAATTTATAAAAAAAGAAATCGATACTAAAAATTTAGGACAATTAAAATATATAAGTGAATTTGCAGGATTTCCTGTAACGAAAAACAATGAGATAAACTATTATTCTCTTGGTGATGACGTTTATCCTGTTATGTTAGAAGAACTAAAAAAAGCCAAAAAATTTATTTTTATAGAATATTTCATTATTAATAATGGTACTATGTGGCAAGAAATTTTAGATATATTAAAAGAAAAAGCAAATTCAGGACTAGATGTAAGAGTATTATATGATGATATGGGTTCTTTTGCTATGCTACCTAGTAATTATCCAAAGTTACTGGGAAAATATGGAATAAAATGTATGCAATTTAATAAATTATCGCCATTTGCAGGTATTATTATGAATAATAGAGATCATAGAAAAATGATGATAATTGATGGACATACTGCTTTTTCTGGTGGAATTAATATTTCAGATGAATATATAAATATAAATAGTAAATTAGGAGTATGGAAAGATAATGGAATTAGGATAAAAGGTGAAGCTGTTTGGAATTTTACTGTTATGTTTCTAGAAATGTGGAATTCATTTAAAAAAGAAGATAATGATTATAATAAATACAAATATAATTTTACTGAAAAGTATAAGGAAAATGGTTTCGTTGTACCTTATGGGGAAAGTCCATTAGATGATGTTATAACCGGCGAAGATATTTATCTAAATATTATCAATCAAGCGAAAAAGTATGTTTATATTTATACACCTTATTTAATTATTGATACAGATATGATAAATAGTTTAATCTTAGCTGCAAGAAGAGGAGTAGATGTCAGAATTGTTGTTCCTGGAATACCCGATAAAAAAATTGTATATGATTTAACCTCTTCTTATTTTTATACATTAATTAAAGGTGGAGTAAAAATTTATACTTATACGAATGGTTTTGTACATAGCAAAGTATTTTTATCCGATGATGAAATAGCAACTGTAGGAACAATAAACTTAGATTATAGAAGTTTATATTTACATTTTGAATGTGGTATTTATATGAAGGATACAAATGTAATAAAAGATATCAAAAAAGATTTTGAGGATTCCTTTAAAGAATCACATAAAGTAGATGAAAAAGAAGCAAAAAATGGTTTATTTAAAGGACTATGGCAAGCTATTTTAAGATTATTTGCTCCAATGATGTAAACGATATAATAAAATTAGATAAATAGAAAATTATAATTTGTTGAGAAAGCCGTTAAAATGATTTGCTTTTTTCATGATATAATATATGGTGTAAACAAAGCAAAAAATAGTAAGTTGTAGGGAAGATATAAAAAATGAAAGTAATAACAATATGTGGAAGTTTAAAATTTCAAAAAGAAATGATGATAGTAGCAGAAAATTGGCTTTAGAAGGTAATTGCGTTCTTACACCAGTTTATCCAATATCAGAAAATTTAGAAAAGACAGAGAAACAACTGGGAAAATTAAAAGAAGCAAATTTTAAAAGAATAGAATTATCAAACTCAATAAGAGTAAAAAATAATTTATCTGAACAAGATACTGATAAATTTTTATCTTTGACACGTACTAAATTAGAAAATAAAAAATTATAAAATTTATTTTTCTCATGCAAGATTTACATATAAAAATGCAAATATGATGGTACAACCAAATGAATTGATAATAGCTATAAAAGAAGAATAATTTGTTTTGTATATTTATTTATATTATAATAT
>OLSA01003798.1_pt1 | contig 10316 bp, 8 predicted proteins | sample 1672731 | NCBI WGS metagenome assembly OLSA01 (sample SAMEA3136718, study PRJEB25190) | human gut metagenome | biome: human gut; feature: human-associated habitat; material: faeces | place: Austria | collected 2013
ACGAAAATTCCCTGTGCTGTCTCTGGTCTTAAGTATACGGTATTTTTTGCATCTTCAGTAACACCTTGGAATGTCTTAAACATCAGGTTAAACTGACGGATATCTGTAAAGTTATGTTTGCCGCAGGTCGGACATGGAACCTGATTTTCTTCGATGAAATCACGCATCTCTTCCTGTGTCCAGCCGTCTACGGAACTCTTTAACTCAATTTTTTTCTCTTCCGCAAAATCCTCGATGATCTTGTCTGCACGGAAACGCTCGTGACATTCTTTACAATCCATTAAAGGATCAGAAAATCCTCCAAGATGTCCGGATGCAACCCATGTCTGCGGGTTCATTAAGATCGCACAGTCCACACCAACATTGTATGGGTTCTCCTGAATAAATTTCTGCCACCATGCTCTTTTTACATTGTTCTTTAACTCAACGCCGAGATTACCATAATCCCATGTATTTGCAAGACCGCCGTAAATCTCAGATCCCGGATAAACGAATCCTCTTGATTTTGCCAGTGCTACAATTTTGTCCATTGATTTTTCCATAAATAATTCCTCACCTTTCTATAAAATGGCAGTAAACTGCCTCTTTTGTATGCTTACTTATAAATAATGTATGTGTAGACATCTGTTTCAAATGCCCCATCATCTTTTACATAAGTTGTATCGTCATTGACGTCTGTGTCAGACACCTCTGTTGACCCGCCAATACTCTCTGTTCCATCAGCGATATTTTCATCTGAATCACTCTCATCGGCTGTACTGCCACTGTTTAAACTGTAACCATCCCGGATGGACACACTGTCTGTTCCGGTCAGTTTTACATTCTCACTTGAAACATAGCAGATTGTACCGTCTACTTTCACATCTCTGTTTGCCTTGATGATAACTACTTTTAAATCTTCTCCGGAGTAAATTTCCTCCTTTGTGGCGGTTCCTGTCACCTTTCCATCTTCCACACTGACAAAATCTGTCTTGAAATCATATCCTGCTGCGAGTGCCTTAACAACTTTTCCCTCATAGAGTTCAATGCCATTAAATCCTGTGTAATCTTCCGGCGTCTTATACTTCATCTTAAGTGTTGCCGTACCGTCCTTCACAGACAGATTTTCCAGTTTGACCGCACTCTTTCCATGCTCCCCGGTATATGTGGAAACGGCATCCGTCACATAATCCTTTAACTCCGTTTCATCATAATAATCTTTGTCTAACGTTTCAACATCCACCGAAAGCACGGTTCCGTTTTTCTGTACATACACCGTATCCGTATCCGCATCCAGAGATTTTCCACATCCAGCCAGCATCGAAATGCCAATCAGTACGCTGATACCTGCCATACATGCTTTTCTCATTTTTATAATTCTCCATTCGTCTTACATATCCAATGTTTTACATTATACTATTTCCCATTCCCGATTTCAACCAGTAAATAGTCCCTCCAACATTTTCAGCGTCTGAAACGAATGATCCAGATAAACTGCACGGTAACTTTTCATGATCGCCAGCAGCTGTCTTAACACACTGTCACTGACGGAAAAAGTATACAGTTTTTCCACCCTTGCCGAAATGATGTACTGCATTGTGTAAAGCGTCGACTCTTCCAGTAAAAACCTGCCGGATTCCTCCGGTGACGAATCCTTTTTTTCACACGTTTCACAGATACATCCGCCACGCCTTGTCATAAACCAGCGCAAATTTTCTTTTTCCCCACATCTGACACAGGAAAAAACGTTTGGCGCCTCGCCGTTGACAGCCATCGCCTTCAGTTCAAAAATAAAGCGGACCAGCCTCTTATCATAGGCAGCGCTCGTCAATGCCCTGAGTGACTGATAAAGCAGCTTTAACATTTCCCGTTCATCATTGTTTTCCTGACAGTAATAATCGGCAAATTCCAGAAAATAACACCCATAATATGTAGCTTCAAGTTCTTCCTGAACTTCCCTGAAATAGTTCTGAATGGACGCCCTGACTACGGTGTAGGAACTTCTTCCCTCAAACATTTCAAATTCTCCAAAGGAAAACGGGGTTGCCGCAGCAACAAGTGCACTGTTTGGTCTTCTTGCACCCTTTGCAAATGCGGTGATCTTGCCCCGTTCCTTTGTCAGCAGCGTGATTCTTCTGTCATAATCGCCAATCGGCATTACCTTTAAGACCATCCCGGTCACTACGATATTCTGTCCCATCCGGTCTGTTCTCCCATCCTCTCCCTGTGGTATCAAAGCTGCCTTCGTGCGACTCTTTGTATTTTAAATAATCAGTTACTCTTCCTGTTATCATAAAATTGTTCCAGGCTTCATCCATGGTCTCATCCTCCCATCATCCATCACTTGATAATGTTAGGATTTCCGCAGACAGCTTCGCTTATACCAGCAAAAAAATGGTAAGTTTAGATCTCATCCTTGTTATAACCAAAATTCTTCATCATGGAATCGCTGTCACGCCAGTCTTTTTTAACTTTTACCCAAAGTTTTAAATTGACCTGTTCCTCTAACAGTCGTTCGATCTCATAACGTGCGTTTGAACCGATCTTTTTTAACATTGCCCCGCCTTTTCCAATCACGATGCCCTTATGGGAATCCCTCTCGCAGACGATTGTCGCCTCAATGTCCATGATGTTCTGTCCTTTCCGCTGTTTCATGCGGTCAATGCAGACAGCGATTCCGTGCGGGATCTCATCATCCAATGCATGAAGTGCCTTTTCACGGATGATCTCCGCAACGATCGCGCGCTCCGGCTGGTCTGTGATTGTGTCCTCATCATAAAACTGCGGTCCGTACGGCAGATATTTAAAGATCATGTCAAGTACGGTATCGAGATTCTGTGCGCGCAGGGCGGACGCCGGAACGATCTCGGCAAAATCATATACTTTGCGGTAAGTATCGATAAATTCCAGTATCTTGTCACGGCTGACCGTATCCACCTTATTGATGACAAGAATCACAGGTGTTTTTGTCTTTTTTAACTGCTCGATGATATGCTGTTCCCCTGCTCCGATAAAGTTCGACGGCTCTACTAACCAGAGGATCACATCCACTTCATTTAATGTGTGTTCTGCAGTGTTGACCATATATTCACCCAGCTTGTTTTTTGCCTTATGGATTCCCGGCGTGTCCAAAAATACGATCTGTCCGCGTTCCATATCCGTATAGACAGTCTGGATACGGTTTCTGGTGGTCTGCGGTTTATTGGATGTGATTGCGATCTTCTGACCAATCAGATGATTCATTAAAGTTGATTTTCCAACGTTTGGTCTGCCGATAATTGTGACAAATCCCGATTTAAAATTTTCTTTCATTCGTACTCCATTCCCAAATTATTCATATAAATTTTTCAGCTGCATAAACATGTCGCTCTGACTCTTTAAGTTATCTTCGTTTCCGATGACACAGAGATTTTTTTCTTCCAGCACGGATGCGATCAGATCCTTTAAGCCACGGATATCCTCATCTGTTGCACCGATCACCTGATCGCGCTCTTTCTGGATATCCGCAAAATCCAGTCCCTGTAAATATGCGGTCATGGAACGTGCTCCCTTCGCACTCGGATTCATCGGCGTATCCATATCACTGATCGTACCAATGATGTATTTTGTCATCTCACGCTCGTCCGCCTTAAAATCGGCAAGATACTGCGGGATACCGTCATAGATCTCATCCGTTTTCTTTAAGTTCGGATCACGGTAGGAAACAAAATAAGTATCTCCATTCCGCATATAGCTGTTCATACATCCATAGGCTCCGCCCTTGACACGGACATTGATCCAGAGATAATCATATCCCATAATGACTTTTAAAATGCGCAATGCACCGTGATACGAAAATCCGTGGCGCACATAGTTACCAGCTCTCGCCACATACTGCACCTGGGAGGCATCCATAAATCCCTCATTTTTCTTTTCTAAATGAAGCTCTGGCAGACTCCGCTCTTTCACGATTTCCTTCGACGGATACAGATTTTTTAACAGGAAAGCGATCTGTGCTTCTACCGCCTGATAATCTGCCTCTTCGCAGACAACACTGACGATCATGCGCTCCGGTACAAATATCGTCTGTACCATTTTCTCAAGCTGTGCGATCAGTGCATCTTTTTTCTCATTAAAATGTTCATCTAAATCAGCGATCAGCTCATAGAAGGAAATGCCTGCGGTTGCCTCCTGATAATATGCCGCTCTTGAGAAATAAGACAGCGCACGCATGGATGCCACCGAATGTCCGGAACCGTCAAATGCCGCCTCCACCCTTGAACGAAGCTGCGCAATGATCTCACGCAGGCGCTTTTCATCAGAAATCTTTGTCGTCATTATGATCTCACGCAAAAGATCCATCGCCTGGGGCAGCTCCGATGCAAGCGTTTTTACACGCAGTTCAAACATAAACTGCATATCCTCCGGCTTCTTCACATGCGGATAAACACCACAGCTTGCGGATATTCCACCGGTGTGGATGTTGATCTCATTTGCCAGTTCTGAAAATCCGTACCGCTCTGTATCCATATAGCCAAGGATATATTTTAAAATTCCAACATACGGCAGATCTTTGATCTCCATATCACGGATATCAAAGAGGATGCGCAGATAATCAATACCATTTGAAAACATCTCATGGTGTACGACCGTCGTGTCACCGCATTTTTTCATCGTATTGTAAAGCGGTGCCGCCTCACGTTTCATATCCTCACGTTTTAACATCGGAATTTTTGCCAAATCTTCCTTTGGTGAAGGCTCTTCCTGATACTGTTTTAAATGTTTCGTGTCTGCGATAAGCTGCTTGATCTCCTCTTTACTCAGGCTGTCTTTATATGCAGCAAGTTTCTCTGCCAGTGTCTCTTCTCTTTTTGCATTAAGACCTCTCTCCGGCTCAATCACAACCACCGACGCATGCGGATTGTGAAGCAGATATTTTTCAATCAATGTTTCAAAATATCCGGTCTCAACCTGCTCCCGCAGGAAACGGTAAGTATCTAATGCCTCCACATGCATAAATGGCTGCATGTCATCGTAAAGCCAGCTGTCCAAACACTGGATGCCGTATAAAAGTCCCTTCGGGAATTGTCCGAAATCCGCTTCGCGATAGCGGAACTCTGACGCACTGATCCCGGCAAGCAGTGCTTTCTTATCCACGCCGTCTTTTACCTGACGGTTTAACACATCCTGTATCGTCGCAAGAAACTTCTCTTTATCTGCACTGTTCGCATTTTTTGCAATGATGGAAAATACCGGCTGCATGGTACTGCTGTCATAACCGCCAACGATATCTTTTCCGATGCCCGCGTCGATCAGTGCCTGTTTTAACGGAGCCCCCGGTGCACCGAGCAATGCATAGTCAAGCACATCAAATGCCAGATAAAGTTTTCTATCTAAAATGTCCCCCACAACCAGATTATAAGAAAGATAGGTATTATCTTCCTCCGGTTCTGCGGAAGAGATTGGGTATTTCTTCGTGATCTCCACTGGTTTTTCAAATGGCTTCTGTGCCTTTACTGTAGAGTCAAGTTCAATTTCCTCATAATGGCTTAAATATTCCTCATCCATCCAGCGGAGTTTTTCTGCCACATCCATATTTCCATACAGGTAAATATAGGAATTGCACGGATGGTAATATCTGCGGTGAAAATCAAGGTAATCCTCATAGGTCAGATCCGGGATACGTTCCGGATCTCCGCCGGACTCGTTACTGTAAGTGTTATCCGGAAACAGGGAATTTAAAATTTCCCGCTGCAGCACATCGTCAGCTGAGGAAAAAGCACCTTTCATTTCATTATATACAACACCGTTGATCGTAATCGGCGCATCTTCGCTCTCAAGCTCATAATGCCAGCCTTCCTGTTTAAAAATCTCCTGATGTTTATATTCGGATGGAATACCGCATCCATATAAACACTCATCAGATTCTGAAAATCCGTATCGTTGCAGCTTGCCACCGGATAAATCGTTTTCTCCGGATAAGTAATCGCATTTAAAAATGTATTTAAGGATCCCTTGACCAGTTCCACAAACGGATCCTTGACCGGGTATTTATCCGAACCGCACAATACTGTGTGTTCTATAATATGTGGTACACCTGTGGAATCCTCCGCCGGAGTGCGGAATCCGATATAAAATACCTTATTATCATCATCATTTGAGATTACAGCAATTCTTGCACCGCTCTTTTTATGACGTAAAACGAGCCCTTCGGATTTCAAATCGCGCAAAGGGCACTGCTCTAAAACTTCATATGCATCCAAATCAGTCAGTTTCATCGTTTTCCTCCAAAATATGGTCTTATGTCTGTTATATTATGTGCAAAAAAAAAGCACATAATCCAATTCGCCGTTCGTCAATCAAGCAAGCATGTTGACTCACTTGCGCTCATTATATCATGCGCAAAAGCAGCACATGATCGTGATCTACACTCGCTTCGCTCGGCAGTCTTATTATATCACATTTTATACAACTTAAAAAGGGAATGTAAAATTTACACTCCCTTTTTGGTACTTATGGAATCATCTGCTGTTATGCAATACGGCTTACATTGGCAGCCTGAGGACCTTTTTCTCCTTCGGTAACCTCGAACTCAACACGTTCACCGTCTTTTAACTCTTTAAATCCATCCATGTTCAATGCGGAAAAATGTACGAATACGTCATTTCCCTGCTCGTCCGAAATAAATCCATAACCTTTTTTGGCATTAAACCATTTTACAGTTCCCTGCTGCATAACTCTTTAAAAACCTCCTAAATACATAAAATAACCATTCAACAGAATCCTCTTTGTCATCTGTTTTGCCTAACAAATCAAAATTAGCATATCTCACTTATTTTGTCAACGATTTTTAGAAATCTTTGTTAATTTTGCACATATGAGTGTTATGACTATTTCACAGTAACTTTACTGGTTCCGCAGCCTGTAAACATACCACTCATATTGGTCACTTTTGAGGTATCAATGTCATTTACTGTTTGATCTGCACATCCATCTGAGGATATGGGATGGAAATATTGTGACTGTCAAGCGCATACTTGATATTCTCGGTCAGGCGCCACCTTGCAGACCAGTAGTCCTCTGTTTTTACCCAGATACGCACACCCATGTTTACGGAAGAATCTCCGAGTTCATCCACAAATACAAGAATCTCTTCTTCCGGCAGTCTTGCCTCCTCCGCTTCTGCAACAGAATACAACACTTCTTTTGCAGTTCTGATATCTGCTTCATATGCAATGCCTACTACCAGATCCACACGGCGTTTCTCCATGGTGGAAACATTCGTGATGCTGCTGTTAGAGAGTGTACCGTTTGGTACCATGACCACTTTGTTGTCAATGGTGAGCAGTTTCGTATAGAAAATGGAGATCTCTGTTACCGTACCCTCTTTCCCGCCGGAATGTTCTATAATGTAATCTCCGACACGGAAAGGTTTTAACAATAAGATCAGCACACCACCCGCAAAATTTGAAAGGCTGCCCTGTAATGCCAGACCGACTGCCACACCAGCAGAACCAAGCACTGCCACTGCCGAGGTGGTTGCAATTCCAAACAGTCCCATGATAATAAAGATCAGTACCAGGTATAGTGCGTATTTGATCAATGGCAGTACAAACTGTCTGACACCGGTATCGACATCTCTGCGTTCCATGGATTTGCGGAACATTTTTAAGATCAGGTTAATGATCTTGCTTCCGACAATATAAATGATAATCGCAACTACAACCTGAAACGCAAAATTCAAAAGATCCGGGATCAGACCCTGCAGCCATGTGCCTACGATTCCAGGGTTCTTCGCAACCTCCTGTAAGTTTTCCTGCGCCTGGTTTAACATTTCGACGGTCTCAGTTGCATTTGCGATTCCTTCTACATTTTCTGCCAGCATATATGGCTCCCTTCGTTTTTATTCGAATTTGAATTTTAAAAAAATCATCTTTAGGCTATGAATGTTGTGAACCTGACACAGATTCACAACTTCCTCAGTTCTTTATAAGTTTTCAAAATTCCATTTCTCATTTTGTCCTGCTCTAAGGAATTTCCTTATTCTAAGGAATGAATAAACAGACCGCTGCGGAGCTTCGGCTCAAACCAGGTAGATTTTGGAGGCATGAGTTTTCCGGCATCTGCGACGGAGAAGAGCTCTGTGATCGAGGTCGGATACATGGCAAATGCAACGGAACAGTCTTCCTCACAGCGTCTGACCAGTTCGTCCATGCCGCGGATTCCGCCGACAAAGTCGATCCTGCCGTCTGTTTTCGGATCTCCGATGCCTAGTACCGGATGGAGTAAAAGGTCATGTAACAGTGAGACATCCAGACTTTTGACCGGATCATCCGCCACTGCCGCAAGGTCTTCCTCTCTGATCTTACACAAGAACCAGTGTCCTTCCATGTACATGGTAAAGCTGCCTTTTTCCTGCGGTCTCTTTTCTTCCTGATCTGTGATCTCCGTCACGTCAAAGCGTTTTTTCATTTCCTTGTAAAAACTCTGGAAAGAGTATCCGTTTAAATCCTTGACCACACGGTTATAATCCATGATCATAAGCTGGTCATCCGGGAATAACACGGACAGGAAATAATTAAATTCTTCCGTTCCATCATAGTCCGGATGTTCTTCTCTTCGTTTCAAACCGACTTTTACTGCGGAAGCCGCACGGTGATGACCATCTGCGATATAGATATCTGCCATATTTTCAAATGCCTGTGAGACCGCAGCTATTTTTTCGTCGTCATCGATCACAAACACGCGGTGTCTGATCCCGTCCTCCGATATAAAATCATACTCCGGCTCTCCCTCTTTGACCTGTGCTACGATTCCGTTGATCACCGGATCTGACCGGTATGCCAAAAAAATCGGTCCTGTCTGCGCATTGCAGACGTCTACATGATGGATACGGTCTGCCTCTTTTTCCGCTCTGGTGTTCTCATGTTTTTTGATAACACCGTTTAAATAGTCGTCGATCGACGCACATGCGGTAATACCTGTCTGCACGCGTCCATTCATCGTAAGTTCGTAAATATAGTAGCAGCTCTTCTGATCCCTGATAAAAGAACCATCCTCTACCATCCCCCACAACAGATCGTGTGCCCTTTCGTACACTCTGTCGTCATACATATCCACGGAAAGCGGATAACCCGTTTCCGCGCGGTCGATCTTTAAAAAAGACTCCGGGTTCTTTTCCACTTCCTCAGTTGCTTCTTTTCTGTTATAAACATCATAAGGGAGGGCAGCGATTTTAGCTGCCTTCCCTTTTTCTGGTCTGATGCTCATAAACGGTCTGATATCTGCCATTTTTGCTGCACCTCATCTTATTCTTCTGAATTAAGTTACCATTTTCCTTAAAGTTCTTTCCTATGCCGATCTAGGAAACAATAGAATGTACCTTTCTTAAACACTCTATTGTCACAAATCACCGTCAGATTTCTAGCAGATCTTGCGAACTTTTAAGACACCCTCTGTATTCTTTAATTTTTCAAGTACATTCTCCGGAACAGAAGTGTCTAAATCCAAAAGCGCATATGCATAATCACCTTTTGATTTGTTTGCCATCCCATCAATGTTGATACCAGCATCGCCAAGGATCGTTGTATATAAACTTAACATACCTTTGACATTGCGGTGTAAGATTCCGATACGTCCTGCAGTTGTGCATGCTCCCATGCTGCAGTCCGGGAAATTTACAGAATGGACAATATTACCATTTTCTAAGTAATCACGGATCTCACGCACTGCCATAATCGCACAGTTATCTTCTGACTCTGCTGTGGAAGCTCCAAGGTGAGGTGTTACGATACAGCCCTTTGCACCAACAGTCGTTGTGTTCGGGAAATCAGATACATATTTGTGTACTTTTCCTGCTGCAAGTGCATCCACCATTGCTTCTTCATCCACAAGCAGATCTCTTGCAAAATTTAATACGATCGCAGTTGGTTTCATCATAGCAATTGCGTCTGCACTGATCATTTTTTTCGTAGAATCCAGAAGCGGCACATGGATCGTGATGTAGTCACACTCACGGTAGATATCTTCTACGTTACTGATGTGCTTAACACTTCTTGATAAGTTCCATGCTGCTGCAACAGAGATATACGGATCATATCCATATACTTCCATTCCCATATGGATTGCTGCATTGGCAACTAACACACCGATCGCACCAAGACCGATGACACCTAATTTCTTTCCGGAAATTTCGGTTCCTGCAAAGTTCTTTTTCTGCTTCTCAGCTGTCTTTGCGATATTTTCATCGTTCTGGTTCTCTAAACACCATTCGATACCGCCTACGATATCACGGGATGCAAGGAGCATACCTGCAAGTACAAGCTCCTTCACACCGTTTGCATTGGCGCCCGGTGTAT
>OLSA01003803.1_pt1 | contig 10304 bp, 10 predicted proteins | sample 1672731 | NCBI WGS metagenome assembly OLSA01 (sample SAMEA3136718, study PRJEB25190) | human gut metagenome | biome: human gut; feature: human-associated habitat; material: faeces | place: Austria | collected 2013
AAGGAGCGGGGCATAAAGTATCAGTTCATTGATATGAAAGAAAAAGGTATGAGCAGAGGCGAATTTAATTCGGTAGCCCAGGCAAATGGTGGATTAGAAAATATGGTTAACTGGGATGGCAAGGACAAGGACTTGCTTGCCCTCATCAAGTATATCGCAGATGAAGGTGCACGAAGTCCAGTGGACTTCGGTTCTGCACCGACCGAAGCGGAGCGTAGAAAGCTCGAAAAGGTGCTTGAGAATCCACAGGTAATTAAAACCCCGGTAGTAAGAAACGGAAAACAATCAACACTTGGTTATCAGCCGGATATCTGGAAAAGCTGGAACTAATATGTAATCAACAAAGGAGGATTCAGATATGCAGTGTCCAAAATGTGGAAACACTAATTTACAGATAATAACTGAAACAGAAACAAAAGGAAAAGATTTTTCGGCAACGAAAGGCTGCTGTGGTGCAGTTTTGTTTGGCTGGATTGGTATACTTTGCGGAGCGTGTGGCAAAGGAAAAAGAACCTATTCTACAAGTTATTGGATATGTCCTAATTGCGGACACAGGTTTAAAGCATGAGCAGAGATGAATTATGGATTAAATGTATGGAATTCGGTAAAATACTCGGATGCCATCAGATGCCGGAAAGAAGTTTTTTTATAAAGGGTTATCAGTTCCCTGTATGTGCCAGATGCACAGGCGTAATCATATCATATTTTTTAGCACTCATTCTTTTTAAAAAATATAAAGTGCCATGGCAGCTATGCATTATTATGGCCGGAGTAATGCTTACAGACTGGAGTTTGCAATATTTTGGAATAAAGGAATCAACAAATTCCAGAAGGTTTGTAACCGGACTGATTGGTGGTTTTGGATTAAATACCTTGAAATTAAAAATCTTATAATTTTGTAATGGAATAGTTAAAGATAATGAGATGATAGAGATTATTAATGAGAAGTGCAAGAAAATTACTTGACAGAATGATTGCAAAAGGTTTGATAAAGAAGATTGGTAGTGGACCGGCAACTAAATATGTGATTTAGTGGTCTCATTACTATTTATCGAACACTTTATTGAACACTATCGGACACTTTTGCGGGAGATCGGACACAAAGTGTTCGACAAGTGAACATTTATCGGATACTTATTAGTAGAATCAATTAAATAAATACTTTTTCCATTTATCAGGTGCTTCCACAGCTCATTGAACTCTGGGGATTTAATGTGCAGACGGATGTGGAAGCTAAAAAAACTTCGTCAGACAGACCGTGAAATGACAACACCATTGTTTCTGTCAAGGTGTGTGTAGTTAGTACGCACAGCTTGCGATACAAGAGGATTTTTATAGATTTTAATTTTAATAAATATCCGCAAAACAATAAAAAAATGCGGATGTTTTTCAAAATATAATATTGACGATTTTTTCTGAACATAGTATAATTTAAAAAAGCTCCGCAAAACAATAAAAGATGCGGATGAATTTCTAAATAAGGAGGCAGAATCGATGAAAACACGTGCGGAATGTCTTGAAAAATATGGGTCAGATTATTTTATTGAAAAAAAAATAGAAGAAGGCGAGCTGTTCAAAGTTGGAAAAGGAATATATTCGGAGAAGAAATATGTTCCGGAAATTGCAATGTTCGTATACAAATATCCGAATGCGGTAGTAACGATGAAAAGTGCTTTTTACTTTCATGGATTAACGGACATGATACCGGATGAATGTGATTTGGCAACAACCCGTGATGCTACGAAAATCAAAGATGAAAGAGTGAAGCAGTATTTTATTCCAGAGGACTTTTTCAAGGAAGGCATTGAAACTGCTGATTATAAAGGGTATGATATACGAATTTACAATAAAGAACGTATGCTGATTGAACTTGTGCGATATAAAAGTAAATTGCCGTTTGATTATTATAAGGAAATTATACTAAATTACCGTAAATTACTTCCAAGATTGGATATACAGAAAATTCAGGATTATGCGTTGATGGCACCAAAGAGTAATAAAGTGCTCGAAATTTTACAGATGGAGGTATTCTAAAGATGAACTTGGAGAAGATGGCAGAGAAATATAGGGATGCTGGTTATTCAGAACGAAATGCGGATGCACGTGTGTGTCAGGACATTGTGCTTAAGGCAATTACACTAAGTAATCTTGGAAGAAATGTAACTATAAAAGGTGGCGTCGTGATGCGTAGTATTACTGGAAATGTGAGACGTGCTACGGAAGACCTGGATTTGGATTTTATCAGGTATTCATTGGAAGATGAATCAATTCGATATTTTATTTTAAAATTGAATTGCCTTGAAGGAATTAGAATTGAGATTAAAGACAACAAAATTGAGCAGCTTTCCCAACAGGAGTATAGCGGAAAACGTGTATATATTATCATCAAAGATGATGGAGGTAATGTTATTGAGAGCAAAATAGACTTGGGTGTACATGCAAATATGAATATAGAGCAAGATACATATTGCTTTGATGTTTGCATGGATGATGAGGGAGCAAGTCTTTTGATTAATTCTTGTGAACAGATTTTTGCAGAGAAATTAAGGTCATTGTTGCGTTTTGGCCCTCTTTCTACAAGGTATAAAGATATTTTTGATTTCTGTTATTTGAAAGATCATGTGGATATGCCACGACTTGCAAGCTGCATAAAGACATATATTATTGATGAACCATCAATGCGAGAAAAGGACATGAATGGTGTGTGTAAGAGAGTAGCACTTACATTTTCAAATCGTCAGTTTAGAAGAAATGTGGAGCATTCCGGAGACAGAAACTGGCTCCAGATAGATGTGGGTGTTGCATTTAAGATGATTCAGGACTTTTTGGAAACTGTTAATTTATAAAAATAATAATGTGGTTACATATGCATCTGTCAGAAATGGCGGGTGCCATTTTATATCCAAAAACAGAAAGTCTGATAATTTCTTCATTATCGATATTATGGGAGATTATCCGCTAAACGGCAACGTTTTCCGGACATGATATTGATATAGAGCCATGAAATGTAAAATACATCAACATATTTGATTAAAATTATATCCTTGTATTTTATGCATGTATGAGATAAAATTATACTTAATGTACTCTCTATGTTTATATGACGCAGTCGGAAAAGAGGTACTAAATTAGATACAGAGGTAGATAGAAATGAGTAATTACAATGTAACAGTTATTCCCGGCGACGGAATTGGACCTGAAATTGTGGCAGAAGCGGTAAAGGTACTTGATGCGGCAGGCAGAAAGTATGACTTTAAGCTTAATTATACTAAGATTCTTATGGGTGGATGTTCTATTGATGAGTATGGAGTACCACTTACGGATGAGGCAGTAGCAATTGCCAAAGCAGGAGACGCTGTTTTACTTGGAGCAGTAGGCGGTAACGTGGGTAATTCAAGATGGTATGATGTAGCGCCTGAGTTAAGACCTGAAGCAGGATTACTTAAGATTCGTAAGGAACTTGAACTTTTTGTAAATATGCGTCCGGCATATCTTTATGATGAACTTAAGGATGCCTGTCCTCTTAAGAGTGAGATTATCGGTGACGGATTTGATATGGTTATTATGAGAGAACTTACAGGCGGTCTTTATTTCGGCGAAAGATATACCAAGGAAATAGATGGTGTTGTAACGGCAGTTGACACCCTTAAATATAACGAGGACGAGATAAGACGTATTGCAATCAAGGCATTTGATATTGCAATGAAGCGTCGTAAGAATGTTATCAGCGTTGACAAGGCTAACGTCCTTGACAGCTCAAGATTATGGAGAAAGATTGTTAAAGAAGTTGCGGCAGATTATCCTGAAGTAACATATACAGATATGCTTGTAGATAATTGTGCAATGCAGCTTGTTATGAATCCGGGACAGTTTGATGTTATTTTAACTGAGAATATGTTCGGTGATATTTTATCCGATGAGGCAAGTATGATTACAGGCTCAATCGGTATGCTTTCAAGCGCAAGCCTTGGTAAGACAAAGCTTGGACTTTATGAACCATCCCATGGTTCAGCACCTGATATAGCAGGTAAAAATATAGCTAACCCTATAGCAACAATTCTCTCTGCAGCAATGATGTTAAGATATTCTTTTGACCTTGATGAAGCAGCGGATGCTATCGAAAATGCAGTTAAAAAGGTTCTTGCAGAGGGTTACAGAACTACAGATATTATGTCAGAAGGTATGAAGCTTACTTCAACAACCGAGATGGGCGATTTGATTGCCGAGAGAATTTAGGAGGATATTATGAAAAGCGATTCAGTTAAAAAAGGAGTACAGCAGGCTCCTCACAGATCTTTATTTAATGCATTAGGTTTTACCAAAGAAGAAATGGACAAGCCTTTGGTAGGTATTGTCAGTTCATATAATGAAATTATTCCCGGTCATATGAACCTTGATAAAATAGTAGAAGCAGTTAAGCTCGGAGTTGCCATGGCAGGCGGAACACCTGTTGTAGTACCTGCAATTGCCGTTTGTGACGGAATTGCAATGGGACATGTAGGAATGAAATATTCCCTTGTAACAAGAGACCTTATTGCAGATTCAACAGAGTGTCTTGCAACAGCACATGCTTTTGATGCAATGGTAATGATTCCTAACTGTGATAAGAATGTACCGGGCTTATTAATGGCTGCAGCAAGAGTTAATGTTCCTACAGTATTTGTAAGTGGTGGACCAATGCTTGCAGGTCATGTAAAAGGCTGTAAGACAAGTCTTTCAAGTATGTTTGAGGCAGTAGGTGCTTATACCGCAGGCAAAATAACAGCAGAAGAACTTGACGAATATGAGAATAAAGCATGTCCTACATGCGGTTCATGTTCAGGTATGTACACAGCTAACAGTATGAACTGTCTTACAGAAGCTATCGGTATGGGATTACGCGGCAACGGTACAATTCCTGCCGTATATTCAGACAGAATCAAGCTTGCAAAACATGCCGGTATGAAAGTTATGGAACTTCTTGAAAAAAATATACGTCCCCTTGACATTATGACAGAGAAAGCTTTTATGAACGCACTTACAGTTGATATGGCACTTGGTTGTTCAACTAATACAATGCTTCACCTTCCTGCTATTGCAAAAGAAGCAGGTGTTAAGCTCAATCTTGATATTGCTAATGAAATCAGTGCAAAGACACCTAATCTTTGTCATCTTGCTCCGGCAGGACATCATTATATGGAAGAGCTTAATGAGGCAGGCGGAATTTATGCCGTTATGAATGAGCTTAATAAGAAAAACCTTCTTTATACAGATTTGATTACTGCAACCGGTAAGACTGTAGGTGAAAATATCGAAGGATGTGTTAATAAGGATACTGAAATTATCAGACCTATTGACAATCCATATTCTGCAACAGGCGGAATTGCCGTATTAAGAGGTAATATTGCACCTGATTCATGTGTTGTAAAGCGTTCTGCGGTTGTTCCTGAAATGCTTGTACATGAAGGTCCGGCAAGGGTGTTTGATTGTGAAGAGGATGCAATTGCAGCTATTAAGGGTGGCAAAATTGTTGCAGGAGACGTAGTTGTTATAAGATATGAAGGCCCTAAGGGTGGTCCCGGTATGAGAGAAATGCTTAATCCTACATCAGCAATCGCAGGTATGGGTCTTGGTTCAAGCGTTGCGCTCATTACTGACGGACGTTTCTCAGGTGCATCAAGAGGTGCGTCAATAGGACATGTATCACCTGAGGCAGCGGTAGGCGGACCAATCGCCCTTATCGAAGAAGGAGATATCATTAAAATTGATATTCCTGCCAATACAATCAATGTAGCTGTTAGTGACGAAGTTTTAGCAGAAAGAAAAGCAAAATGGCAGCCTAGAGAACCAAGGGTAACAAAGGGATATCTTGCAAGATATGCAAAGATGGTTACATCAGCAGATAAAGGTGCTGTTTTAGAGATAAAATAATATAGATAATGGAGAGTTGACATGCAATTAACAGGTTCACAGATTTTAATAGAGTGTCTCAAAGAACAAGGAGTAGACACAGTATTTGGGTATCCGGGAGGAGCAATACTTAATGTATATGATGAACTTTATAAACATTCAGATGAGATAAAACATATTCTTACAAGCCATGAGCAGGGTGCCAGCCATGCTGCTGACGGATATGCAAGAGCTACGGGCAAGGTTGGAGTATGTTTTGCCACATCAGGTCCCGGAGCTACTAATCTTGTAACAGGAATTGCAACGGCGTATATGGATTCAGTTCCGGTTGTTGCCATAACATGTAACGTAGGAGTACCACTTCTTGGAAAAGACAGTTTTCAGGAAATTGATATTGTTGGAGTGACACTTCCTATTACCAAACATAACTTTATTGTAAAGGACGTTAATAAGCTCGCTGATGTAATCAGGGATGCGTTCAGAATAGCTAAAGAAGGCCGCCCGGGCCCTGTACTCATTGACATTCCTAAGGATGTAACCGCAAAAATGGCAGATTATGAGTACAAAACACCGGTTGTACCTGAAGCTAATAAAAATATTGACAGCAATGAAATTGCTGAAGCAATAGATATGATTAAAAAAGCAAGAAAGCCATTTGTATTTGTAGGCGGTGGTTCAATAATTTCAGGTGCTTCAGCCGAGATTGCCGAATTTGTGGAAAAAGTTGATGCCCCTGTGTGTGATACGCTTATGGGTAAGGGTGCATTTGACGGCACCAGTGAAAGATATACCGGAATGCTCGGAATGCATGGTACCAAGACTTCTAATTTCGGCGTTATGGAATGTGACCTTTTAATAGTTCTTGGTGCAAGATTTTCTGACCGTGTAACGGGAGATACAAGCAAATTTGCTTCCAATGCCAGAATTTTGCAGATAGACATTGACCCGGCCGAAATCAATAAGAATATTAAAGTTGATATGTCGATAGTAGGCGATATCAAAGTTGTTCTTGAAGCAATTAATGCAAGGCTTGATAAGGAAAATCACAAAGAGTGGATGAACCATATCTACGAAATGAAAAAAGAATATCCGCTCAGATACAATAAAGATATTCTTACAGGACCATATCTTATGGAGAAGATTTTTGAAGTTACAGACGGTAATGCAATTATTACAACAGAGGTCGGACAACATCAGATGTGGGCCGCCCAATATTATAAATACAAAGAGCCTAGAACTTTCCTTTCATCAGGAGGCCTTGGCACAATGGGCTACGGACTTGGTGCATCTATCGGTGCCAAGTTAGGCCGTAAGGACAAGATCGTTATTAATATCGCCGGAGACGGATGCTTCAGAATGAATATGAATGAATTAGCAACAGCTACCAGATATAACATTCCTATTATTGAAATAATAGTTAATAACCATGTACTCGGAATGGTAAGACAGTGGCAGACACTTTACTATGGTCAAAGATATTCTTATACCGTTCTTGAAGACCAGGTTGATTACGTTAAAGTTGCAGAGGGTCTTGGAGCTAAGGCATACAGAGTTGAGACCAAGGAAGATTTTGAAGCAGCCCTTAAGGATGCCATTGCGATGAATATACCATGCGTACTTGATTGCCATATTGAAAAAGATGATAAGGTATTTCCTATGGTTTCACCGGGGGCATCTTTAATGGAAACATTTGATTGCTAATTAAAAAATTATATAAAGGAGGCAGATTCATGAAAAAATCAGCAAAGATATATGCTGTCCTGATTGCCCTTGCATTATTGTTTACGGCAGGGTGCGTAAGAAAAACAGCAGATTCAGATAATGTTGAAAGCAGTAATGAACTGCCTTCATTTATTTCTGAGACCACAACAACAGCTAATGATGAAGTCAGTACCGAAAAAGAAACCGGTACAACGCCACAGATAACCCCACAGACAACTCCTGCGAGGGAGAATGTGACTACCCGTGCCACAGAGCCGACACCTGCCACACAGACTGAGACTAAAGGACAGGAGAATGTTCCTGCAACCAAGCCTGCTGCGCATGATACGTCAGCATATCCGGCCTACAGCAGTTCCAATAATTACTCCGAACTTACAAAATCATACAGTAATGTGACGGAAGATGATATTAATACGATTAACAGTATTCTTAACAGTATAATTAAGCCCGGAATGACCGAAACAGAGAAGATAAGAACTGTTCATAACTGGATAGTATGCAACACAACATATAATGATAAGTACTATGACAGAGGTGACAGTTTCAATCATGTAAGTAATCTTTTAAATAATAAGACAGGTGTATGCCAGGGGTATTCTGTTACTTTTTATATATTTATGAAACAGATGGGTATACCATGTACACTGGTAATGGGGAAAACAGATAATGTGTCCCATGCGTGGAATGCTGTGAAATTAGACGGAAACTGGTATTATATTGACGTTACGTGGGATGACCCAGTAGTAAACGGGACAAGTAACTATCCCGGAGGAGACAATATCTCTTATGAGTATCTTCTTTGTACTTACAATCATATATCCATGACACATACAGAAGATAATTACATCGGAACAACACCTCTTCCAAACGGAATATCTAATGATTATAATGATTTAATGTACAGAATGTCAGGATTTACCAATGTTATGAGAGTGAATTCTTCAGAAAAACTTGCAGACAGACTGCAGGGATTTATGAATAAATCGGGTAAATATGCGATTATTCTGGAAAATGAAAATATTACCATGAATGATGGTGTTGACGCGGTTAAGAATTACCTTAAGAATCTTAACAGAGGATATAGTGTATCCATATCATATAGTACCAATTTATTGGCAGTTACAGTAGATTTTACATAAAAAAACAGGCATTGCTGCCTGTTTTTTTTAATCCTCAAATGGTCGTATTCTGTATTTAACACCAAGCCGGTCACAAATTGCCTGACATTCTTTTTCTTCTTCATGGGTGATAGTTGTTTCAACTGTTGTCATAACAACATTAGGCACATATTTTACGGCTTCTTTTGCAAAATCAAGCATTGCATCATAAGAAATATCACCGAAACGGCTTCTTACAAGTTCATGGTATCTTTCCTTGTTAGGGGTATTAAGGCTTATTGAAACAGTATCAATAAGACCTTTTAACTCAGGGGTAATGTCCCTGCCGCATACGAGATTGCCAAGTCCGTTTGTATTAATTCTTGTCGGCTTATTAAAGGTGTCCTTTACGTATCTGGCAACTTTTAACAATACGTCTATTCTTTCAGTTGGTTCACCGAAGCCACAGAATACAACTTCCTTGTATTTGTTAAGGTCGAATTTGCTGAATTCTGCGATTACCTCTTCGTAAGATGGCTCTCTTTCAAGCCACAAAACACCTGAATTTTCCATATGGTCCCTGGTCTGTCTTAAACAGAAAGTGCAGGAACATGGACATTTGTTGGTAAGATTAACATATAGATTATCATGTACTTCATATAGTATAGTCATATTGGTCAACTCCTGTTATTATTAGTTACATTTTAGGGTATGAAGAACTTCTTCAAAGCATACACCGTCAGTAGGCGGAATGTCAAAGGTTTCCGTAACTTCGATACATTTTTTTACAAAAGAAGAGGCTCTTTTTACGGATTCCCTGAAATCAATGTCATGTACCGCATCTGCCGCAATTATTGCTGAAAACACATCACCGGTGCCGGAACGGACATGACCGACCCTCTTTTGTCTTGTTGTATAAATACCTTTGCCGGTGTCATATATATAGTTGGTAAGAAAAATACCGCTGTCTATTCCTGTTATTACAATCTTTTTTGCACCGTATTCGGCAATTTTCATAAGCAGGGCTTCATAATCTTTTTTTACGAATGTTTCAGGCGTGTACGGAGTATCTGTGAGAATACATGCTTCCGTCAGATTCGGGGTAAGGATATCGGCATATTTTACAAGATCTTTCATTGCCATACACATATCATCCGTATAGGTTGGATAAGGCTTACCGTTGTCTCCCATAACCGGGTCTATTATGACCTTTGTATCATCCGTGCGGAAATCACGGATAAAATCCTGCACAATTTCTATCTGTTTTCTTGAGCCTAAAAAACCTGACAGGATACCTTTAAAACGTAAATCAAGTTTTTTCCAGTTACTTATATATTCTTCCATGTTGTGGGTGTAATCTTCAAAAAAATATTCTTTGAAACCTGTATGGTTAGAAAAAACAGATGTGGGAACGGCACAGCATTGTATTCTGAGCTGCGAAATTATAGGAAGGGAGACTGCAATAGAGCATCTCCCAAATCCTGAAAAATCATTTATAACGGCGATTTTATTTTGCCTATTGTGATCGGTCTGATTCATAAATTCTCCTCAGTCCTGCCTTTTTTGCTGCAAACCAGAGTACGGCAAACAATACAA
>OLSA01003805.1_pt1 | contig 10294 bp, 8 predicted proteins | sample 1672731 | NCBI WGS metagenome assembly OLSA01 (sample SAMEA3136718, study PRJEB25190) | human gut metagenome | biome: human gut; feature: human-associated habitat; material: faeces | place: Austria | collected 2013
CAGCATGGGATGACGAGCAGCGGGATGAGCAGCAGACGCGGCGCGGCGAGGTGCCGTAGGGATGGCGGGCGCCGAACAGCGCCGCGGCAAAGGCTTCGCGGGCCTCGACGTCAACCTTCGTGCGGTCGATCTCGAGCCGCTGCCGCCGCTTGGCGCAGTAGGTGCGCAGCTCCTCTTCGGGAAAGGTCGGGTGGAGGAGGATCTCCGCGGCGATGCGGAGCGTCTCGACGGCGAACTTCGAGAGCATGGCGAAGTTGATGTAGGCGTAGTCGCGGTCGAGGTTGACGTCGTACCACGAGCCGTAGAAGTCGAGTTGTTCGGCGATCCGGCGCGCCGTCATCGAGCGGGTCCCCTCCGAGAGGAGGTTCGCCGTGGTCGAGGCGGAGAAGGGCACCTGCTGCACGGCCGAGCCGGCGCGGAAGACGAACGAGACGCGCAGCACCTCGAACTCGTCGGCCGGGAGCAGGTAGAGCGCTGCACCGTTGGGCAGCAGGTGGCGTTCGGCGCGGGCGACGTCGATCGACGCCGGGGTCACAGGTTGCGGATGTGTCATTTCTTTGTCTTGTATATCAATGTATTGCTGTTCTCCGGACGGAGCACCCTGCGGCAGAAGCTGCGGATGGCATCGTTCGTCACGGCGCGGTAGCGGGCCACCTCGCCGTTGATGAGCGGCAGGTCGCCGAGCATCTCGTAGAAGCCGAGGTTCATCGCCTTGTTCATGACATTCAGCTCGCCGAAGAGCGTGTTGGCCTCGAACTTGTTGCGCACCTTCTCCAGTTCGTACTCCGTCGCGGCGTCGCGCACGAGCGCCTCGATCTCTTCGCGGAAGGCCTCCTCGACCTGTGCCGGGGGCGTGTCGGGCAGCAGCTGCCCGGTGAAGACGAAGAGCCCCGGGTCAACGTCGCCCGTGACGTAGGCGTTCACCGACGAGAGCAGGCGCCGCTGCTTGACGAGCCGCTGGTAGAGCCGCGATGAGTCGCCGCCCGAGAGCAGGTCCGAGACCAGGTCGCCGACGAAAAATTCGGCCGAGGTGCGCCCGCCCATGTGGTAGGCGACCGAGACCGTCGTGGCCGGGACGTCGCGCTCGACCTCCTCGCGCCGCGCAGCCTCCTGCGGCGGCTCCTGCGGAATCGGCACGGTCGGATGCGGCCGGTCGGCCAGAGGGGCGAACCACCGCCCGGCAAGTTCGAGCATGCGCTCCTCGTCCAGATCGGCCGAGATCGAGAGGATGGCGTTCGAGGGGTGGTAGTAGGTGCGGTAGAAGGCCTGCACCTCCTCCATTGTCGCGTCGGCGATGTGGTCGGGCGAGAGACCGATCGTCGCCCAGCGGTAGGGGTGCACGCGGTAGCTGAGCGCGCGCAGCAACATCATCTGGTCGCCGTAGGGCTGGTTGAGGTAGCGCTGGCGGTACTCCTCGATCACCACGCGCTTCTCGGTCGCGAGCTTTCCGGGCGTGAGCTCCAGCCCCTGCATGCGGTCGCTCTCGAGCCACAGCGCCGTCTCGATGTTGTCGCGCGGCAGCGTGATGTAGAAATCCGTGTAGTCGTTGTTCGTGAAGGCGTTGTTGTCGCCCGAGGCCATCTGCACGGGCAGGTCGAACGACGGCACCTGGCGCGTGCCGCGGAACATGAGGTGCTCGAACAGGTGGGCGAAGCCCGTGCGCGCGGGGTGCTCGTTGCGCGCCCCGACCCGGTAGAGCAGGTTCACCGCGGCGAGCTTCGAGCTGCGGTCGCGGTTGACGACGACGGTGAGTCCGTTGTCGAGCGTTTTGCGTTTGTAGGGAATCATGCCTGCAAAGATAATGCAAAGCGCGTGCGCGGCAATGCGCCGCCCGGCCTTTTTGCCGCTGCCCGGCCTTTTTGTCTCCGCCCGCGGGCGGGCCGCCGGGCGGCGTCGTTGCTCCGGTGCCGGGGGTGCGCGGCTAACCGGCTATTGGTTAACCACTTTGCAACTCGGTGATTCAGCGTTTGTTTGCTGTTATTTGGCTAACACTCCGACGATGAGCTGTTTCGCACTCCGAAATGTCAAAAAATTACAGTTATTTGAATAAAAATAGGGGTGATTTTTGCGCCGAATTTTCTATCTTTGCATCGCACTTATTTTGGAATAGACCCGACGGAAACGGAAAAAACACACAAATATCCTCTAAAATTCCAACAAAATGGCAGAAAAGAAATTTATCACCTGTGATGGTAACTACGCTGCGGCCCATGTGGCTTACATGTTCTCGGAGGTTGCAGCCATCTATCCCATCACGCCTTCTTCGACGATGGCCGAACTCGTGGACGAGTGGGCCGCGCAGGGCCGCAAGAACATCTTCGGCGAGACGGTGAAGGTCGTGGAGATGCAGTCCGAGGCCGGTGCCGCCGGCGCCGTGCACGGCTCGCTGCAGAGCGGTGCCCTCACCACGACGTTCACCGCGTCGCAGGGTCTGCTGCTGATGATCCCCAACATGTACAAGATCTCGGGCGAGCTGCTCCCGGGCGTCTTCCATGTCTCGGCGCGTGCGCTGGCCGCCCAGTCGCTGTCGATCTTCGGTGACCATCAGGATGTCATGGCTACCCGCCAGACGGGCTTCGCCATGCTGGCCACCTCGTCCGTACAGGAGGTCATGGACCTCGCGGGCGTTGCCCACCTCGTGGCGCTGAAGGCCCGCGTGCCGTTCCTGCACTTCTTCGACGGTTTCCGCACCTCGCACGAGATTCAGAAGATCGAGCTCATCGACGAGGCCGCACTGACGGCCATGCTCGACCGCGACGCCCTGAAGGCCTTCCGCGCCCGTGCGCTCAATCCCGAGCACCCCGTGACGCGCGGTACGGCCCAGAACCCCGATATCTACTTCCAGACGCGTGAGGCGGCTAACAAGTTCTATGAGGCGGTGCCCGACATGGTGGCCGAGACGATGGCCCGTATTTCGGAGATCACCGGCCGCAGCTACAAGCCGTTCGTCTACTACGGGGATCCCGAGGCCGAGCACATCATCGTGGCCATGGGCTCCGTGACGGAGACCATCAAGGAGACGGTCGACTACCTGCGCGCCAAGGGCGAGAAGGTCGGCGTCATCACCGTACACCTCTACCGTCCCTTCGCGGTCAAGTACCTCATGGAGGTGCTGCCCGCGAGCGTGAAGCGCATCTGCGTGCTCGACCGCACGAAGGAGCCCGGCGCCAACGGCGACCCGCTCTACCTCGACGTCGTGGAGGCCTTCGCCACGGCCAAGTCGCTGCCCTGCGGCCAGATGCCGCTCATCATCGGCGGCCGCTACGGTCTCTCGTCGAAGGATACGACGCCCGCACAGATGCTGGCCGTCTTCGAGAACCTCAAGCTCAACGAGCCCAAGAACCAGTTCACGGTCGGTATCACCGACGACGTGACGTTCCGTTCGCTGCCCGTCGGCGAGGAGATCTCGCTGGCCAAGCCCGGCACGTTCGAGGCCCTCTTCTTCGGTCTGGGCGCCGACGGTACGGTGGGTGCCAACAAGAACTCGATCAAGATCATCGGCGGCACGACGAACAAGTACTGCCAGGCCTACTTCTCCTACGACTCGAAGAAGTCGGGCGGCTACACCTCGTCGCACCTGCGCTTCGGCGACCTGCCCATCACCTCGCCTTACCTGGTGACCACGCCCGACTTCGTGGCCTGCCACGTGCCCTCGTATGTCGACAAGTACGACGTGCTGAAGGGACTGAAGGCCGGCGGTTCGTTCCTGCTGAACTCGGTGCATGACGCCGAGACGACCTGCGCGACGCTGCCCGACCACATGAAGGCCTACATCGCCAAGAACAAGATCAACTTCTACATCATCAACGCCACGAAGATCGCCGCCGAACTGGGTCTGGGTTCGCGCACGAACACCATCATGCAGTCGGCCTTCTTCAAGATCGCCAACGTCATTCCGTTCGAGAAGGCCGTTGAGGAGATGAAGCACGCCATCCTGAAGTCCTACGGCAAGAAGGGCGAGGATATCGTCAACATGAACTATGCGGCTGTGGATGCCGGCGGCAACGCCGTCGTGAAGATCGACGTGCCGGCCGAGTGGGCCTCGATCGAGGACAAGGGCTTCGTGCACGCCTCGAACGCCGCTGCTCCGGAGTTCGTCCGCAAGATCGTCGAGCCGATCAACGGCCTGAAGGGCGATGACCTGCCCGTTTCGGCCTTCAACGGCCGCGAGGACGGCACGTGGGAGAACGGTACGGCCGCCTACGAGAAGCGCGGCGTGGCCGTGAAGGTCCCCGTCTGGAAGATCGCGAACTGTATCCAATGCAACCAGTGCGCCTATGTCTGCCCGCATGCCGTGATCCGTCCGTTCCTCGCTACGGAGGCCGAGGCCGCCGCATCGGGTGTCGAATGGAAGCAGGGCCTGGGCGAGACGAAGGAGTACAAGTTCCGCATCCAGATCTCGCCGCTCGACTGTACGGGTTGCGGCAACTGCGTCGACATCTGCCCCGCCAAGGAGAAGGCGCTCGAAATGCGTCCGCTCGAGGAGCAGCTTCCGCAGCAGAAGAACTGGGACTACATCACGAAGAACATCGGCTACAAGCAGGTGGTCGACAAGACCAAGTCGGTCAAGAACCTCCAGTTCTCGCAGCCGCTCTTCGAGTTCTCGGGAGCCTGCGCCGGCTGCGGTGAGACGCCCTACATCAAGGCCATCTCGCAGCTCTTCGGCGACAAGATGATGGTTGCCAACGCGACGGGCTGTACGTCGATCTACTCGGGCTCGGCCCCCTCGACGCCCTACTGCACCAACGCCAAGGGTCAGGGTCCCGCCTGGGCCAACTCGCTCTTCGAGGACAACGCCGAGTTCGGTCTCGGCATGCACATCGGCGTGGAGAAGCTCCGCGACCGCATCCAGGCAACGATGGAGGAGGCCATTGCCAACTGCGACAAGTGCTCCGACGAGCTCAAGGGCGTCATGAAGGAGTGGATCGCCAACCGCGGTTCGTCGTCGAAGTCGGCCGAAGTGACCGAGCGTCTCGTCCCGATGATGGAGGCCTGCGGCTGCGACTACTGCAAGAAGATTCTCGAACACAAGGACTGGCTCGTCAAGAAGTCGCAGTGGATCATCGGCGGCGACGGCTGGGGCTACGACATCGGCTACGGCGGCGTGGACCACGTGCTGGCTTCGGGTCAGGATGTCAACATCCTCGTCGTGGATACCGAGGTTTACTCCAATACGGGCGGTCAGTCGTCGAAGTCGACGCCCGTGGGTGCCGTGGCGAAGTTCGCATCGAGCGGCAAGCGCATCCGCAAGAAGGACCTCGGCGCCATGGCCATGACCTACGGTTATGTCTATGTGGCCCAGGTTTCGATCGGCGGTTCGCAGCAGCAGCTCTTCAACGTGCTGAAGGAGGCCGAGGCCTATCCCGGACCGTCGCTCGTGATCGCCTACGCTCCGTGTATCAACCACGGAATCAAGGGCGGCATGACCCGCACGCAGACGGTGGGCAAGGAGGCCGTAGCCTGCGGTTACTGGCACCTGTGGCACTACAACCCGCTGCTCGAGCAGCAGGGCAAGAACCCCTTCGTGCTCGACTCGAAGGAGCCCGACTGGTCGAAGTTCCGCGACTTCCTGATGAAGGAGGTGCGCTACACCTCGCTCCAGAAGTCCTTCCCGGCCGAGGCCGAGGAGCTCTTCGCCGCAGCCGAGGAGAACGCCAAGTGGCGCTACAAGGGTTATGTACGCCTCTCGAAGATGGAGTACTGATCCCTTTGAGATACGATCGTGAGCAGCCGCGACCCGGAATCCGGGCCGCGGCTCTCTTTTTGCGCTGCCGAACGGCCGGCGGGATGCCCGCTGCGGAAGTTTGCGGTTCGGTGCGGAATGCGTAATTCCGGCGCGGGTGCACGGCGGCCAGGCCGGCTGAAAAACCGGCGGCGGGAGTTTGCCGTTCGACGCGGATTGTGTAACTTTGGTGCGCGTTTTGCTGATTTGCCGAACGACTGTGGATTTTTATGTTGTCAAATATCTTTTGCCCTATGAAAAAACTCTTTGCAGCCGCTGCGCTGCTCCTTGCGATGACCGCCTGCGGCGGCTCGCACGACACCCCGCTGGAGGGGACGACCTGGAAGCTGGCCTCGATGGAGGCAATCCCCGCTTCGGCTGTCGATGCCGAGCCCGATTTCTTCACGCTGTGGTTTGATGCGGCCGATACGCTCGTTTCGGGACGCACGAACTGCAACCGCTTCTTCGGCAAATATGCGCTCGACGGACACAGGCTGGAGATGAAGAACCTCGGCATGACCCGCATGGCCTGCCCCGATTTGCAGTACGAGGAGGCCTTCGTGCAAATGCTCGACGAGGTGAACCGTTACGGAATCAGGGAGGGTAAACTGACCTTCTACGACGGGGATCGGGCACTGGCTACGTTCCGCTCGGTGGACCCCGCCGCCATGCAGCAGTAACTGGTGCTGACGGTCCGCACGGAGCGGCCGCAAACGAAAACCCTGTCCGCCGGACGGGGTTTCCTGTTTTTTATGCCGTGACCTCCTCCGGCTGGCATGTTTCGGACGGGCAGATCTCCATGCGGAAAAACTCTTCGAGCGTGATTTCGTAGTAGTCGCACAGATCGGCCAACGTCGAGATCGACATGTTGCCGCGGCCCGATTCGATCCGGGCGATGTTGATGTCCGTGTCGATGTAGACGTCCATCTGGGAAAGTCCGTGGTTTCGGCGCAGCAGTTTGAGGCGGGCGATCACTTCGCCGACCACCTTGTCATTGTGTCTTTCCCGTTTCATACAACAAAGTACAGCAATCTTGGGATATTTTTCGCCGACGGTCGTGTCAGTGCCGAAATTTTGGCTATATTTGTACGACAGGTTGGCCGGGCTGCCGTGCAGTTCCGGTTCGACGGGTGATTTGTGCGGAAATCTTTCCGCAAATTGCGGGACGGCGGCAGGATGAGGCGTCACGATATCCGGTTCCCCTTGCGGGGCCGAGTGTGGGCTGCCGTCCCGTTTTTTTGTGCCTGCCCCTTGCGTAGAGAGTGGGCTGCCGTCCCGTTTTTTTTGTGCCCGTACCCGCGCATGGGAGCGATCCGCCGTGCGGAGCATGGCCTGCCGACAGCGGGTGGAATATCCGGTCTGTGCGGGGCGGAATGTGCGGTCTGAATGGAATGGAACCTCCGGTCTGCGGGGGGGGGCGGAATGTCCGGTCGGCGGGGGCGGCCTGTACGGCGAGACGCCGGACCATGCGCCGCAGGTGTCGCGGGCGGAAGGCGGAATGTCCCGGTCCGCTGACGGAGACTCCCGGAGGCGGGCCGGGTCGGGATCTGTCTTTTGGAGTGCCCGCCGGGCGCGGAAAGGATTCCGGGAAACGGGCTGCATCCGCCGCGGTGCGCTGTCGGCAGCGGACCGCGGCGGATGCAGCCCGGCGTCGGAGGAAAAACAAAAAGCGGTTTTCGTGAGAAAACCGCTTTTGTCGTATGACCGGATACGTTACTCGCTCAGCGGAGTTACGCTCACGTAGGACCGGCCTTCGCTCTTCTTGCAGAACTCGACGGTTCCGTCCACGAGTGCGAACAGCGTATGATCCTTGCCCATGCCTACATTCTCGCCGGCGTTGTGAACCGTGCCGCGCTGACGGACGATGATGTTGCCCGCCTTTGCGAACTGACCGCCGAACAATTTGATGCCGAGTCGCTTGCTTTCCGACTCACGGCCGTTCTTGGAACTACCTACACCTTTCTTGTGTGCCATGTCTTTTCGGTTTTAAAGGTTTATGCAACGATTTCTTCCACGAGGACCTGCGTCAGTGCCTGGCGATGGCCGTTGCACTTCTGGTATCCCGTTCTGCGCTTCTTCTTGAAGACCAGGACCTTGTCGTCCTTCAGATGCTTCAGGATCTTGCATTTTACCGTGGCGCCTTCTACAACAGGTGCGCCGACTTTGACCTGACCGTCGTTGTCTGCGAGCAGGACCTTGTCGAAACTTACGGACGAGTTTTCTTCGCCCTGGAGACGGTGAACATAAAGTTTCCGACCTTTCTCAGCCTTGAACTGCTGACCTGCAATCTCTACTATAACGTACATTAATTCGTTGGTTATGTGTTGAAACATAATTCGGAGTGCAAATATACGCATAATTATCTTATAAACAACAGCCCCGGCAAAAATTTTTCCGCCGCGGCGCCTCTGGCACGGTTTTGGGTGGCGAAGCGTGCGGCCGCGGTGTGCTTTTTGTCGGCGGAGTTGTCCTTTTCCGGCAGGGGCGCCGCCCGCGAAGCGTCCCGACGGGGGCGTCCCTGCGGCGGAGCGGACGCGCCATCTCGCTGTCCGGCTGCCCGATGCGGCGCCGGAGGGTTGCGGCGGAGACCGTTTCCGGCGCGGCGGCAGACGCTCCGGAGCACCGGGCGGAGGCGGCAAATTGAGTGTTAAAAATTTCACAGTCTCGTAAATTCTCCTTATCTTTATGCCTGTCAAACGCAGTGACCTCAACAAAAAGCGGGAAACGATGATTAACGACAAGGTGAGAATGTATCTGCTGCCGCCCCTGTTCAATGCCGCGGTCAGGGCAGGTGCCGCCATCATGAACGTCTACAAGAACAAGGAGGATTACGACATAAGTCTCAAGAACGACCGGACGCCCATCACGCTGGCCGACCGCGTGGCCCACAAGACCATCCGCGAGTACCTCGGGCCGACGCGCATCCCCATCCTGAGCGAGGAGGGGCGCGAGATGCTCTACGACGAGCGCCGCAACTGGGAGCTCTACTGGCTGGTCGATCCGTTGGACGGCACGGTGGAGTTCATCAAGGGCAACAACGAATTTACGGTCAACATCGCGCTCATGGAGAACAACGTCTGCATGGGGGCGGTGATCTACGTGCCCTATTTCGAGAAGATCTACGTCGCGGGCCGCGATTCGGGGGCCTACCTCAAGGAGCATGTCGCGCCCGACGCCGCGGCGGATTACACCTACGAGCGGATCGTCGGGGACTGGACACCGCTGCCGCTGGCCTCGGAGGCGCACCACGACCATCTGCGCGTCGCCGTGTCGCGGTCGCACCAGACGCCCGAGACGCACGAGTACATCGCCCGCCTGCGGGCGACCCATCCCGATCTGGAGGTTGTCGAGCAGGGCAGCTCCTACAAGTTCTGCCTGCTGGCCGAGGGGCGCATCGACTACTATGTCCGCACGACCCATACCTACGAGTGGGACACGGCAGCCGGGGAGCTGATCCTTGCCGAGGCGGGGGGCTCGACGCGCACGCTGCCCGACAACGGGGTGCTGCGCTACAACGAGGCCGATCTGCACAATCCCTGGTTCCACTGCCGGTCGAAATACTGCAAGCTGTAGGCTGCCGTCGCAACGGCCGGCCCCGCTTGCGCGCCGATACGACAAGCCCCGGCGGACGGATGTCCGGCCGGGGCCTTTTTTGTCGGAGGGGTTTGCCCCGGGGCCTTTTTTGTCGGCGGGGGATTGTCCCGGCCTTTTTGTCGGCGGGGTTTGCCCCGGGTCCCTTTTTGTCGGCAGGGGTACCCGGGAACTTGTGCGTGCGGCTCCTCCGGGAACTTGTGCGTGCGGCTACTTGTGTTCGATGTCGCAGGCGCCGCAGTTGCCCGAGCAGCCGGGCAGCGCCGCGCCGCTTTCGGAGCACTCCGCCGTGCCGTCCGCCTCGCGCGTCTCCTGCACGGCGCACTTGATGCCCAACCGCTGCATGTCCTTGTTGGTGGAGATTTCCGAGTCGATGTGGTGACCCTTGAAGATCAGCGTCAGCGACATGCCGACAACGAAGAGCGCGACGGCCGCAATGGCGCAGAGAATGACGATTAACCAGCCTGGCATGATATGCAAATTTTACGCCCCGTAAATTTGGGCTTTCGGGGACAAATGTATACATTTGTAGGATAAATTGCAAAAATGTTGCCTGCAAACGCCGACCTTCCCATGCCGCTGCGGGCAACGGCCTCACAAACGAAACCGAATCTATGAAAATCGTGATAGCGGGCGCCGGCGAAATGGGCAGCCACCTGGCCCGGATGTTGAGCGGAAACGGCCACGACATCACCGTCATCGACGCCGATCAGAAGCTCCTCTCCGAGGTGGGCAGCCTGGCCGACGTCATCTGCGTCGAGGGCGACTCGACGACCTTCGCCGTGCTGCGCAAGGCCGCCGTGCGCAAGTGCGACCTCTTCATCGCCGTCAACCACGAGGAGAACGACAACATCGTCGCGGCGATGCTGGCCAAGAAGCTCGGCGCGCGCAAGTCGATCGCCCGCATCGACAACAACGAATACCTCGAACCCAACAACAAGGAGATGTTCATCGACATGGGCATCGACTACCTGTTCTACC
>OLSA01003818.1_pt1 | contig 10270 bp, 10 predicted proteins | sample 1672731 | NCBI WGS metagenome assembly OLSA01 (sample SAMEA3136718, study PRJEB25190) | human gut metagenome | biome: human gut; feature: human-associated habitat; material: faeces | place: Austria | collected 2013
CAGTCTCTTAAAGTCCGTTTCCTCATTATTCAGACGGATCCGGAGCTTCTCCGCCACCGTTTCCGCCATCCGGATTCTTTCCGTCGTCCGGATCTTCACCTGAATCATCGGCAGCGACAAACGAGCCCGCCACATCCTTGACGTGTACAAATTCCACTCCGGAAGTCAGCGCACGGGTAGCGCTTCCGTTCGCCTCACGTGTATACTCCGGTGTAAACTGACAACGCAACGAAGTAATCTGCGCGCTGCTGACTTTACTTTCAAGCTCCACCCCTTTCCCGTTCGCCTTAGCGATCATGGTAAACGTTCCCAAGCCTTCGAGGCGTACCGTGCGGCTATTAAGCAGCTGTTCCCGCATCACGGACATCAGATTACGAATCACATTATGGACATCACCCGCCGTCAGCGAGGCTTTTTCCGCAATCAATTCCGCCATTTTCTGCGTATTGACTGCCTTCCCGAATTTCACCAGACGGGGATAATACAATTTCTGTCCTTCCTTGTTGGCAAGCGTTGCCTGATAAGGTTTGTAAATTAATGGCATACTGTTTCCTTTTTTTAATGATTGATAAATTAAATTCCTCTCTGTAACCGATTACGAAAGCAAAGGTAACCGGAAGGAAAAAAAACGTGAACCATAACGTACCGACCTGTCACAAGAGACAGCAACCCGGCACGAGTCCGCACAAACCATGCCCACAACCGCTTCTGCACAACACATCACCAATCAGCCTAAAAAGCCTTACCTTTACAAACATAGAATCTGATAACCCCCCTTAAAAGACAACCGACAATGAAAGCAGAAACATCCCCTTCCATCCGCATCCGGACTTATAGCAAAAGCCAGTTAGCGTCCTTCTACCTGCCCGATATACAAACCGCCTCAGCACGCCGCACCCTGCGGGGGTGGATAGCCAAAAATACAGAATTGCAGGCTGCACTCGCCCAAACGGGATACAGCGAGAAATCCATCCTGCTTACTCCGGCGCAAGTAGGGTTGTTTTTCCGTTTTTTAGGAGAACCTTGATTCACTTTTTCTTATTTGTTTTTTTCTTATCTGTTTTATGCATTAAATTTCACCGTCCTCTATGTCCGGAAAATTTTTACCATCGTCCGTATCATCATCGAAAAATTCATCTTTATAATCAGAATCTGATTTTTTATTTTCTATTTCGTTATCGTCTGTGTTTACCAGATGGTGCCGGTTTATAGCCCGGCACTTCACTTTCGCCGAATCTTTCAGTAAAAGGCATACAACCGCACACAGTAATCCGGGAAGGGCTACAACGATTTTAGCCTTTTTGAGGACACACGCGCTAATATTAAATAACGTCGTAAAATCGGGTATTGAAGTACTGCCATCCCAGACGCAACTGAACACACGTCTCACCGAAGAAGTCGAACTATTTGAATTATTTACAATATAACATTCCGGTATATCATTCTGCTTATCTATTTTCACCAAATAGTCCACAATCTCTTTTTTTGTGCTATCATCGCAATGCCGAAGTCCGGTTACCTTACAGATTGCATCACTATTACTTGTCACTTCCGACCCTCTTTTTACCAATTTCTTTGCCATTTTCCTATTGTATTAATTAAAAATTTCCACAAAGAACGGCTATTTCTCTTAACAATCATGTTCACGCTTGACACATTCTTCTTTAATTCCTCATTTATGTGTCAAGCTCGGACAATCTTTCCCCTTTCCATTCCCTACTTTTGCCTCATAATCAAAATAAACCGAAGAACAATGACCAAGATTAAAGAAGAGCATTCTTTTCAACGGGTGCGGCTCATGAAACAGGCAGCCGCCATCCGGCAAAACAATGGTATGAACCGGCACGACGCACTCGTCACCGCCCACCGGATAGGCGCCCTCATCCGGCAGATGCATCACGGAAATGTCCGCTTCCACTACACCAAACAAGACGGCAGCGTCCGCCACGCCATCGGCACACTCACCGGATACGAACACAGTTTCCACCAACCTTATATTCCACGACCGGAAAACACGTTCGTCGTCTACTACGACATCGAGGCAAAAGGATGGCGCACGTTCCATGCGGAAAACTTTCTGGACATCGACGCCGAGGACGAACCCGAAAAGACGAGAACAGAATGAACCGGCAGGAACGAGAAGAATGGGAAATCCTTTGCAGGCAGTACAATGTAGACTCCCTGCAAGAAGCCATTCAAGGCTGCCGGGAAGAATTGGAGTTTCTTATCCATTGCGCCGAAAGGCTCGAACCCCGCACGGAGGAGGAAGAAACGCCGTTTAACATATCCAGTCCACGCCGTTTCTATACACCGGGAAACGCCGTTCCTGGAATGCAGGAAACGCCGTTTCTCCACGCGGAGACAAAAGAACAGACCGTTTTTTAACAGAATATAATTTTATTAACGTTTACCAATATCAAGTATGGAAAATTGGAGATTTATCGAAGAAAATCCCGACTACATGGTCTCGGACCATGGACGGGTGTTGAGTTTTAAAGGCAAGTCGAAACTGATTCTCTGCACCACGATCGCAGGAGAAGGCTACGAGCAGACAGAGCTCATGCAAAAAGGAATCTACACCAAATACTACACGCATCGTCTGGTAGCTAAGGCGTTCATTCCCAACCCGAAACATCTGCCGCAAGTAAACCACCTCGACGGAAACACGCTGAACAACCACGTGTCGAACCTCGAATGGTGTGACGCGCATGACAACATAATGCACGCCATCCGAATGGGATTGCGGCCTCCCGGAAAAACGGGTTCAAAGTATTCGGGTGTTCCCTGCGCCGTAACGGACGCAAGTGGGAATACACTCCGCGCCTACCCGTCCATGCAGGCGATGAGCAAAGGAGAACACATGAATCCCGCATTCATAAACTGGCTCAGACTACAGTTGCGCTATCCGGAACGACTACTCCTCCACAACTTACGCGTCCGCCAGCACAGAGGAGACGCTTTTATCATGAAAGAACCCTTACCGTTGTCTCCCGCTCAGGCTGTTCCGCAGACTTCTCCCGCTCAGGCTGTTCCGCAGTCATCCCATCATCGGCCTGTCCCGCCTGTACAATCTCCCTGCATCCCGGTCCAGCATCCGGTGAACCGGCAATATTACCGCCAACTGTCGGAAGACGAAGCCATCGCTTTCGGATTCGCCATCTACACAAGCCGCAACCAACAAGAAAGGGGGACGCTGTAATGAGAGACACGATTATCATCCACTGTTCCGCCACCCGTGCGGGACAGGATTTCACAGCCGCCGACATCGACCGCTGGCACCGTGCGCGCGGTTTCCGTTCCATCGGCTATCATTTCGTAATCCGGCCCGACGGAACCATCGAACCGGGAAGGGATGTCTCCCTCGACGGAGCGCATTGCACGGGCTGGAACCGCCGAAGCATAGGTATCTGCTACGTGGGCGGGCTGGACAAGGAAGGCCGTCCCGCCGACACCCGGACGGAAGCCCAACGCGAAGCGCTCATCCGCCTGGTGGAAGACCTGCGGCTCGTTTACCCCGACATCAGACAAGTGATAGGCCACCGGGACACCAGCCCCGACCGCAACGGTGACGGCATTATCTCGCCCAACGAGTTTATCAAGATGTGCCCCTGCTTCGACGTACGCAACGAGTTCCGATAAACCGCACAATGTATCACTTTTTAAAACTTAATTTATCATGGCACGCATTTCCAAACCCGGATTAGATTATTTCCCCCTAGATGTCAATTTCCTGCAAGACCGGAAAGTGCGCCGCATCTCCTGCCGCCATCACGCGGCAGGAATTGCCGCGCTCACTTCCCTGCTTTGTCTTATCTACAAAGAAAAAGGCTATTATGTCCTTTGGAACAAGGACACACTGTTCGACATCGCTCAGGAAGCCTGTTGCGAGGAGGAGGAAATGCAAGCCATCATCGACGATTGTCTGTCGGTGGGATTGTTCGACACCTATATATATAAGGAGTACGGGGTGCTGACCTCGCAAGCCATCCAAGAGCAGTATCACAAAATCATCATCGACAGCCGGAGGAAATACAAATTGCCTTTGGAAAACTTCTGGATGATCAAGGAGGAGAAAGAAGCGAATGATAACGAGGAGGAGACAAAGGAAACAAAGGAGAGAAAGGAGACAAAGGAGACAAAGGGGGAAAACGGAGAACAGACAAATGAATCCGCAACAAATCCGGGCAAATTCGCAGTAAATCCGGGCAAATTTGCAGCAGATCCGGGCAAATCCGCAGCAACAATGCCACAAACAAAACAAGAAACGGATACAGATATTAAAAGCAAACAGGAAATGGAGAGGGAAAATGAAAGCAAATCGGAAACCCAAAAAGACAAAGAGACAGAGAGGGAAGGGAAAATGAGAAAGGAGAGCGAGAAGCCGCCCGTTCCGCCAAACGGCGTTTCTCAGGCTTCGCCTGTTGCTGTAAGGGGTTTGTCTTTAGAGGATTCGTCCGGAGGGGACTTCGAAGCTATACTACGACTAAATATGGAAGCTATCGGCATCCGGAACGAACAGACCGCCAAAGCCATTTTCGCCCTTGCCCGACGAAAAGAACTGGGAGGAATCAACGGCACGCTATGGAAAATCCTCAGTCCCGGATACCGCCCTACCCTGCTCAAAAAGAACGAACCGGGAGATTACATCCTTTGGGCACTCAATCACCCGGCCGAATTTGAAAGCACTTACAACGGAATGCTACAGAAAATGGTGAGGGGAAGAAGCTGAAATAATAAAAAGTCACCCATTTAGCGGAATCAATGATATTTTATTATCAAAATAAACACTTACAACACTTTCCTTATGACACACCAAATAATCTAAAAGCAAGCAAATAATCCATATAACATTTCAAAATCCCATATCAATACCGAAATCCACTTTCAATATGACAGTATTTAGTTAAAAACGCATTACTTTTCTTAGTTTATTATAATTTATATTATCTTTGCAGCCTGTTAGAGAGAAATGATGTGTTTTTAGGTTAAAATTAAGAGAGAATTTATGAAAAGAAAATTGATGTTCTTCATGACCTTCCTATTTATAGGCATAGGTCTGGCGACAGCGCAGACATCCAAAGTGACCGGATTGGTAACATCCGAAGAAGATGGACAGCCTGTCGTAGGTGCTTCAGTATTAGTCAATGGCACCACTCTTGGTACAATCACCGATATTGACGGTAAATTTACAATCAGCAACGTACCAAGCTCCTCCAAAACCTTACGTGTTTCTTATGTGGGAATGATCCCCCAGGAAGTGACAATCAAGGAAGGGATTTTAAAAATCGTGCTGCGTTCGGACGCGAAGGCGCTGGACGAGGTGGTCGTTACCGCCTTAGGTATCAAAAGAAGCGAGAAAATACTAGGTTATGCCGCTTCTACAGTGAAAAATGACGATTTGGTCGCAGCCAAGTCAGGTTCCGTGATGTCCGGACTTTCCGGAAAAATAGCCGGTGTAAACATTTCCAGCTCCGGAACGGCCGGTAGCTCACAGAAAGTAATCGTGCGCGGTTATTCCTCTTTCTCCAGCAACCAGCCGCTATACGTCATCGACGGCGTGCCGATGTCCAACAACACCAGCCTCTCCAACGACCAGGGCAACGGTGTCATTGCCGCCAGCGACGCTATCGACTTCGGTAACGGGGCAAACGACATCAACCCCGACGACGTGGAATCCGTCACCGTGCTGAAAGGCGCCTCAGCCACCGCCCTCTACGGCTCGCGCGCTGCCAACGGTGTAGTGATGATCACCACCAAACGCGCCAAACAAGAGAAACTGACCGTTTCGTACGACGGCTCTTTCATGGCTTCCAACGTGCTCCGCGTGCCGCAGGAACAGGACAAGTTCGGACAAGGATGGGGAACGTGGAACAGAGGCGAGAACGGATCGTGGGGACCGGCATTGGACGGCCGGCTCAACGAATGGGGCTCCAGCAAACTGACTACCCCGATGAAAAAGCACTACTCGTTCGTGAAAGACAATCTCCGCAACTTCTACACCACCGGATTCGAGATGAACAACAACATCAGCGTCCGCACCGGCAACGAAAAGATGGGCTTGATGCTTTCTTACGGCAACACCTCCTCTAACGGCGTGCTGCCCAACAATGCCGACAAATACGAACGTAACACCCTGTCGTTCCGTGGCAACATGAAATTCGGCAAGTTCGCCGCCGACGCCAGCATCACGTATATCCGCAAAGACATGACGAAAGCCGCCGCCGGACAAGGAAACGCGGGAGCCACCATGCAGCAGGAACTGATACAGCACCCGGTGGACATCGACTATTCTGTCATGAAGGATTTCAACGACGAACGGTTCAACGGAGACAACTATTACACGTGGTACGCGCAGAACCCTTACTGGGTACTCGCCAACAATAAGAACAACTATCAGGACGACCGCATCTACGGTAAACTGGAATTGTCTTACGAGGTCATTCCCGGTCTGAAGGCCGTAGGACGTCTCGGAGGTGACTTCACCAACGCCCGCCAGAAGTTGCGCACGGCGAAACTGACGTACGCCGACAATTCCTACAGCAGCATCGGAGGCAAATCCGAAGAAAAGGGTACTTATACCGAACGTACCGATAATTACGACCAGATCGACGCAACCCTCTTCCTGAGCGCCAACTACAATATCGGCACAGACATCACTCTCGGAGGTACGGCAGGATGGAACCTCAACCAACGGAAATCGTCTTATCTGAAGTCGTTTCTCGAAGGGCTGTTCATGGAAGGATGGTACAATCTGCAGAACGGGACCGACAAGCCCGTCAGCACCAATTACAGCGATTTGCGCAGAACAATCGGAGCCTTCGCACAGGTGGAATTCGGGTATAAGAATTTCTGGTTTGTCAACCTTTCCGGACGCAACGACTGGTCGTCTACACTGCCCATCCACCACAACAGTTTCTTCTACGGAGGAATCAACACGTCCGTCATCCTGACCGATATGTTCCCCTCGCTGAAAAACAACGTGATAGACTTCCTGAAAGTGCGCGCCGCATGGGGACAGACGGGTAACGACGCCGACGTGTACAGAACGCTGGCATACTACATCCCCGATCATATTTCATCCGGCTACGGCTATCTGGACACTCCGCTGAACGGGGCGCTGGGACTGACCGAATACAACCGCCAGCCCAACAACAACCTGAAACCGGAGAAGACTTCCGAATGGGAATTGGGCTTGACCGCCAACTTCCTCAGCAACCGCATCGGCATTGACTTCGCCTACTACGACAAGCTGACCAAAAACCAGATCATCGCGGCAGACGTCGCCCCGGAAACACGCTACACCAGTGCCGTGCGCAACGTTGGCGAAATTTCCAACAAAGGTATCGAAATCGCCCTCAACCTGACTCCGATCCGCACCAAAGAGGTGGAATGGGACTTGGGAGTCACCTTCAGCAAGAACTGGAGCAAGGTGAACAAGTTGTGGAACGAGGGGGACAAGCCTGTGACCGAATACGTATTGAAAACGGCTTACAGCGCCAACTTCGTTGCCAAAGTCGGCGAACCGCTCGGAATCTTCCAAGTGCCCGCCCTCGCTACCGTACAGGACGAGAACAGCCCTTACTACGGCAAAGTGATTGTCGACGCCAACGGTATCCCGACTACCAGCAACAGCGAAATGAAGACGATCGGTTCGTCCGCTCCCGACTTCAATATGGGTTTCAACACCCGCGTGAGCTACAAAGGATTCACCCTTTCCGCTGTGGCCGACTGGCGTAAAGGCGGTTATATGTACTCCTACACCGCACAGCTGATGCACTTCGTCGGCAACACTACCCGCTCGCTGTTCAACAACCGCGAACCGTTCGTCGTGCCCAACTCCGTAATCGCCCTCAAGGACGGAGGCTACGCCGAAAACAACCGTCCCGTGACCAGCGACAACATGAGCAGTTATTACAGCGACTCTTACTCAGACAGCCAGTTCGAGAACTTCATCATCCCGAAAGGTTATGTGAAACTGAGGGAACTGGTCTTGTCTTACTCATTCCCGAAAGCATGGATTTCCAAACTGGGTATCCAGCAGCTAGACCTGAGCCTGATCGGACGCAACCTCTTTATGTGGACTCCGAAAGCTAACAATTACGTAGACCCGGAAACCACAACTTTCGGTAACGATATCGCTTCCGAACTGGGAGAATTTGCCGCCTTGCCTTCTACGCGCAATATAGGTGGAGGTATTAAAGTTGTATTCTAAAAAAAACGATCGAAGATGAAAAAATTCAAGTATTTATATATAGGTGTATTAAGCGCCATCCTGTCCGGCACGTTCACCTCTTGCGAGGACTATCTGGACGTCAACAAAAATCCGAATTATCCGGACGAATCACAAGTGACGGTAACGACGTTACTGCCGTCCGCATTCACCGGCTCGGCTGCCGCAATGGGGTATTTGTACCAACTCTACGGTTCTATGTGGTCACAGCACTACACGCAGAATCCGTCATCCAGCCAATATATCACGCTGGTCAACTATGCGATGACTTCTTCCAGCGACCTCCGTCTGTGGAGAATTCCGTACGCGGACGTTTTGCCTGATCTCGATCTCGTCATCAAGAAATCGGAAGAGGAAGGTGCGTGGAACTATTGGGTGGTCGGAAAAATCATGACCGCGTTTACTTATCACATGCTCACCGACGCTTATGGAGATATTCCTTTCACCGAAGCCCTGAAAGGTCAGAACTGCAAATACGACGATAGTAAAACGGTGGTTTATCCCGGCATTATCAAAATGCTGAACGACGCAATCGACAAGGAAGCGGAAGCCTCTGCCAAAGGTCTGAAAACCATGAACGTGGAAGATTATATCTATGACGGGGATATCGCGAAATGGATCAGATTTGCCAAAACTTTAAAGTTGAAGTTGCTCATGAGAGACTTTGACACGAACAAGGCGGAGATACAAACAATGCTCGCTGCCGGTGATTTTCTGAAAGACGACGCAACGGTACACTGTTTCGAGGATGTCGTAAATAAGTCCAATCCGTTCTATGAAAATGACCGCCGACAGTTGAATACGACAAATAATGTACGCGCCTGTACGACGTTGTATAACTATCTAGCCGAATATGAAGATCCGCGCATCGGAGACTTTTACGAAAAGACTGCCGCATCTGATAGAACCGAATACAGAGCGATTCCTTATGGGAACAGAACTTCCAGCACATATAGCATTTCAACAACTTCGCGTGCCGTAATCGGTGCTACCGATCCTGTTTATTATATGTCAGCGGCCGAAGCCGAATACCTGTTGGCGGAATGCTACGCACGGTTGGGAGACAAAGGCAGTGCCAAGACTCATTATGACAAAGCCGTTGAATTTTCTTTCGCCAGATGGAACCATGACGATGAAATCGATGAATTTATTGCAGCAGGAAAACCTTACGAATTCCAAGACACCGACGAAGAAAGTATGCTGAAATGTATCCTTACCCAGAAATGGATTGCCAGCACCCGTTGCCAGGCTTGGGATGCATGGTTCGATATCAACCGCACCGGTATTCCGGAAGTCAGCGAGTATACAACAGACGGTGATCCGGATGATTACGTTTTGGGTACGCTGGCATATAACCCCAACAGTTCGTTAGCTAAGGGTCAGTTTGCTCACCGCTTCATCTACTCAAAAGAGTCGTTGGATTATAATACGAATGCGCCTACGAAAGTTCCGGCAATTACCGAACCGCTGTGGTGGCATAAAAAATAATAAGGATATTGAACAATAGAAAGAAAGGATATATACATGAAACCTATTAATTATTTATTAGTCCTGATGTTCGCAATGGTCACTTTCGTGTCATGCGACACTTATGGAGACTATGAGCAGGAGTTTGCACCTATATACCCGCTGAGCGGACAATATTACGTCAAAGTGCTGGACGAGAACAATGAGGAACTGCTTATAAGCACAATAGAGGACGATGACGAATCATACAACGTCTACGGAACTTATCTGTATCTGTACAATACAGCGGATAATGATAAGGACAAGTTGTGGATCAAGTTGCCGAACGGTAATAAATTCCAAAGTGGTATTCTAGGCAAAATCAGTTGTAATGTGGAAGAACTCACCTTTAACGGAACAGCAGGCAATATGGTTGCCGACGGAACGACTCCCGTAGGGGAATTTACAGTCACTTCCGGAAAAGTCACTTTAGAAAGCGTTACGACTCCGACAAACGGGAAAGCGGACGGCATCGAAGTGAAATATACGCTGGAAGGCAAAACGTACACCATCAAAGGCTTCCGCCGCACCGGA
>OLSA01003819.1_pt1 | contig 10268 bp, 10 predicted proteins | sample 1672731 | NCBI WGS metagenome assembly OLSA01 (sample SAMEA3136718, study PRJEB25190) | human gut metagenome | biome: human gut; feature: human-associated habitat; material: faeces | place: Austria | collected 2013
AGTTCACGATCCAGGACGGCAAGCTCTGGATGCTCCAGTGCCGCAACGGCAAGCGTACCGGCGCCGCCATGGTCAAGATCGCCATGGACATGCTCCGCGAGGGTCTGATCGACGAGAAGACCGCCGTACTGCGTTGCGAGCCCGCAAAGCTCGACGAGCTGCTCCACCCCGTATTCGACAAGAAGGCCATCGCTACGGCACAGGTCATCACGAAGGGTCTGCCCGCATCGCCGGGTGCCGCTACGGGTCCGGTGGTATTCTTCGCCGAGGACGCCGAGAAGGTGCTCGCCGCAACGGGCCAGAAGGCCATCCTGGTGCGCATCGAGACCTCGCCCGAGGACCTGAAGGGCATGCTCGACGCGGCCGGTATCCTCACCGCACGCGGCGGTATGACCTCGCACGCTGCGGTCGTTGCCCGCGGCATGGGCAAGTGCTGCGTATCGGGCGCCGGTGAGCTCGAGATCGACTACAAGGCCCGCACGATCCAGGTGAACGGATTCACCGTCAAGGAGGGCGACTGGATCTCGCTCAACGGTTCGACCGGCGAGGTGTACCTGGGTCAGGTGGCCACGAAGGCCGCCGACCTGAGCGGCGACTTCGGCAAGCTCATGGAGCTGGCCGGCAAGTATGCCGTGCTGAAGGTCCGCGCCAATGCCGACACGCCGAAGGACGCCAAGCAGGCATTCGAGTTCGGCGCCGAGGGTATCGGCCTCTGCCGCACGGAGCACATGTTCTTCGAGGGCGACCGCATCAAGGCCATCCGCGAGATGATCCTCGCCGACGACGAGGCCGGACGCCGCGTGGCCCTCGCGAAGCTGCTGCCCATGCAGCGCGGCGACTTCGAGGGTCTGTTCAAGGCCATGAACGGATATCCCGTGACGGTCCGCCTGCTCGATCCCCCTCTGCACGAGTTCGTGCCCCACGACGAGAAGGGACAGAAGGAGATGGCCGAGGAGATGAACGTACCCCTGCAGAAGATCGTCGCCAAGGTCGAGTCGCTGGCCGAGTTCAACCCCATGCTGGGTCACCGCGGCTGCCGTCTGGGCAACACCTATCCGGAGATCACCGAGATGCAGGCCCGTGCCATCATCGAGGCCGCAATGAACGTCAAGGCTTCGGGTATCCCCGTACACGTGGAGATCATGGTGCCGCTGGTGGGCAACCACAAGGAGCTGCGCTACCAGAAGAAGATCATCGACTCGACCGCCGAGCAGGTCTTCTCGGAGCGCAACGACAAGATCGACTACATGGTCGGCACGATGATCGAGGTGCCGCGTGCTGCCGTGACGGCCAACCAGATCGCCGAGGTCGCCGAGTTCTTCTCGTTCGGTACGAACGACTTGACGCAGATGACCCTCGGATTCTCGCGCGACGACATCGGCAAGTTCCTCCCGATCTACCTCGAGAAGGGTATTCTGAAGAACGACCCGTTCCAGATCCTCGACCGCAACGGCGTGGGTCAGCTGATCCGCGAGGCCGTATTCAAGGGCCGCGGTACGCGCCCGACGCTCAAGTGCGGTATCTGCGGCGAACACGGAGGCGAACCCTCGTCGGTGGAGTTCTGCCACTACGCAGGTCTCAACTACGTGAGCTGCTCGCCCTTCCGCGTGCCCATCGCCCGCCTGGCCGCCGCCCACGCAGCGCTCAACGAGAAGTAGGAAACGGCCCGATATTTGTACCGAAACGGTCCGCAGCCATATATGGTCGCGGACCGTTTTCCGTTATCGGACAAGAGTACGAACCTTTTTATTTGGCCGGACGGGAAATAATTCATATCTTTGTTTTAAGACAATTCAGGAAAACGGGAAGAGTCAAACCTAAAATAGAAACAATGAAAAAGTTCATCTTTTCGGCCATCGCCGCACTGTTCGCATTCACGGCAGCATCGGCACAGGATGCGGGACGCTGGGCCGTAGGTCCCCGCATGAACATCTACACCAACGCCGGCGACGGCATCGTGGGTCTCGGCGGATTTGCCCGCTACAGTTTCACTGACAACTGGCGCATCGAGCCCTCACTCATGGCCCTGCTCCACAACGGATGCTCGATCGACATGAGCTGCGACGTGCAGTATGTCTTCCACATCACCGGCGAATGGGATCTCTACCCCGCCGTAGGTGTCACGGCCAACGATATCGGCGAGTGGGCCGCAGGTCTGAACATCGGTGGAGGATTCAACTACGCCGTAGCCCGCGACTGGGACATCTCGGCCGGTCTGAAGTGGCAGCCCATGTTCGACGACTGGCGCAAGAATCCCGTAGTGATCAGCATCGGTGCCTCATACCGATTCTGACCCGCAACAGCCGACAAACAAAAAAATCCCGGACCTTTCGAGGTTCGGGATTTTTCATGCCGGGTTGCGAATACGGCAACATGCAATCGTGTGACGGGCTGCAATCCAAAGACCGTGCGTCCTGCCGGCGCTCCCCCGACCCATCAGCGGGTCTTGTAGCCGCAACGATACTTGCCCTTGGCAAGGTTGAGCAGCTTGCCCTTGAGCAGCTGACGGCGCAGCGGAGCGATGCGGTCGGTGAAGACCACCCCTTCGATATGGTCGTACTCGTGCTGGATGACCCAGGCCTTAAGGCCCGTGAACTCCTCGTCGTGCTCCACGAAATCGGTATCCATGTAGCGCATGCGGATCGACAGTGACCGGGGAACGTCGGCATGGATGCCCGGGAAGGAGAGGCAGCCCTCGTTGTAGGTCTTCTTCTCGTCGGAGTAGGCGTAGATCTCGGGATTGATGAAGGCCCGCTTGTAGTCCGCACACGAAGGGTCGTCCTCGGCCCACGGCGTGCAATCGACGATGAACAGGCGGATATCCTTGCCGATCTGCGGAGCGGCCAGACCGACCCCTTCGGCCTCCTCGAGCGTGAGGAACATGTCCTCGACGAGCGGTTTGAGCCCCGGGTAGTCCGGGGCGATCTCGTGACAGTGCTTGCGCAGCACCTCGTCACCGTATATTACGATCGGATAAATCATTTTTCAAACTCCATATAGCTCTGCAGAATGATCGTTGCAGAAATTTTATCAACCAAAGCCTTGTCGCGGCGGGCCATGCGCCCGATGCCGCTCTCGAGCATCGCCCGGTGTGCCAGCACCGAGGTGAAGCGTTCGTCATGGAAGACGACCTGCTTGTCGGGATAGCGCCTGCGGAGCCGCGCGGCCAGCGGCTCGATGAACCGCCACGTGTCGGACGGCGTGCCGTCCATGCGGGAGGGTTTCCCCAGAACGATCGTCGAGACCTCCTCACGGGCGAAGTAGGCCTCGAGCCAACGCTCGAGCTCCTTCGTCGCGACGGTCTCAAGCCCCCCGGCGATGAGCCGCAGGGGATCGCTCACGGCGATACCCGTGCGTTTCGTGCCGTAGTCTATAGCCAGGATGCGTCCCATCTTGCTGCTGCGCCGACCGGGATCCGCTGCTACAGATTCAGTTTGCGGAAGAGCTTGCGGTAGGAGCACTCGTCATCGACCAGGGCATGCAGCGCCTCGATCTTCACGCGCTCCTGCTGCATCGAATCGCGGTGGCGGACCGTCACCGTGCCGTCCTCGAGCGTCTGGCCATCGACGGTGACGCAGAAGGGCGTACCGATGGCATCCTGACGGCGGTAGCGCTTGCCGACCGAATCCTTCTCGTCGTAGACCACGTTGTAGTCATACTTCAGCTCATCGACGATCTTCTGCGCCACCTCGGGCATGCCGTCCTTCTTCACGAGCGGCAGGATGGCCACCTTGACGGGAGCCAGGGCTGCCGGCAGGCGCAGCACAACGCGCGAATCGCCGCCCTCGAGCTGCTCCTCGGTGTATGCGGCCGACATGACCTGCAGGAACATGCGGTCCACGCCGATCGAGGTCTCGACCACATAGGGCACATAGCTCTCGCCCGTCTCGGGATCGAAATACTGGATCTTCTTGCCCGAGAACTTCTGGTGGTTGCCCAGGTCGAAGTCCGTGCGGGAGTGGATGCCCTCGACCTCCTTGAAGCCGAACGGGAAGTTGTACTCGATGTCCGTGGCGGCATTGGCGTAGTGGGCCAGCTTCTCGTGGTCGTGGAAACGGTAGTTGTCGTCGCCGAAGCCCAGGGCGCGATGCCAGGCCATGCGGGTCTCCTTCCAACGGTTCCACCACTCCATCTCGGTGCCCGGGCGCACGAAGAACTGCATCTCCATCTGCTCGAACTCGCGCATGCGGAAGATGAACTGACGGGCCACGATCTCGTTGCGGAAAGCCTTGCCGATCTGTGCGATACCGAACGGCAGCTTCATGCGTCCGGTCTTCTGCACGTTCAGGAAGTTCACGAAGATACCCTGGGCGGTCTCCGGACGCAGGTAAATCGTCGAGGCACCCTCGGCCGTCGAGCCCATCTGCGTCGAGAACATCAGGTTGAACTGGCGCACCTCGGTCCAGTTGCGCGTGCCCGAGATCGGGCAGGCGATCTCACAGTCGAGGATGATCTGGCGCAGGCCGGCAAGGTCGTTGGCATTCATCGCCTCGGTGAAGCGCTCATGCACGGCGTTGCGGCGGGCGAGCACCTCCACGACACGCGGCGAGGTCTCGCGGTACTTGGCCTCGTCGAAAGCCTCACCGAAACGCTTGCGGGCCTTCTCGATCTCCTTCTCGACCTTCTCGTCCTGCTTGGCGATCCAATCCTCGATCAGCACGTCGGCGCGGTAGCGCTTCTTCGAATCGCGGTTGTCGATCAGCGGATCGTTGAAGGCCGACACGTGGCCCGAAGCCTCCCACGTCTTGGGGTGCATGAAGATGGCGGCATCGAGTCCCACGATATTCTCGTGCAACTTGACCATCGAGTCCCACCAGTAGCGCTTGATGTTGTTTTTCAGCTCCACGCCGTTCTGTCCGTAGTCATAGACGGCGGCCAGACCGTCGTAGATCTCGCTCGAAGGGAACACGAATCCGTACTCCTTGCAATGGGCGACCAGTTTCTTGAAAAGTTCTTCCTGCGTCATCGTATTATGGTATTTTACTGATTTTTCCAAGCGACAAAAATACAAAATAAATAGGAAATCGGGGCCTTCGCGTCCGAATTTATTTCAGCCCGGCAAAAAGAGGCCCGGCAAAAGGAGAAGGTCCGGAACAGCCGGATTCGGGACTTATCGGAGCAACCCGGCCCTAAGGAACGAGAAATCGCCCTCGCGCGAGATGATCAGGTGGTCGAGCAGGCGGATGTCGAACAGGGCGGCGGCCCGTGCGACCTTCTCGGTCAGCAGGCGGTCCTGCGCACTGGCCTCGGCGGCTCCCGAGGGGTGGTTGTGGATGAGGATCAGTTGGGTGGCAAGCAGTTCCAGGGCCCGCTTGACGATCAGCCGGTGATCGACGACCGTGGCAGTCACCCCGCCCTGGCTCACCCGCTGGCGCTCGATGATGCGGTTCGAGGCCGTGAGGTAGATCACCCAGCACTCCTCATGGGCCAGCCGCTCGAGCACCTCGACGCGGCGCCGCGCCCACGCCGCACTGTCGGCATACTGCGCCGAGAGCCAGGCCAGGAGTTTGCGGCCGTCGTCGGGCGTGCGGCGGTAGTATTCGTAGGGCTGGACGACGATCCGCCCTTCGTGCTTCGCGTCGCGGGCCCAGACGAGGTCCAGCGGGCGGAGCAGGTTGTCGAGCGACTCGTCGAGTGAATAGGGCCGCAGGCGGAAATCGGCACAACGGGCCGTAACGGTATCCGCGGCGAAGCGCTTGCAGCGTATCTGCACGCCGAAGCGGGCGGCCACCTCGTCGAGCACCTCGCCGAGCGGGCGGTCGAAACGCTCCGTGGCGACGGGTTGCGCCGCGACGCCGGCACCCGCACACAGGGTGCACGCAAGGAGAATGAAACGCAGGATTTTCACCGGTTCGGAGTTTGGGGATGATGCAAAGATAGAAATTTCGGCCGCATTTCTTTGTGTTTTCCCAAAAAGATTCTATATTTGCACACCCTTTCGGACGGAAACGCCCGGAAGGCGGCCCGGAGAGATGGGTGAGTGGCTGAAACCACCGGTTTGCTAAACCGACGTACGGGGTAACCCGTACCACGAGTTCGAATCTCGTTCTCTCCGCCAAGAAACAACGCAAAAGATTGCAAACCCCTGTAAATCACGAATTTACAGGGATTTTTATTTTGGCCAAAATGCAGAAAAAGGCATCGAAAAGCAGGTTACTTGTGGCCTATTCGGTGTACTTTTTTCCGGGCCGGAAAAGTACACCGAATTGCTCGTAACAGATTGGTTTGCATCTGTTTGCAGCGGTCTTCCTCTTGACATGAGACACTTGGGAAACTAATTTTGTAACCCTTAATTCGGTGTACTTATGGAAAGGACAACATTCGGACTGTTGTTTTACATTCGGCGGGACAAGACCAACAAAAAAGGCGAAGCCCCCGTGTTTATGCGTCTGACAATCAACGGAGAACGCGCTGACGCCTCGATCAAACGCTTCATCGAGCCGCACGCCTGGAACTCGGCAAAAGGAAAAGCCAACGAAAAAAGCCGCGGCGGAAAGGATTTGAACCTATATCTGGACGCCATTTCCGCCAACATTCTGCGGATTCAAAGGGACCTCGAGCTCGACAAGAAAGAGGTTTCCGCCCAAATCATTCTGAACCGCTATCTGGGCAAGGAGCAGTCGGACCGTCACACGCTGATGGAGGTCTTCCGCGCCCACAACGAAAAGTGCAGGGCACTGTCGGGAATCAGCCTCGCCCCGGGAACGGTGATCCGCTACGAAACCACGCTGCGGTTGACCGAGGAGTTCCTACAAAAGAAGTATAAGAAAGAGGACTGCTATCTGGATGAGGTCACGAATCAGTTTATCGAGGATTTCGAGTTTTTTCTCAAGACCGTCCGGCGGTGCTGCCACAACACAACTTCGAAGTACCTCATGAACTTCAAGAAGATTGTCCGCATTGCGCTGGCCAAAGGTTGGATGAAGAAGGATCCTTTTGCTCAAATTCGGTTTCATCTGGATCCTGTCGAACGGGAATTTCTCGAGAAACAGGAGTTGAAAGCCATGCTCAACAAAGAGATCACCATCACCCGGCTGGCACAGGTCCGCGACATCTTCTGTTTCTGTTGTCTGACAGGGCTGGCCTTTACGGACGTACAACAGCTCAAGGAGGAGCATCTGGTGGCGGACATCCACGGCAAGATCTGGATCCGCAAGGCGCGGCAGAAGACCAAGAACATGTGCAACATTCCGCTGCTCGATGAGGCGCAAAAGATTATCGACCGCTACAGGGACCACCCCTACTGTCAGACGCACGGCGTACTGCTTCCCGTATGCAGCAACCAGAAGATGAACTCCTATCTGAAGGAACTGGCCGATATCTGCGGCATCCGCAAGAATCTCTCGACGCATTGCGCACGCCATACGTTCGCAACCCTGACGCTGGCCAGCGGCGCCACGATTGACAACGTCGCCAAGATGCTCGGCCATGCCAACGTCAACATGACACGCCGCTATGCGAAGGTTCTCGACTCGTCGATCATGCGTGATATGCAGGTTGTAGCTAAAAACATGGCATTATAATGGATATGTCGGACATACGAGGTCTGCAAAGGACACTCTGCATCTTTTCCGGAATTCCGCCCTATTTTGCGGGCGGGTTCCGGAAATCGGAGCCCCAGCAAACTAAAAAAAGGTGTACCATGGAATGCAAACTGATTGAGGCGGCCGCCTTCGAGGAACTGAAGGCGATCGTCAACCGGATTCAGATCCGGACAACCCACCTGGCCATGAAGACCATGCCCCGCAAACCCGGAGGCTGGCTGACCCAGGAGGAGGTATGCAGCATGCTGCGCGTCTCGAAACGGGTACTGCAATATTACCGGAGGCAGCGGAAGATCCCCTACTCGATGATCGGCAACAAGGTCTATTTCCGCGAGAGCGACATCCAGCGCATCCTCGATGCCAATCTGGTCAAATCACGGGCATGATGGAAGAGTGGATTACGCGGAGATCTCCGGAGTACAGGGAGCTTCAGGAGAAGGCGCTGGCAGCGCTCGACAGGATCGAGGCGATGATCGAGACCCTATCCGGACATCTTAATGCGGAGAGCTACCTCACCAGCGAGGAGGTGCGGAACCTCTTCGGGTTGAGCCAACGGTCGCTGCAGACCTACCGCGACGAGCGGATTATCCCCTACACGGTCCTCGGCGGGAAGTTTCTCTACCCGATGTCCGAGATTGCGAAGATTCTCGAAAAGAATCTCGTCAAACCAATCCAGCGATAAGACAAGGAGCAACGGGCAACCCGTTGCTCCTGTTTTTTCAGCCCATCGCCTCCAGCTGTCGGATCTCCTCTTCGGAGAGAAAATCGCGAAGGTATTTCCCGCCGGTATAAAGATCTCGTTCGACACTTAGTCCGAAGGGCAACCGCAACGACTCCAGCTCCGAAAGGAGCAGATAACCCCACTCCCACTCGAAGATATGGCAATATCCGTAGAGGCGCCAGTCGTCACCTTCACGTTCGGCCTCGGTGATGAGCCACGTCCCGCTGCCGCAGGGGTTGAAGTATTTGACAAGAACTTCGGCATTGAGCCCTTTTCCATCCTGGGACCCGAAGGGGTGGGCCTCGAATTTAGAGATGATCTCCTCGGTTAACAGTTTCATAATGGTAAGATTTTAGAAACTGCCCGGAACGCCCGGACAGCAAAGGAGACAAAGCCACCCTGAGCAAACGAGGACAAGAGCCCTTCTCTTGACATCTTTGCACAGGGTGGCTATCTTGCTGGACCGGGCGACGGTGACGAGGTTTATCCGAGAAAATTATTTCGTATATTTGTAGATAACAGCAACACGCAAGCAGGTATGAACAGAATCGTATTGATTGGAAACGGATTTGATTTGGCGCATAATCTTCCTACGAGTTACAAGGACTTTATGCGCGCATATCAAATTATACTACAAAAAAGGTTGTTAGAGGGAGAAACAAATCCAGCAGATGGTTTGTGCTCTATTAAAATAGACGGTTCTGATAATTTAAAAAAATTAGAACAATTCCGCTTTGTTCTAAATAACCTAGCTTTCCGATTTCAAAGGGGGTGGGAACAAAGTCTGCACATCAAAGAATATAATGATTTCTTTGAAAGTCTGCCAATCCAATATGACAGTCCTCTTTTCGCATCTATCAACAAAGCTGTCAAACTTCAAAATTGGGTAGATATAGAGAGTGAATATTATTCTTGGCTGAAACGGGTTTTTAGAGAAACTGATTGTGGATATACTGCACCAAAAAAGCTTAACGATGAGTTAGAGTTGATAAAAATATATTTGGTTGTATATCTACATAAAATTCAAAACGAACAGATAAAACCTGAATTGGTCAAAGGATGCATCGACAAGGCCATCTATGAGCCTTTTGCGGCTCGAGACATGTCCGTAGAGAGCAATGAGGTTTTCAGAGAGTTCATCATTCAGCGATTTGAAAGTGTTCGAAACAATATAGACAACGGTAATTCCCTATTACGGAAATACAATAAGGAGCCTCTAGATTATCGCTCCGACATAGAGATGGAGATTAAAAAATTTCCATTAGACCATATTAATGATGTCCTTGCCGGGGCAGATGGTATACCGGATTATTTCCTGCTTCCGGACCAGATTCTGCTGCTGAATTTCAACTATACGACAACAGCAGATATGTATCTTTACAAGAATTCGGGCTTCGAGGTAAATCACATCCATGGGACACTGGGAGACGATCTGAACCATATTATTTTCGGTTATGGGGATGAGATGGACGATGACTACAAGACAATCTCAAAGCTGAACGACAACGATTATCTGACGAATATCAAATCCATACGCTATCTCGAGACTGACAAATATCGCCAACTGCTCCGATTCATCAATTCGGATTACTATCAGATTTACATCATGGGACACTCCTGCGGCAATTCGGACCGCACCTTGTTGAACACGTTGTTCGAGCATCCGAAATGTGTTTCCATCAAGCCGTTTTACTATCAGTGGCAGGATGAACGAGGAGAATGGCAGGACAACTACATTGAGATAATACAGAACATCTCACGCAATTTCAATTCCATGCAGACCATGCGCGACCGGGTGGTCAACAAGGAATTTTGCCGGCCTCTCGTACCCAAGGACAATTAAAGAACAAAGGCTGCGATTGAGTTCGCAGCCTTTGCTTATTCCATGGGTTCCCACTCCGGGAGTTGGATGGTATCCCGGATTTCGGGACATCGGATGATCTCGACCGTCGTATCCTCGTAGACGTTGCAGGCCGTGAAGAGCGAGACGAAGATCGCGCCCC
>OLSA01003821.1_pt1 | contig 10267 bp, 5 predicted proteins | sample 1672731 | NCBI WGS metagenome assembly OLSA01 (sample SAMEA3136718, study PRJEB25190) | human gut metagenome | biome: human gut; feature: human-associated habitat; material: faeces | place: Austria | collected 2013
TGAAGCGCTGCCTGCCCCTTAACGGTATTCCCTGCGGGATCCAGGGGAGGCGAAAAAGCCGCCATGGCCAGCTTGCCGGGAGCTACGGCCACCAGGCCGCCTCCCACGCCGGACTTGGCCGGAAGGCCGGCCTTGTACATCCAGTCCCCTGTGGAATCATAAAGGCCTGACATGCACATTTCCGCCAAAATGGGGGGAACGTTTTCCTCTTTCACCACACGCTTCTTGCTGACGGGATTGACCCCGCCGTTGGCGTAGCAGGCGCCCATCAGGGCCAGCTGGGAAGCGGTGATATTCAGGGAACACATGCGTGTGTACAAATCCACAATCATGGGCGGCGTATTGTAAAAATAGCCGTAGCTGTCCAGCAGCCAGGCAATGCCGCGGTTGTGCTGGTTGGTAGCGCTTTCCGACTTGTAAATCTCCTGGTTCACGGTCAGGGCCGTGTTGGCGAAGTTATTGAAATTATGGATCATGTTTCCCCATATTTCATCGGAATCCGAACCGTTGACCAGGCTGACCGTCGCCATAGCCCCTGCGTTGACCAGGGGATTGAGGGGCTTACCGCCGTGCAGCTCAATGGCCATTACGGAATTGAAGGGTTCCCCGGTGGGGTCCGCTCCGATTTTCGCGCGCAGCTGCTTCATGCCGATCAGATCCATGACATAAGCCAGGTTGAATGCCTTGGAAATGGATTCAATGGCGAAGGGCGCGTCCGCGGAGCCTGCGGTCAGCAGGTCTCCGTTGACGGTGACCACGGCAATAGCCAGCAGGTCGGAAGGCACCTGGGCCAGGGCGGGAATGTACGAGGCGTTTTTGCCTCCCTGGACGGTTTTGGCGTAGGCGTATGCGTTATCCAGGGCCGTCCGGATCTGTTCATTGGAAGGAATGTTACTCATGGGATATGGAATGGCTAGGGGTTGCTGCGGAATGGGAATCATTGTTTTTCTCCCATCCGAAGGGTTCAAAGGCGTCTTCGGGATCCACCGGCCGTTTCCAGGAGGGTTTGGCCATGGCATGGATGATGAAGGGAATACCCGCGAAAATGAAGGTGCCCACCACCAGAAGGAGAATGTACATGGTACTGCTGCCTACGGTAATTTGGTTAGGCGGGATGAAGCTCACCAGGAAAGCCGCCAGGCTGGCCAGGAAGCCGAGTCCTCCGACAATCCACATGCCGAAGGTTCTGCCGCCGGGAATGCGGAAAGTACGGGGCGTATTCGGTTCCCGGTAGCGCAGGTAAATGCCTGACGCGAACATCAGCATGTACATGATGAGGTACAGAATGATGGTCAGCTGGGAAATAATCTGATAGGCGGATTGCACGGAAGGCATGATCACAAACATGATGGAAAGCAGGGTGACGATTCCCCCCTGGATAAAAAGGATACCCATCTGGACGTTGTTCTTATTCCGCTTCTGCATGACGGGCGGAAGGTTGCCGGCCAGGCCCACCTGGTACAGGCCTTTTGAAGGGCCTCCCACCCATGCGGTTACCTGGGCCAGAACGCCTACGGCCAGCGCAAGCGCCAGAATCCAGTTCATCCAGCCGAGGCCGAAGAAGCTGAAATAGCTGTCATAAGTAATCAGCAGGCTCTGCACCAGATTAATCTGGGAATTGGGAATGATGAAGCCGATGGCCAGCGTGCCCAGAACGAAAATAAGCACCGTGATGATGGCGGAAATCAGAATGGCCAGCGGATAATTGCGCCCGGGATTATTCACATCCTTCACATGCACGGCGGACATTTCCATCCCTGCGTAAAACAGGAAGATGCTGGCTGCCAGAACGAGGTTGTTGAAATTGCTCATGTCCGGCACCAGCTTGTCCCAGCTCATATCCAGCAGGATCGGGTTGCCGCCGGCCCAATAGCCCAGGCCCAGCAGGATCAGGATGGCTCCGGGAATAATGGTTCCGATGATGGTTCCCCATTTGGTGACGCCTGCGGAAGTTTTCATGCCGCGCAGATTAAGCAGGGTTGCCGCCCAGTACACGCACAGCACCACGATGAGAACATACCATTTATTGGCGGCAAGCGCTTCATCCCATCTTTGTCCGGGCCCCATGAAAGCCAGGGAAACGGCGGCGAACGTCAGAACGGTAGGGAACCAGATGGTACTCTCAATCCATTGCAGCCAGATGGCCAGGAACCCCCACTTTTTCCCGAATGCCTCGCCTACCCAGCGGTAAACGCCGCCCTTTTGGGGCCATCCGGTAGTAAGCTCCGCGGCGACCAGGGAAACAGGCACCAGAAAGAATACCGCGGCGAAAATGTAATAAAAAACGGAACTCAGTCCGTAAGTGCTTTCCGCAGGCATGCCGCGCAGGCTGACAATGGCGGAAACGTTGATCATGGCGAGAGTGAATACTCCCATGCGGAGGACGGATTTTACCGCCGGAGCGTTATTGGTTGTTGCGGGGCCTGTTGGAGAAGCCCCTGGTTGAGTCGTATTATTCATTGGTTTATTCCGGGTTGAGAATTGGGACGGCGTAAAGAAAGTGCCGACACCGGCCTTATCTGGACGACCAGGCGGGAGACCCTTTCGTTGAAGGGATGATGCAGATAGAACCGCCGGAGTTTGTCTTAATGGAGGCCGGGAAATTTTTAGACCTTCCGGATGGAATATCCTGGCCGGCAGTGAATGGCCGGGAGTTGGGAAACGCGTCAACACATGGTTATCCCTTATGAATTTTCAAGAAAGATATATATTTTATAAAATGTTAATTGATAGAAATTTATTCTTGTTAATAACAATTATTCAAAAATAAATCCTTGTTCTGTTTTATTTCCTGAAATAGATAAGAATAATAAATACGGGGAAGCATTGACTTCCCGATATTTGTTCCTTAATATCTAACTATTTGGATTTCATGAGAAAACGGCAGTTTCAGCATCATGTGGATTCTCTGCCTGATAATGCTCTCACAGTGTCCGGAGGTGGGCCGGCTCCGTTTGACAAGGAGGCCGGGGCGTTTAGCGGCAGCTGGGACTGGGGGATTATTGTTGATCCGCTTGATCCGGGGGAAACGGCGGAGTGCCGTTTAATGCTGGGGGTAGATGATAACGGAACTCTGACCGTTGACGGTGAAGGAATTTTCATTCCAGGGGAGGGTAAATACCATGGAGGCACTTATAGGGAAAAAAGCTTGAGCTTTCCCATTGAACCGGGACCGCACCGTGTACACATGACTTATGAGAACGTTGCGGTTCCTCCTGAATGGACTAATCTGGCAATCCTTAATTATTCCATTGAAGTCATGGTCTCGGATGGCACCTCTTCATCCTCCTATCAGCCGGATGAAGGTTATCCGGAACCTGTGAGTACGGAAGATGAGGGAGAAGACGTGCCGTGTGAATGCGGGGGGGACGGCAATGGCTCTCAGAGCAGTTCCGGTTTTCCCTGTCCGGAGGAAGACAACGGTGAAGGGGATAACGGTGAAGACGAGGCCCCCTGTACCTGTGAAAACAATGAGGGCGGCAGCAGCAGCTCTTCGGCGCACGGCATGCGCGGTTCCTCCACCCTTTATGGTTCGTCGGCTGCCGGCAGGCGCGTGGTCGCCCGGACGCTCAAGACGGAAATGGTCTGGCGTACCAATTTTGGCTCTTTCCGGGGCATGACGGGGTTGCCGCAGGGGTTGCTGGACATAGTAGGGTACACATTCTCGTCTGAACTCTGGTCCCCTCGTGCGCTCCATTACTGGCATCCGATGACTCATGAAATCATTTCGGCGCCGCTGTCGGGAATTGGAGCGAATATCGCTTTCCAAATCAGGAGCGGGGGAACAGACATTAATTACTACTGCTACGCGGATGGAGGCGGCAGCGGGGTTGACAGTGTTGCCCCCATTGCGGGATCCGCCAAGCGCGGAGGGTCTGCGTGGTTCGGGAGGAGGTCCGCTTCCTCAGCAAAGGCGGGAGAATTCTGCCTCAGTATTCGTTCAACCGCGGGTAATACTGTTAACTATACCGCAGGTGTGGCCTCTTCCTTGAAATACGCCACCGGCTACACCGCTAAAAATGGCGCGTCCTACACAAGAGAAGAATTTGACGGAAAGCTGGATATCGTGCGGGCTTCGAATGGAAGCATTCGGCAGATATGGAACCTGTGGGATGGGCTTGCCAACATCGAAAATGTCACGGAATCCGGATATCGCATCGCCCTCTACTTCCCCGAACAGGTGGATGGGAAAAACAGCTCCACCGGCCTTTATCCCGTTACGGGCGACCCATTTAAAACATTCACGATCACCGGGGACGCGGCAGCGGGCAGGCTTGCCGTCACCGAACAAACCGCCGGGCGCGCGCCCTTCACCACCCGCTACTGGCAGGGAACTGACGGAGCATGGAACATGTCTCAGGGGGAAGGAGAAGATTCCATCTTCACTCTGAAGGAAAAGCAGATTGTCTCTCCCGGAACGTGGAAACTCATCACTACCATCCAGAGAGGGGAAAACGGTATCCCTATCTCCCGTGTCTGTGAGACTTATGCCGTCACCCGCAATGGCAATTTGTGCACCAGCCGTATTGAAGGTTACGGAACGGATTACGCCCGGGAGACGACCTACGAGTACACAGGCATGGGAAAAATTGCGAAGGAAACTGCTCCTGACGGAAGTGTCAAAACATGGGCGTACGACCGTTTTGGGCGTGAAATCGTGTCCAGTGTCCCCTGGGCGGAAGCTGGAGATAAAGTCACTTACACCACTTATCGGGATCAGACGCAGGCGGATCCGGATATTCTCACCCAATGGGTGACGTTGACGGCTACTGCGGCGGAACTCTGGCGAACGGATTATACTTACATTGAGGAAAATCATGTGCGGCGCGTGGAAAAACGCACCACCGCATTGGGAGAAGAAAATGTACGGCTGGAAGTGAAGGAATCCTGGCTTGGCACGGCTCCCAATGTTTATGCCCGCGGACGCTTGAAAATGAAACAGGACATGGGCGGAATTCAAACGCATTACGCTTATGAAGAGACGGACCAGTATGGATCCCTTTACAAGGTGACCGCGGAAACGCGGATAGCGGGTGCGTGCGTGCCCGGCCTGAGTTCACGGAAGGTTACTTACGTCTCCGGCCAGGGCAATAACATGCGTTATGAGCAATACGTACAGCTTGCCGATGGTGTTTGGTCAATGACGGATGCGTCTTCTTATGAATATGATGTTGAGAACCGTTGGGTAAAGCGCACCCGCGCCAATGGACGCGTTTACGAGCGCATGATGACCTGTTGCGGCCCTTTATGGGAAAAGGATGAGAATGGCGTGACGACTTCCTATTCCTACAATACGGCCCGCCAGCTGACAGAAACCATCCGTTCAGCCATTGCAGACGGGGAAACCATGATCACTCCGGAAACCATCACGAGTTACACTCGTGATGCCCTCGGTAAAATTACCTCCCTGCGCAGGGATACAGGCCCAATGACGACGGTGGAAAGCCGGGAATACGATTTGCTGGGGCGTCTGGTAAAAGAAACCGATGTTCTGGGGCGCACCACCGTTCGCTCCTATAGCGGGGATGGCCTGGTAGAAACTGTTACCACCCCCGCCGGCGCTACCCTCATCACCCGGAACAATATTGCGGCGTTACGGCACCGGGCAGCAGGATATCCTCTATACTGTCGAGGTCACGGAAGAAGGGATCCGCACGACGGAGGCTGTGCCGGGCGGGGAGGGGGACGATCCCCGCGTCGTGACGGGAAGCTCCACTGTCAACGGCTTTGGCGACCTTGTACGGATCGCTGCCGCCAATACCTTGAATGGGGAAAACGTGCGCACGCTTGCATACGATAACAAGGGGCGCCTCATCAGGGAACAGCTGGCGGATATGGCGCCCGCCCTCTACGCGTATGATGCTTTTGGGAACAGGACCAGGGCAATCGTTGCCCTGGAGGATGACCCGACCATCCTGAACTCCCGCATTACTGACTATGCTTATGTGACCGAGAGCCGTGAAGACGGAGTCTATAGTCTTGTTTCCATAACAAGCTATACTTCCTCAGGTACTCCCGTTCTTCAAAAGCGGGCGACCTTGCTCTCTGCCCTGAGCCCTGTCCTTGCCGGCAAAACCGTCATGACGGATTCCCGCGGCCATGATGCCGTGGAATGGATGGAATATGGCGGCGGTTCTGTTCGCCTTCGGAAGAAAACCGTGCCCGGCGTCGAGAGCGTCTTCCTCACGCGCATCGTGGACGGATTTACGACGGCGGTTACGGGATTTGACGGTGCAACTGTCCTTTGGCGGCGCACCTATACGGAAACGGGCATCACCTACGCGGACACAGATGTGCGCGGGAATGTCTTTACCTCCGTCTGCGACATCGCCGGCCGCATCATCTCCGGCACGGATGCCGCGGGCAACACGACCACTTACGCTTATGGCCAGCCTTTTGATCTGCCTACCTGCGTTACTAATGCTCTTGGCAAAACGGCCTGTTCTTTCTATGACATCCGGGGCCGCAAGGAAGCCGAATGGGGGACAGCCGTACAGCCCGCCGTATATGCTTATGACGCCGCCGGCCATATGGTGAGCCTTTCCACCTTCCGTGTTCCCGGAGATGTCATTACCACTGATCCCCGCCTCCGGACGGATGGGGACATCACCACATGGACGTATGATATCGCTACGGGGCTGGTTATCCGCAAAACCTATGCCGACGCCACCCATGTGGATACCGTTTACGATGCGCTCAACCGCGTTGCCGCTACGACGGACGCGCGAGGAACCGTTGCCTCGCGCTCCTACGCCCCCCTTACTGGGGAGCTCGTTTCCATTACCTTTAATGACGACGGTTTTACCCCCTCCATCAGCAGCCTCTACAATCATCTGGGGCAGCTGACGCAGATTGACGACGCTTCCGGAACGCGCATGTTCACGTACAACCAGTATAACGAACAGGAAACGGAAACGACGGCTGGCCTTGCGGCAAGCGTCTTAACCCTCCGCCGTGACGGAGTGGGGAGGCCTGCGGGCTACTGTCTGGATTATGCGGGCTCCCCCGCCTTGCAGACGGCATGGGCCTATGACGCCTACGGAAGGCTATCCTCCGTTTTGCTGAACGCCGTCGGGAAGCCCTTCACCTATGGCTACAATGAGGAAAACGGCCTGCTGGACACTCTTGATTACCCCAACACCCTGAAACGGTGGCGCACTTTGGAAGAAAAGCGCGACCTCCCGGTGAAGATTGACTACCTGCGCCCCGGCAGCGCCAACTACCCGGCCAAAACCGACTACTCTTACGACATACTGGGGCGCCCGGTCACGAAGAAAGACTACTTTAACGCGCCTGCACCCGACCTGACGCACATCTGCGCCTACAATGACAGGAATGAACTTGTGAGCGATGCGATGAGCCGGGGCGGCACATACAGCTACTCCTACGATAACATAGGCAACCGCAAAACGTCTCTGGAGGGGACGGATTCCCTTCCCACTACATACGTTGCCAACCGGGTCAATCAATATACGGATATCACCGAAGGTGAGGAGGTTCCTTTTGTGCCGAATTATGACGCCGACGGCAACCAGACGAAGCTCCGGACCGCCACCGGGGAATGGGAAGCCTCCTACAACGCGTTGAATCAGGCGGTCAGCTTCATACAGGGGGACAGGCGTATTGAATGCGTATACGATTATCTGAACAGGCGGGTTGAAAAATCCGTCTATGAGGGAGAATCGCTCATGTCAAGGAAACGGTTCATCTATCACGGCTACCTGCAAATCGCGGAACTGGATGCCACGGAGGTTTTGGAATCCGCGGTACCCGTCCTGCGTAAAACGTACCTGTGGGATCCGCTGGAACCGGTGGCCACGCGCATTCTGGCCATGGGCGTCTTTGATGAAACGGGAGCCTACGTGGAAGATCTTTACTATACGCATGACGCATTGAAGAATACGACGGCGCTCTTCGGCATCAAGGCGGGCCGCCGAGCCTTGTATGAATACGGCCCGTACGGCTCTGCCGTGAAGATGGAAGGCAATGCGGCGGAGTTGAATCCGTTCCGGTTCTCCAGCGAGTATGCTGATGACGAGCTGGGGTTGGTTTACTACAATTACCGCTATTATAATCCCAAGGATGGAAGATGGTTATCGCGTGATATTTTAGGAGAGATGCATACTCAAAATAATTATGCATTTATGAAAAATCACGCAATATTTAGATTCGATCTTTTAGGAATGTACGAATACGATGAGGAAACAAAGAGGCAAACAAAACAATTTGAAAAAATGATTAATGATTGCCTCAGTAAATTTCAAGGTAGCGGTCAATACAAAGCTCATCCAGCTGCATTGATGCCGCAAGAGTTTTATAACGATTATCCAGAAGAAATTCCCCCCAATTGTCTGGCTCATGCAATAGGCTGTCAAAAGCCAATTGGTACTACCTATGATCAAGCTGTTAAAGAATTAGCTCAAGATTGTCGTGAAGTGCCTGAGGGCAACTGTTTAGAAAATGAGCACGTTGTTATGCTGTATGGTTTCGAACCTAATGAAGATGATCCTGATAGTTATCATGCAGTTCGTCAAGATCCCAATGGAAACTGGTCTGCAGCTGTAGGGAGCCTTGGGATAGTTTCAGAAATTAAAGACCCGCAAGTATCTTGGTGGAACGCCTTTGATAATTGACGATAAAAAAACAAAAAGATATTGTTGTTGCGACAGAAAATAATAAGTATGAAATCAATAGTAATAATCGCAATTTTAAATTTGATAGCAGTTAAATTGTCATTTTCTAACGAAAGTGTATACAATCAATATTTGTGGCAGCAATATCTGGGTCTTTGGGATCCTGATAGGGGATCAAATATAGATATGAGGAGAGTTCTTAACAAAGCAACAACTAATCCTTCGCTTGGTTCTAAGGAAGCGAAGGAAATTATTAAACAGGGAAAGAAAATAGTTCCTTTTATTATATCAGTTGGTGAAGTAAGTTGTATCCTCACAAAAATGAAGGCCATTGCTATCATAAAAAAAATCTATGGTTGGGGGGATGATTATGAAATTTATGATTCTGACGTGGATCAATATTGGGAAAATATGAAAAAAAAGATTCTGAAAAACAACAGTTCCAAGGTAATTGAAAAAGAATAATTAAAAACATGATTAAATAGATTGTCTAATTATAATAATTCGTTATTTCAAGTAATACATTTGTGAAAATGAAAATTTCATCTATGGTACAATGTGGGACTGGAAATACAATCAATGAGCAAAAAACTGTTCCTTATATGTCCAAAGGTATGGAACAGTATAAAAAATCAAGTTAATGTAAATGCATGGAGAGAAAAAGACGGAATTCTGAAGTGCATGAAGGCGGGCCGCCGAGCCTTGTATGAATACGGCCCGTACGGCTCTGCCGTGAAGATGGAAGGCAATGCGGCGGAGTTGAATCCGTTCCGGTTCTCCAGCGAGTATGCTGATGACGAGCTGGGGTTGGTTTACTACAATTACCGCTATTATAATCCCCAAAATGGTAGGTGGATCGATAGAGACATGATACAAGAAAAAGGAGGTAAAAATTTATACTCTTTTATTCATAATCAAGTATCTAGAAAAATAGATTATCTTGGGCTTTTATATTATACTCCTATGATATGTTCAATTTCAGATATGCATGATGATGGGAAAAATTGTTCATGGATATGTCAATGCCCTCCGAACTATCGACATTCTCAATATGGTAATACACCAGTAGAGTATGACAAACCATGTTGTTGGACAGGGATACAAGCGATGTGTTTTTGTGATCCTAGTAAAGGGAATTGTCGTACTCCAAATGGGGTAATAGTATATGATAATGAAGGAGTACCTGTAAATTCAAGTATTAAAAATTCGAAAGTAGAATCTCCGATAGAACCTAAAATTGAGTCGGAATCTGAAATAAATCCTTGGAGTGTAGCATTGGGTGTTGGGATTATTATTGGTACTATAATAGAGGATGTATATACGGGAGGAATTGGAATTGCTGATGATACCGTAACAATTGGAATTGGCTGGGGATTAATCTTGGGAGGATTGTGAGATAAAAATTGCATGTGTTCTCAGAATATAAAATTAACATTAAAATGCGATATGAGAGAATCAATTACTCTATTTCTTATTATTCACGATAGTATAGAAAATGAATCAATAAAGAAATTGATATATAAATTTAAACAAGTTCGGGGGTTGGATCCTGATATTTTAACTTCTCCATCAAAAAAGACTGTTGCGTTGAGGTGGAAATGTGATAGACCTTTTTCAGACAGAGCTTCAATTAT